>OGCG01001685.1_pt1 | contig 10484 bp, 9 predicted proteins | sample 1570061 | NCBI WGS metagenome assembly OGCG01 (sample SAMN06268698, study PRJEB24515) | hot springs metagenome | isolation source: Joseph's Coat, Yellowstone National Park, Washington, USA | place: USA:Joseph's Coat, Yellowstone National Park, Washington, USA
AAACCACACTCTTATGTTACTGTTCTGATCTAAATAAATTTTAAGAGCTTAAGGAGTTAAAATAAAAACTGCTTAATAGAATATTACAACTAGGATGTAAAACATGATGTACACAGTAATAAGGTGCATTATGCTACGGAGGTTGTAGGCTATGAAGTATTGTCCAAAAGAGTAAATACTAACTTATATTAATACAGACATAGGAAGAAAATTAATGATAAACCACTTTCTAAAGCAAGGTGAAAAAAGAGGTGAATAAAGAACTTAAGAAGATGTTTATATTTAATTCTTCTCTAATAATAGCTGAAAATGCAAGCGGATATTTATTTTTATGGAAGCTTTTAGAATCTTATCCTCCAGTAGTAGCATTTACATTATCTTTCCTTCATACATATATTTCGCCTATTGTTGATCTAGTAGTACCTCCAATAGTAGATCAAATCAGGAATAAGCCAAATTCGTTATATATAGCGGAAATTGCAAGACGAGCTGGAGTAAATATTACACAAGTAATTGGAGCTTTAAGAGGAATCAATAACAAACAATATAAGCCAGAATATTCTTTATTATCATTAGAGTTAGTTTATGAGATCAGTAGTGGGAATCGCAAATTATATAAAATATCTCCTAAAGGCATTCTGATTTTATCTTACTTAGAATCGCAGAGGTAATATTAATGAGAGAAATTATTAATATACAGAATTTAACTAAAGTGTATAAGAATGGAGTAATTGCTCTCAAAGGGTTAAATCTCAAAATATATGAAAATGAGATTTTTGTGATATTAGGCCCAAATGGAGCGGGTAAGACAACCTTACTTTACATCATTTCCACAATAATGAAACCCACTGAGGGTATTGTGAATATATTGGGCTATGATGTTACAAAGAATCCGGGGAAGGTTAGGGAGTTAATAGGCTTTGCTTTCACCGAAGTTACGCTCTTCAACACTACAGTGTATAAGGCTTTATGGGCTCATGGGAGAATTTACGGTATTCCAAAGAATGAATTAAGGCAGAGGATTTTAGATTGTTTAAATGAACTTGACATTATTAACAAGGCTGATACAATAATCTGGGAATTATCCAGCGGGCAGAGGAAAAGGGTCGAGATCTGTAAGGTAATAATCCAGAGGCCTAGAATAGCCATATTCGACGAGCCTACAATCACGGTAGACATAGATGGCAAGCACAAAGTGTGGAGCTTAATTAAGAACTTGAAGAAATACGGGAGCACGGTGATTATTGCAACTAACGACATTTATGAGGCTGAATATTTAGCCGATAGAGTAGCAATACTGAATAAGGGGGAGTTGCTAACAGTAGGTTCAATGGAGGAATTGAAAAAACCTTTAGGTAACGAAGTTCTTGAACTCGAAGTATCTGACCCAAGTGTAATAAATAAAATTAATCGGTTTGGGCGAATTATAGTATCGGGCAACTACGTGAGACTCTATTCCGATAAGTTGCAAGACGTGATCAAGGAAATTTCAACACTTGGGGGTGTTGTCTCGATTAGGAGACTTAACGTTACGTTAGATGACGTCTTTCTCATATTAACAGGAGGTGCAAAACAGTGAGAGTTACTTCTTATCTATACGTCATTTATGCGTACTCAATTTATTTTCTGGGTTCGAGTACTTTATTATCTTTACTTATGTCCTTCATACAGATAGCTGTCAGTACTTTAACTACAATAGTATTCTTAATTTTACTTTTACCTACTTACAAATCCTATATATTTGTGGGCGGATCAACAGTCATGCTTCTACTCTCCTTAAAAAACTATGTATCAGATACAATAGGTTGGGATTTAAAGATGAATAAAAATTATTTGTTGATATTACCCATTAATAGACATTTAACACCCTTCATAATAATGCTAGGTTTATCAATTTATTTTGTCGTATTATACATCCCGATCTATTTTATTCTGGCTTATTTCTTGAATTTACTAGCCTTATCAATTTATTTGTTACCAATGCTAGTGTTAGTAAATGTAGTGTTAATGTCTACAATACTCGTTACTACAGTTGCACCTAAACGTTATTGGGAATGGTATTCTGTAATTCCTACAGAGATAATTATTGGTTTGATTTCTTACTTCTCAAGTGCACTAATACCTACTAAAGGTAAAATTCTTGATCAAATAGTAATTTACAACCCATTTTATTATATTATAGCTATTATAAGACAAATATTGGGGTTAGAAGAACTTAATCTGTTATATTTTCTCATATCTGCCGTGGTCATCTTAGCTCTGATATTAATAACTATTGTAGTGTATGATAAGGCTGAAGGGGGCAGTTTTAGATGATATTGTCGCGATATTTTTATATAGTCCAGGTTAAAACAGTTGGAGATCTAAGATCTAAAGAGATATTATGGATAATATTACCCAATATTTTCATAGAATTATTTTTCCTATTTTTTGTAGGAGGAATTATAGGTAGTGCGTATCAGTTTTATGTAGCTATTGGGACTACAATCAACAATTACATATCTATGTTGCTGAGTATATCGTATAATATCTTCTTGGACTACTTCTCGGACTCAAAGCGTAGTAGTTATGAGTTGTTACTTTCAAAAAGTAACATGGAATTCGCGTTAGTATTTAACATGCTTCCATCATATTTAATATCAACTATTATTTCTATACCCTCTCTAATTTATATCGTATATTATGACGCATTGAAAATTGTGTACGTGATGTTCGTTAACCTACTCATTTACTTGGTGTTCACTCCTTTCCTCGTAAGATTAGGGTTTCTCATAGACGATATAAAGAAAGTATTTATATTCAGAGTATTTAACTTATACCTTACTAGATTAAATGTAGCAATAATCCCTTCCGGCAAATTACTCACAATTATTCCCTTTACCCTCGCGGTTCCAATAATATATAATCCAGTTTCAATTCTAATACAATTATTAGTTCATTTATAGATTAATAAAGAATTAAGAAAACAGTTGTTTAGAATGATAGATAATCCTTAACACAATAGAAATGACAGCGATGTAGATTTATTAATAATTATAAAGAATTTGCCTAAAGATAGCATGCTTAAGAGAATTAGATTATTTGAGACTAAGGTTGAGGATAAGCTAAACTTAGACGAATTCTGGAAAAATGGTTATTATATATCACTTTCACCAATTCTTAAAACGCCAGAAGAGGCGGAGAAAATTTCTCCTCTATATCTAGACATGGTATACGATGCTATAATACTTTATGACAAGAATCAATTCTTCACTAAAATACTACAAAAACTAAAGGAGAGACTTAAGGAATTAGGAGCTGAAAGGGTAAGAATAGGTAAGAAATGGTATTGGGTACTTAAAAAAGATTCGAAATTCGGCGATACAGTTGAACTTTGACTCCTTAGCCTCTTCATATATTTCACAAGCTGAAGAGAGACTAAGCTTAGCTAAAATAGAATATGAAAGAAATATAATATTGTAGTTAGACTTTGTCAAGAATCTGTAGAACTTTTCCTTAAAGCATGTCTTAGACTTATTAATATAGAACCACCAAAATTTCATGATGTAGGCCCTATATTAAAAAATAATGCCGATAAATTTCCGCAATGGTTTAAGGAAAAAATAGACATTTTTGCGTCGTACTCAAGATCTCTAAGAAAAGAAAGAGAATTGTCAATGTACGGTGATGAAGAGACTAATACTCCTCCAGAATAATTCTTAACTAATAATTATGAATTAAAACTAGAAGTCTTGGTGCCGTCGATTAGTATTTATGTATTAGTTCATATTAAAATATTACAATGCTAGAAAGTACTTAACCATTTCGAACTCAGAATTTTGTCCTCTTACTGATGACAGATAATCACCGGCAAAACCCAATATATTACCCCAAGTTGGGAAGTTAACTACACTCAATCCTATAAAATATATAACAGACTCTATTGTAATAACAGCTGGGACATCAAAAATAACCTGGGCTACAATTATTGGATAAAGATGTGGTAATATGTGTTTCCTCTATATTTGGAAATTAGATAGCCCAAAACCCTTGCAGCCTCAATGAAGAGTGGAGACTTTAGCTAAAGTCCCGATTAATCTAAATTCCAATATTTATAGGGAGAGATAGTTACTAAAGCACATTTTAACTTTGATAGAGGACAAAAATCAATATAAGAGGCTGTAAATCTCTCGGTAAGAAGATTTCTTCTTTTAGTTTAAATCGTGAATAAATTTATAAACAAGAGTTGTTAAATTAAGTTAATGAATTGGAAGGTTATTTTTGGAACAACAATTGCTACAGTAATTCTAATAACTCTCGTGCTCTACTTTTATACACCCATTTCACCCTCTCATTCCTATACATTAACTCCAGACGTTACAATGGGTGAAATAGTTAAGATAACTTCACAAGATTTCGCACCACCTGGAAAAATCGAAATTTACTTTATTAGTTGGTATGGCTGTCCTAATGGCGCTACATCCTCTTGGGCGTTGTATTTACTCCTACAAAAGTACGGAATAGTCGAAGTACAGCCCCACTCATCAAAGTTTGATATAAAAATCGGGTCTGCTATTCCGGGTCTGATATTCCTTAACTATACTCCAAAGTCAAACGTCATCTTTCACTTCCTATACTTATATAACCAATATCTCAACGAGACCACCACTGGAATTCCGATTAATATTTCCACGTATCAAGCTGTGTATTACGGTTTACAAATGATTAAATCTTCAATGCCTCAATGGGTTTATAATATTGTATATTACTATGAAATAGAAAGTAAATTAGTCAATGCCGGTAACGGTTCTGTAGCCTTTTATGCTCACCATCTCGTAACTATTTGTATAATTACTGGGCCTAAAGGCACTTGGATGTTCATATTATACCCTAACCCATTAACGCCCTTAGGCATATTAAAAGACTTAAATGCAACTTCTTTTACTCCTTCACAAGCCGTCAAAGAGGCTAGTAATTTATTAAATGAAATTAATAAGGGAATAGTACCACAAAATATACTACAAGCAGAGGAGAACTTGAACGAGATCATAACGGAGGAGATTGGCTAAGTTAAAACATTTAACTTGTGATAATCTGGTAATATTACTCTTAGAGTGTTTAAGATTATAGTGTCACAGATTTCATAATATGAGGTGTTAACATAACTAATTTTTAGTTATTTCATGCAATTGATCCATTAGCTTTATACTTTTGATTTATCGATTACCAAGTACTTAATCGTGAAAAGGTAAGAAGTCAGTCATTAATAATAATCTACATTTAATTAGATCAACTCTAATTTAAAATGAGTTTAAAGGTAAAGAAGGTGTGGGTTTAAGAATGTTTTTATGTTTGATAATTATCTTAACATTTTATAATATTTCCATCGTATATACCATCTAAATTAAAGTCAGCCCTCTATTTTATATTAAAAAACAATTTTCGAGGTAAAGAAATTATGAAAATGTTTAAGGATTTCTGTAGCTGTAAAATTTGCATAAATGCTAAAGGCCAATTGCTTCTTTGTTATACTTCTAATTGAGACTACTAGCATACAGTAATGATATAACAATTAAAATTCTATTTGTGAAACTTTTATGTATTATAATTATAGTTTGATCCAAAAAATTTAAATACCTTAAATAAAAAGACAATATATGAATGGAAAGTCTATATCCAGACTAATTCTCTTAATGGTATTAGTAATACCAATGCTAAGTATATTCTCACAAGCCTCAAGCCAACAAGTGTACTATATATGGACAAATTCACCCCAGTACGACATACTCCCCCACTCAGTATTTATCCAACCATTACCACAAGACTACACATTATCAATAGCAATACTCCTAAACTTTACCAACTATGAAACTCTAGAAACCTTAACATACCAAATTGCAAACCATGAAGCACCCTACCTATTGCCACAGCAGTTCAGAGAGAACTTTTACCCCTCATCATCATATGTTAATGAGCTGATCCAATACTTAGAGTCTTACGGGTTAGTATATACGGGGGATTACGGCTTAATACTTACCTTTAATGGTACTGTAGGAGAGATTGAGAAAGCGTTCCACACTTACATAAACCTTTACCTTTATCCGGGTGGTAATATTTATTGGTTCGGACAACTAGGAATAGCGGATATAGGGCCTTTTTACTATTACAGTAACAACGTAACTCCGTCACTACCTTACACTATTGGTAAATACGTGCTAGGGATTGTGGGGATTGATAGTTTCGACCCTAAGGTTTACCCAGTGATAAAGCAAGGGTGGAAAGTGGAACTAGGGAATCCTAAAGACCAGTCATTAATTTCATCAGTTTTAGTCACACCAACAATTATTGCTAACTACTTCAACTTCACTAAACTGTACGAGGAAGGATATCTAGGAAATGGGGAAAGTATAGCAATAGAAGGAGTCCCAGAGTGTTACATTAACGCAAGTGACGTTTATGCTTTTTGGAAGGAATTTGCCATTGTCCCCAGAACTGCAGGATTAACAGTTATCCAATTCGGTACTTATATTGTGGGACAATCGGGCGAGAACGAATTGGACGCTGAGTGGTCTGGAGTGTTCGCACCGGGTGCACAAGTTTATGTAGTCTTTAGTGACGGTTATGTTGGTGGACCAGCACTAATGGGTAATTTACTCAACTACTACTACGAATTATACTACATGGTAAACTATATTAACCCCTATGTTATCTCAATTTCCGTATCAATCCCAGAATCCTATTTAGCAGCGTATTACCCAGCTATGCTTTATATGATACATAACATAATGATGCAAGCTGCAGATCAAGGTATTTCGGTTCTTGCCGCTTCTGGAGACTGGGGATTTGAGAGCGATTATCCGCCGCCTAACTTCCACATAGGAATATATAATACTATTTGGTATCCAGAAAGTGATCCATTTGTAACAGCGGTGGGAGGGATATTCGTAAGTGTTAGCTCTACTGGTGAGGTTATAAGCATCAGTGGTTGGGATTACAGTACTGGTGGTTACAGTGTTGTATTCCCAGAGCCAGAATACCAGTTAACTTCACTAATACCCAACACTCCCATAGCCTATGTCAGAATTTACCCAGATATAGCCTTCGTATCGGCTGGGGGCTATAATATTCCAGAATATGGTTTCGGTCTGCCTTTAATATTCCAAGGGCAACTTTACGTATGGTACGGTACTAGCGGTGCTGCACCGATGACAGCGGCAATGGTTAGTTTAACCGGTTATAGGTTAGGAGCACTAAACTACATATTATACCACATCTCTTATAGTGGACTTATTCTTACTCCCCACGGGTACGTACGAGGGTTACCGGCATGGATACCTATAACCAGTGGGGCAAACCCATTACCAGCAACTTATGGTTGGAACTTCGTTACTGGTCCAGGTACTTATAACGCATACGCCATGGTTTATGATCTCAGATTATATTACCTGTTCACAATGGGCTAAACGTATCTCTAAAGGTTTTGTAGTATAAAGTTAAATTACTTTTTCCTTCTTAAATTATTACAATAACTTTCTCTTTACGATCCCTAATGATGGATAGGAAATCATTTCGATACAGGATGTAAAAGTCCTATCGCCACTATTGATTGGTAAGAGATACAACTAACTTCCTTATATTAGTCAGATCTGTGCAATACACATATGACTGGGGTGTGGCCGTTGACTCCTCTTGACAGTCGTGGAGCCTGGCTTCCTTCAATCGGAAGTTGGAAAAAATCCGAATAAGGGTGAGTGAGCATCTACTATACGATAGTTCCACTAGTCTCCGCAATGGCTCCATTAATTTCCGCTTATATCACTCAAGAAAGTTATAAAATTGATTCTGATATTTCATGCTGAAGAAGTAATAAAAATAATGGCAAAAACGTTAAACATACAACAAGTCCTTAATAATCTAAGGCAAACCGGTAGGTAGACTTCAACGTTACTCTTTGAAGCTGTTATATCTATTTCTCAAGAAGTTTATTCTCTTCGGTCGGATGCGAGGTATTTGCTCATTTTAGGTTTTCATGAAATGAAGCCTGGATATAATGAGGTGAAGAGAGCTTCAAGAATATTCACACAACAAATAGTAACATACCTAAAATTCAGTTGAATTATTGAGATTTCCTTTCTAATAACCCCAACTCCTCAACAACCCTTTTAATTAACGCGTTTCTTTCCTCCCTATCCCCCTCCAGTATTTTCTTTAAACTCCTATTATCAACCCTAATAACTTTGAAATTAGTTATGTCAACGTTAGACACATTAGTTATTATGAACTTGACTACGTCGTAATCGCCGTTCTTAAAATAACTTTCTAACTTCTTCATATTTGCTACGCTACTCTCTTCTATCGTATCTTTATTACTCAACTTTATATCGCCTATGTACTCCACTTTCCCCTTCCTAAAGTATATATCCACTATAACACCCATCTCTTCAATCCTTTTACCCTTCTTGTGAACGTAATCTATACCGTACAAGTCCTTAAGCTCTAAGAGACCTTCCCTTACCTCTTGCTCAAGCCTTTTTGATGCTTCATTAATATCACCTATATCAAAAGCCGACTTTATCTTCATCTTCACACACCCCTTTATATCATACTCACCTTCACAATGTTTATACGAAGTGTTTATCACCTCTCTGGCAATATCTATTAACTTGCTAACAGTCTCAGCTTCCATCACTTCCTTAACCTCTAAAAGTTCTTCAGAGAAATCCGGGCAATAACCTCTCAAGATCTCTTCCCTGTCCTTCTGGTTGAGTTTTAACTCAATAGTGAACTCCGATAACCTCCTTTTTAAAGCCCTATCCTTTATTTCGTTCATTACATCGTTAGTCATGGCTAAGGCTATTGGAACTTTACACTCGTTAATTAACTTATGAATTTCCGAGAGCTGTCCCTCAACGGGCTTAACTTCATCTATTAATAGGCCAACGATACCCAAATTCAGTAAGTCCTTTATAAATAGGATCACCCCAACGACGTCCTTAGGGTAAACGCTCTCGTCATAAGTCATACAATAAAGCCTTTGGGCGTAACCTAACTTTTCATCCCACCTCCTCTTTTCACACATATGCCTTAGCCAATTGTTGAACTCCTTCCCCAGTTTTGCAAACCCAGTATAACCTATCTCCCTCTTATTCGAGCTTAAAACGTTATAACTATCTACTCTGATCTTTTCTACAATCGTAGTCTTAAGGTAGTGCCAAAAGGCGGAGGACAAGTTTGGGGAGTTCACTAAGTCTATGTAAATTATGTAATTTCCTTGTTTATCCCCTAAATCCTTTTTCACCGCATTCAAGATTGTTGTTTTTCCCATTCCCGGTTCGCCTATTATCGTAATTACTAAGTCCTTTCTGAGCATAATAGCTTCCTCAATCTTCTTTATTGCCTCCTTCCACGTTTTACCCTCAACCTTAACTTCAGTATCGCCGTGTCTCGCTACTGTATACTCGATAAACTTGCAATCAGACATCATTTCCTCCTCCTAATTATGCCGTAAAGTACCCCACCCTTAACTATACCCTCCTTTCCTCCCGAGATTAATTCATAATTTCTTATTATGTAATCACGGAACTTAGCCATGAATTGTTCCAGGGTCATACCCATCTGTTCCCTAATGTCCTTGATTGACGCCATGCCAAGATCGTCCTTAACAAAGTCGTAAACCTTGTCCAAATCCTCTGTTGTCTTAGGATGGCCGAAATAGAGTTCAAAGTACTCCTTTAATACCTCCCTTAAGACGTTCTTCAGTGTCTCAAAATCTTCATGAGGTGGGTTTTCCTCTCTTTTTTCCACAGCCTTTGCTAATGTATAATACTTCCTATTACCAGAAGTCTTAACTAGTTTAATGAAACCCTCCTTTAACAGTTCGTCAAATATCTTGTCCAGGCTTTTATTACTCTTTGATAAACCTAGATAAGGAAGTAGAGTACTTTTTGTAAATTCTTTATTACCATCACCACCAGTATACTGGATGATTACTTTCTTTACATCTTCTTTTGATACCATTATGAATCTTTTCATAAACAAATATATAAGTATTAAAAAGGATAAGATATGTGATAAATGAGTATATTGACCGTTTTAATTTAGCTATTACTAAGTATTAACATAGTGTGATAACAAAATATAAAATTTTTATAACTTCATGCCTAATCGTTGTTTTGAAATAACCGTACTTGAAATGTTCAACAACTTTCTAAGACAATAATTTGCTTGCTCCAATTGATTACAATTAAGAGAATTTTATGTAGAGTGCTGTTACTTATCTTTCCATGACGAAAACCCCATTATTCTTAACTCGAGATTTAAATATTATGGAAAAAGAGGAGATCAATTAATTTTAATTTCGGAAACCCAGCTCGATAAGATGATCAAGGTCAAAAGAGGGCTGAATCCTTTCTCACGTTAATAGAAATCTTTTTATATTTGTTTATTGTCAACTAATTTTGTGGAGAGACTACTGAGACCTAAGGAGGCTTGCCAACTACTCAGCA
>OGCG01001686.1_pt1 | contig 10478 bp, 6 predicted proteins | sample 1570061 | NCBI WGS metagenome assembly OGCG01 (sample SAMN06268698, study PRJEB24515) | hot springs metagenome | isolation source: Joseph's Coat, Yellowstone National Park, Washington, USA | place: USA:Joseph's Coat, Yellowstone National Park, Washington, USA
AGTGCTGAAAAAATAAAAAGAGAACTCGGGTTTACGCCAAAGATATCGATAGAAGAAGGCATTAAAGAAATTTATAAAGCTTTAGAAAATGGAGCCCTTAAAGTAGACGATAAATACTTCACTGTTAAATGGTATAAGAAACTGATAGAAGATGGAAATAGTTATTTAGTGAACACCACCGACGTCTAGTGCTAGGTTTAAATGATTAAAGCACAAAAGACGAAGCAAAATATAAATTTGACGTGCGTTTAAAAATACTTAGTGTGTTGAAATTTGTTTGATGGTACAACTAAAGATAAGAATATTCTTATAAATCATTATTAAGCCCAAAACCGCTATTTTTGCATATATTAAGCCAATATACATGTTACTATCTTCTGCTTCTATATTATGACTATATTTAGGCAAAGCATATTTTACTTTAAATGCTTGTTATAATCTTTTTACAAGATTTTTATAACCATGGCGGTATTCCGTAATAATTAGATCAATGCTCGTAATGTTTCATCGCTTGCATTTAAGTGTGGTGCGCATATATTTGTGCTTAATCACTTATCTTGGTGCGGTACGTATTATTTTTAATTATTTATGTCAAAATAAATTTGTGATCTTATGATGGTTGTTGGATTTAATTGGCCTGTAGAGCACGACAACACAGTGGCATTAATTTTGGACGGTGAGCTTGTTTTCGCTACAGAGGAAGAAAGGCATAGCAGACATAAGCATTCCCCTTTTGAACTTCCATTTGGCTCTTTCAATAAACTATTTAATTTTATGCATAGGAATAACCTTAAGCCTTCAGATGTAGATGCATTCGCATTAAATTTTAATAACAAAAAATTTCCCATGGTGCTAAAATTTGAATTTTGGAAATATACCATATTTAGGGCTTCGCTTTCTGGAGTTCCAATATTAAAAAGATTGCCATTTTTAGATTTGAATTCGCTGGCTGAATATTTTATAAAGCATGTATATATAACAAACAATGAAAAGATGCCGGATAAAATAAAAATAATTCCTGTTGAGCACCATCTTGCTCACGCTGCCTCTGCCTATTACTTCTCTGGTTTTAGATCTTGTGCTAGTTTAGTTTTAGATGCATCTGGAGAGAGGGATGCAACTTCGTTTTACCAAATTAAAAACGGGGACTTTGAAAAGATCCTTGCGATCTCAGCCACATATGGATCTATAGGCCTAATGTATGATGCATCAAGCTATAAATTGGATTATGAATGGCTCGAAGGACCAGGAAAAATAATGGGATTGGCGCCCTATGGTAATAAAAACCAATATTATAGTAAACTTAAGAAATTTTTAAAAACAAATACAAATGGGCTGCCATTCTACTTTGATATAGACAAGAAGTACAGAAAATCAGTAAATTACAAAGAACCTTACGAAAAAATATTTGATCATATTACTCCAAAGATAAATTGGGATAGACACGGACCAATTAATAAAAATTCTGCAGATTTTGCATGGGCGGTTCAGAAAGTAGCAGAAGAAGCCGTTTTAGCTGCCGGAGAATATATTAAAGAATCTACAGAAGAGAAAAAGCTTGTAATGGCTGGGGGGGTTGCGCTTAATGCAAAGGCAAACATGGAGCTGTATTATGCAAATCTCTTTAACGACATGTTCATATTTCCTGCTGCAAATGATGCAGGAACAACGATAGGGGCAGCAGCTTATGTATATGAGCATGAATTAGGAGGCAAAATGAAGAATAAAAGACTGGAAACTGTTTATTTAGGTCCTGAATATGGCGATGACGAGATTAAGAATGTGATAGAATCATCTAAATTTAAATATGAGTATATTGGCGACGATGTCGGTGTAGTTGCTGATCTGGTTAAAAAAGGTAATATAGTAACATGGTATCAAGGCAGAGCAGAGCTTGGCCCAAGGGCTTTAGGTAATAGAAGTATTATAGCTAATCCTACATTGCCAGATACCTGGAAAACCGTTAATAAGATAAAGGGTAGAGAATGGTGGAGGCCACTTGCACCTTCTCTTCTTAGTGAGCATAAGAATGATTACTTTATTAATCCTGTAGATCATGAATTTATGATATTAATGTTTAAATTTAAGGAAGGAATGAAAGAAAGAGTGCCCGCAGTGTATCATGTGGATGGTACTGCAAGACCTCAAACGGTAAGCTATAAACAAAAAAATTGGTATAATATGATAAAGGCGTTTGGTGAAGAAACAGGTGAGTATTTGGTGGTAAACACCAGCTTTAACTTGGCAGGAGAGCCACTTGTAGAAACTCCAAAAGACGCACTAAGGAGCTTTGGCTTGGGTGGCTTTGACGCAATGTATATGCAGGGCTGGTTAATCTATAAGCATTAGGGTGATTATTTGGAAAAGGATAACATATTTATATACGACGTAAATGGCATTAAAGTATTTTATACGCCGGAGTTAGATGGGAGGCATCTGCTTTGGTCAAACGATCAATCTGATTCGCATACTTATAAACTTATCTAATTTATGCTCTGCCCATCACCTATTTTTATAAACCCTCTCTTCTTATTAATAATGATTCTATGCCTGAAAAGCAGAAACAAAAGCAGGAGAATGATTTTACCTATATAGCAATATACTTCCTTACCTTCATTACAGGAATAATCTTCTATCTTATCAGCAAAGGCGATAAAAGGAAGAGGCAACACTCTATACAGGCGATTGTTCTTGGAGCAATAATGATCGTAATTGGTCTTATTCCATATCTCGGCATTGTGAATATATTAATCTGGCTCTATGGTCTTTACATAGGCTACAAAGCCTCTGTTAACGAAGATGTTGCCATACCATACATTACTTACTTTGCCAAGAAGTATGTATAATACGAATATCATTAACATCTATTACATTAAAATAAGCATGCGTGTGATAATGTTCAAAGAATAAATCGAAGCACTTTAGGACTCTACGCCTTTCCTCTAAAGAGATCGCTTAACTTTTCTTGAAAGCTCTTTTTTGTTAAATCCCTTTCTGACCAGCCATCCCATTCAATGTCTTTTCCTGTTTCTATCTCTATTACCTTTATCTGTTTTTCTGGCGTAACTCCAAGTTCTTCTCTTATTTTGTCTGCTAGTGTCCTAGCCAATTGTTTGTTGATTTTACCTACTGCTTCTCTGAATTCGTTCTTGTGTATGTATACATATATTTCCTTGCTGTTTCCTACAACGCTTCCAATCTCATATATTTTGCCTTTATGCTCAAATTCAATATTGAACCAACCGTACGGATCCGGTGTGGTAGATATTTTATTTGAGTCTATATTGAAGGTTTTTGCGAATGAGTCAATAACACCATTTTCATATGTTTTTGTTGTATTCACAACATCACCTCCACATCTTCTAATATAATTTGCTACAAAATTTTACTCCAATATAAATTATTTCATAGGTGATATATAAACCTTTTGTTATGGGTATAGAAGTGCATAAGAATATAAATAGCTGCATAGTGCTTACGGTGTATATTTCCTTTTATAAGGGTAAGCGAAGGAGCGAGCAGGCGCATTAAAGAAGGACTTGCAGCAACTAGAGCAGTAAACGAGATAATAACAATAGAAATGCTTGAGATATTTGATGGGATTTTTGTCTTTCCTTGCCTTTTTTCTTTATTTGTGCATCTCCTCTATCTTTTTATATACCTCTTCTGCAGCTTCGCTTGAAAACATGCTCATTACTTTGCTTCTCTTTTCTTCATACTCCTTTTCGTATTTGTGCCTATTTTTTAGCATATCATTTAGCAATCTATCCAGTTTGTCTTCTTCTACTTCGCTGCAAAGGGACTTTATCTCTTTAGGTAGCATGGTGGTATTTACAACAGCAACAGGCACACCAAGCGCCAATGCTTCTGCAGTAATAAGCGATAGGCCTTCACGCGCCGAAGGCATAATTAATGCGGTTGATGTACATAGTTCTTTGTATAGCTGCTCGATTGAGAGGTTTTGCTTAAACTCTACCTTGTCCTTAATATGCTCCTTATTGGCAAGTTCTCTTAGGTTCTCTAGCTCTGGCCCATTGCCTATAATGACAAGCTTTGCATTTACATCCCTCATCGCTCTTATTGCAATATCTGTGCGCTTGTACTTTACAAGTCTATTTACTACTATAAACTTGTCTTCTTTTTTGCATTTGTCAGCATTGCGCCTAAGGAAAGACTTTATTTCATCGCTATATACTGCTGCTGGTAGCACTAGTATCTTATCTGGCTCTATCCCAAAGAACTTTTCTAGAAGTTGCTTTGTAGTAGTAGTGTTTGCAATATGCACATAGCCTAGTTTAGTCGCAAGCCTTTCCATAAAATAGCCGAAGTTGCCCCCCTTGCCCATATAGCTTAACCAATAACTTTTGCTCCATACCTCATGCCAGGTTATTGCTAGCTTTGTCCTGCGGAGTCTTGAATAAAGGGCAAGCAGGGGAATATGCAAGAATGGAAACGCTTCGGTGTCGATTATGTCAAACCTATACTTAAGTATTTTGAAGAAAAGGAGTACAGAAAATTTTAGCGACATATACATTGTTCGAGACTCACCCCTGTACATTTTATTTATGTCTAGTGCTTTGCCTAAGCAATGGTAGTGTACGCCCTCATATTTGAATTCCATTCCAGGCATTCCTGTGCGATAAAGGGTAAACATGTGTATTTCATTGCTTTTGTTTTTTGCAAGAGACCTTAAAATATTATACCTCCTCTTTTCAATGCCACCATTGAACCAAGGATATACAGATTCATAGGCAAAAGCAATTTTCAAGTAAGCACCACTAAATTGTCAACGCCTGAATGCGTTGACAAGTATATATAGTGCGCCTTTTATTCCATCAACAAAGTTTATCTTTTTTCCTTCTTCAAATGTCCTGCCCTTGTATCTTATAGGCACATTTGCAATTTTAATTCCTTTCTTAGCAAAAGCAACAGCAAGCTCCTCTTCTATTATAAATCCATGCTCCTTAAGCTTTATTCCTGAAAGATCTCTCTTCCTAAATAGCTTGTAGCAAGTATTTATATCATCAACCTTTTGCCTATAGAGCAAGCTGAACAGCTTGCTTACAAACTTATTGCCCCACTTTGCAAGCACATACTCATGACCCATATTTCTGCCATGCAATCTGTTACCAAACACCACCTCATTTTTTTCGCTAGCCTTCAGTAATTTGGGGTAGTCTTCTGGAAAATATTCTAAGTCAGCATCCTGGATTATTATTATCCCATCTTTTGCATGGGCTATGCCTTTGATTATTGCAGCGCCTTTTCCTTTGTTGACCTTGTTCTCTAATATTTTTATTTTGCTGTTTGTTCTCCGGAGCTTTTTAAGTTTTTCAAGGCTGGAATCCTTTGAACCATCGTCTACCACAATTAATTCATCAACAAACTTTTGTGCAAGAACACGCCTCACAATAGCCTCCACTGTTTTTTCTTCGTTATACACTGGCATTATTACGCTTACCCTTTCTCCTTTGTACATGGCATCTTATAGATTTTGTAAATTAATTTTAAAAACTTTGCACGTGTTGCACGCAACTAGATTGTATCTTTTTTGTTCAGTCTCAAATACATTATCTACTTTTCACGAATTTATAAATGCGAAAGGTGGTTGAATGATATAGATATAAATTTCAACAACCTAATTTATTATTAAGAACACATAATTTACTTTTTCTGTGTTGTCTTTCTTCTTATAATCCCTAGAACTTTACGTTCTGTAACAAAATTTAACATCTCATAATTATAATTATTTTTCAATTTTCTATAAGAATCTATAAATGCATAACTATTATCTATGTCATCCGAGATCAATAGACCATTTTTATCAATTTTATTAAATACTGTGTTATATTCGAATGATTGCCAGCCATATGAATGGTCACTATCGTGTAAAAATATATTAATTTTCGGAATACTTAAAACCAAATTTTTAAACGAATTTCGAAGGTCACCCTCAAGTATCTTTAAATTCCAATTATCTTTTAAACTTTCAGGTACAATAGCACCTACATCGTTTTTGATATCTACACTAATAAGCTTTCCAAAATTATTCTTTTTCAATGCGCTTAGAATAAAGAAGCTAGAAACACCATCTGCAACTCCTGTTTCTAAGAAAATTTGAGGTTTGATGTAAAGAGTCAGCATATATAGTATTTTAGCTTCCTCATAATCAATAGAAAAGTTTTTTGGATATACTAACTTAACTTGCTTTAATCTCTTTTGATAATCTAGAAATACTTTATTAAATTCATTTTCTTTTTCTTTTACAAAATTATTTATCCTCAAAGCTAGAAATAATTTATCTACGTTATTCGTTTGCAAATCGGCTACTGAATATAGTTCATTAAGGCTTGGTCTAGATATACTATGAAAATAGGTTTTATAAATTTTCTTAGCAACACGCGACTTCATCTTAGCAGTAAGATAGGCAAAAGTGGATATACTATTTCTTGGATCAAAATCTAGTTTCAATTTAACACCGTTTATAGTATGCTCACTTCATTTTTACTAGAATTAATTCTCTTATCTTTATAAACTTATCTAATTCATGCTCTGCCATCACCTATTTTTATAAACTCTTTCTTCTTACTAATAACGGTTATATGTCTGAAAAGCAGAAGCAAAAGCAGGAGAATGATTTTACCTATATAGCAATATACTTCCTTGCCTTCATTACGGGAATAATCTTCTATCTTATCAGCAAAGGCGATAAAAGGAAGAGGCAACACTCTATACAGGCGATTGTTCTTGGAGCAATAATGATCGTAATTGGTCTTATTCCATATCTCGGCATTGTGAATATATTAATCTGGCTCTATGGTCTTTACATAGGCTACAAAGCCTCTGTTAACGAAGATGTTGCCATACCATACATTACTTACTTTGCCAAGAAGTATGTATAATACGAATATCATTAACATCTATTACATTAAAATAAGCATGCGTGTGATAATGTTCAAAGAATAAATCGAAGCACTTTAGGACTCTACGCCTTTCCTCTAAAGAGATCGCTTAACTTTTCTTGAAAGCTCTTTTTTGTTAAATCCCTTTCTGACCAGCCATCCCATTCAATGTCTTTTCCTGTTTCTATCTCTATTACCTTTATCTGTTTTTCTGGCGTAACTCCAAGTTCTTCTCTTATTTTGTCTGCTAGTGTCCTAGCCAATTGTTTGTTGATTTTACCTACTGCTTCTCTGAATTCGTTCTTGTGTATGTATACATATATTTCCTTGCTGTTTCCTACAACGCTTCCAATCTCATATATTTTGCCTTTATGCTCAAATTCAATATTGAACCAACCGTACGGATCCGGTGTGGTAGATATTTTATTTGAGTCTATATTGAAGGTTTTTGCGAATGAGTCAATAACACCATTTTCATATGTTTTTGTTGTATTCACAACATCACCTCCACATCTTCTAATATAATTTGCTACAAAATTTTACTCCAATATAAATTATTTCATAGGTGATATATAAACCTTTTGTTATGGGTATAGAAGTGCATAAGAATATAAATAGCTGCATAGTGCTTACGGTGTATATTTCCTTTTATAAGGGTAAGCGAAGGAGCGAGCAGGCGCATTAAAGAAGGACTTGCAGCAACTAGAGCAGTAAACGAGATAATAACAATAGAAATGCTTGAGATATTTGATGGGATTTTTGTCTTTCCTTGCCTTTTTTCTTTATTTGTGCATCTCCTCTATCTTTTTATATACCTCTTCTGCAGCTTCGCTTGAAAACATGCTCATTACTTTGCTTCTCTTTTCTTCATACTCCTTTTCGTATTTGTGCCTATTTTTTAGCATATCATTTAGCAATCTATCCAGTTTGTCTTCTTCTACTTCGCTGCAAAGGGACTTTATCTCTTTAGGTAGCATGGTGGTATTTACAACAGCAACAGGCACACCAAGCGCCAATGCTTCTGCAGTAATAAGCGATAGGCCTTCACGCGCCGAAGGCATAATTAATGCGGTTGATGTACATAGTTCTTTGTATAGCTGCTCGATTGAGAGGTTTTGCTTAAACTCTACCTTGTCCTTAATATGCTCCTTATTGGCAAGTTCTCTTAGGTTCTCTAGCTCTGGCCCATTGCCTATAATGACAAGCTTTGCATTTACATCCCTCATCGCTCTTATTGCAATATCTGTGCGCTTGTACTTTACAAGTCTATTTACTACTATAAACTTGTCTTCTTTTTTGCATTTGTCAGCATTGCGCCTAAGGAAAGACTTTATTTCATCGCTATATACTGCTGCTGGTAGCACTAGTATCTTATCTGGCTCTATCCCAAAGAACTTTTCTAGAAGTTGCTTTGTAGTAGTAGTGTTTGCAATATGCACATAGCCTAGTTTAGTCGCAAGCCTTTCCATAAAATAGCCGAAGTTGCCCCCCTTGCCCATATAGCTTAACCAATAACTTTTGCTCCATACCTCATGCCAGGTTATTGCTAGCTTTGTCCTGCGGAGTCTTGAATAAAGGGCAAGCAGGGGAATATGCAAGAATGGAAACGCTTCGGTGTCGATTATGTCAAACCTATACTTAAGTATTTTGAAGAAAAGGAGTACAGAAAATTTTAGCGACATATACATTGTTCGAGACTCACCCCTGTACATTTTATTTATGTCTAGTGCTTTGCCTAAGCAATGGTAGTGTACGCCCTCATATTTGAATTCCATTCCAGGCATTCCTGTGCGATAAAGGGTAAACATGTGTATTTCATTGCTTTTGTTTTTTGCAAGAGACCTTAAAATATTATACCTCCTCTTTTCAATGCCCCCATTGAACCAAGGATATACAGATTCGTAGGCAAAAGCGATTTTCAAGTAAGCACCACTAAATTGTCAACGCCTGAATGCATTGATAAATATATATATTGCGCCTTTTATTCCGTCAATAAAGTTTATCTTTTTCCCTTCTTCAAACGTCCTGCCCTTGTATCTTATAGGCACATTTGCGATTTTAATTCCTTTCTTAGCAAAAGCAACAGCAAGTTCCTCTTCTATTATAAATCCACGCTCCTTAAGCTTTATTCCTGAAAGGTCTCTCTTCCTAAATAGCTTGTAGCAAGTATTTATATCATCAACCTTTTGCCTATAGAGCAAACTGAACAGCTTGCTTACAAACTTATTGCCCCACTTTGCAAGCACATACTCATGACCCATGTTTCTGTCATGCAATCTGTTACCAAACACCACCTCGTTTTTTTCGCTAGCCTCCAGTAATTTAGGGTAATCTTCTGGAAAATATTCTAAGTCAGCATCCTGGATCATTATTATCCCATCTTTTGCATGGGCTATGCCTTTGATTATTGCAGCACCTTTTCCTTTGTTTACCTTGTTGATTAATAATTTTATTTTGCTGTTTTTGCTTTGAAGCTTTTTAAGTTTTTCAAGGCTAGAGTCTGTTGAGCCATCGTCTACCACAATTAATTCATCAACAAACTTTTGTGCAAGAACACGCCTCACAATAGCTTCCACTGTCTTTTCTTCGTTATACACCGGCATTACTATGGTTACCCTTTCTCCTTTGTACATTGCATCCTATAAATTTTGTAAAATTCATTTTAAAAACCTTGCACATTGCGTGCAAATAATTGAATCCTGTTCGTTCAGTTCAAATTCGCTTTTTTCACGAGCTTTGCAAATACTCTTTTATTGATGGCTGAATGGTAATGATGTTAAAATAGCAAAGCAAACACAAAACTGAGGAGCATTCATACCAGCATTCCTGTGAAGCTTGGCATGTAAGTAGTCATTTATTTGAGTGCTTTCTGCCGCCCTATGGAATAATTTAAATATCTGGTCATGCATAGCTCAATATGAGATTGTATGGATGATAATAAAAATAGAGATAGGTTATTAGGTTTGCTAAATAATCCTGCAATTTCCAATGTCACTATTGACTGCAATTGTTCATGTGGCTACTGTAACTATTGCGATTGTAATTGCTCAGGACCAGATGCGTGTGCATTCTGCGATTATTAAGCTTCAACACTAAACTGGGTGTGGTATTGGGCCAGGTTGAGCTTAACCCTTATATTTATTCCTTTGAAACCCTTGATAATGTATACCTCTACCTCCCATACAAGCAAACTCTGGCTTCTTTTTCAAAAGAAGAGTGGGATAAGATAAAGAATCTAAATGTAGAACCAGAAACGAATAAGGCACTTAGAGAAAAGAAAATATACGTAGACCAAGATTATTCTGAAAATTTTATAGAATTTTACAAAAAGCAAATTGGTTCACCTAGTTTGCGCATAGTTTATATAATTTCTACAGATGCGTGTAATTTCAATTGCAGGTATTGCTTTATAGAAAATAATTTTAATACACAAAATAGGAGCACTGCAAAGGTTGATGATGTTATTAAGTGGGTTGACTATGCCTTTTTAAATTCTAACGATGAACTCCGCTTTATATTCTATGGCGGCGAGCCCTTACTTAATAAAGAACTTGTTCTAAATGTTATAAACCACAT
>OGCG01001688.1_pt1 | contig 10467 bp, 8 predicted proteins | sample 1570061 | NCBI WGS metagenome assembly OGCG01 (sample SAMN06268698, study PRJEB24515) | hot springs metagenome | isolation source: Joseph's Coat, Yellowstone National Park, Washington, USA | place: USA:Joseph's Coat, Yellowstone National Park, Washington, USA
CTGTCATCCCCGATACATCGGGGATCGCCTTTAAGGTTTCAAATGCGATTCCGCTTCTTCGACCGGAATGACAGAAGGCTTAAGGATACGGTTTATCAAATTGCGAGAATCGCCTTTTCCATAAGGATGAGATTCCCAATCAAGTTTTGAATGACAGTTTTGTAATATTTATTGTAATCTTGATGCACATCATGGGTATACTAAATCTCTTTTAAAAGTGAAATGAATGAACAGCACGTAGCACGTGGCTCATGGCAGATGGCGCGTAGAAAAAACAATGAATAGTGAGAAGTAAGCGGTAAATGGCAAATACTTATTTGCTGTCACGAAAGGCAAATGATGGAACCAAAAATATCTCATATTTAAAGTTGATCAAACTGAAAGGGGGTTTCTATGGATTTTTTGAAAGGATTCACGGATGTTTTTGAGAGGATCAGAATAAAACCTTTTGTTCTGGCTCCTGTTTTTGGTGTGCTTTTGATAACTTTAATCTTCAACTTGATCTTGTACGGTCTGAGAGGTGATATGAGATTTGAAAATCTCTTTTCCATTTTGATGCTATCTTTCATATTTGGAGTTATAGAATGGGCTTTGGCAATTCTTGCCGTCGGAGTAACGACATCTATGATGATGGAGAATAAAAAATTTGGAAAAGAAGATTCAAGAATATTTTTTAACTTTTTTGCGTTCTCCATCTTTATGGCTTTTTTTCTCATGATAGGTTTTGAAATTAACGTTATAGTGGGTCTTATAATGTTACTTTTGATACTCTACATTCCAAATTGGTTTGTAACATCGAATGCATGCGATCTCTACGGGGGATTCGAATGGAACCTTTCTTTTATCTTTCGGGGAATAAGATCGGCTTATGCCTTTATTCTCATCATAGGAACTGCTTTGTTAACACTTGTACCTTACGTTGGCATTTATCTTGCAATTTTCTTTTACGTTGTTTGGACGGCAAACACTTACATGCACATAATGGAAAACCAAAAATAAAGCCGCTTTCGCGGCCTTTGGTGGGTGTGACAGGGATCGAACCTGTGACCTCTTCCGTGTGAGGGAAGCGCTCTCCCCCTGAGCTACACACCCTTTTAACTTTTTTATTGTACAATATGATAGGTAAATATGTCAAGGAAAGGTGAGATGACAAATGGATAAAGAAGCAATGACGAGATACCAATTATGGTTAAACGATCCATCAATTTCGCAGAAAGATAAAGATACACTCAAAAATATGGATCAAGCAGAATTACAGGATGCATTTTACAAAGACCTTGAATTTGGTACTGGAGGAATGCGTGGTGTGATGGGTCTTGGTGCAAATAGAATGAATTTTTACACGGTCGGCAGGGCAACACAGGCGCTTGCCAATTACATCAACAAAACCGTGAAGTCAGATAAAAGTGTTTCCATTTCCTACGATACAAGACATTTCTCGAAGGATTTTGCGATCGAATCGGCCGAAATTCTTGCTCAAAATGGCATAAAAGTTTATCTTTTCGATGATTTCAGGCCAACCCCTGTTTTGTCATTTGCCGTGAGATATTTCAAGGCAACTGCCGGTATAATGATCACGGCAAGTCACAATCCTCCACAATACAACGGCTATAAAGCTTACTGGTCAAATGGAGCACAGGTAATTCCTCCTCACGATGATGGAATCATAAAAGAATACGAAGCGATAAAATCTTTTGGCGAAATAAAAAGCATGCCCATAGAAGATGCAAAGAAAAAAGCACTTGTTGTGATGATAGGCAAAGAAGTAGATGAAGCATATTTCAAAAAAGCCCTTTCTTACTCTTTTGGGATTCATTCAAAAGCATTGAAGATCGTCTATACCCCTTTGCACGGCACGGGAATAAAGATAGTGCCCATTTTACTTCAAAGAGATGGCTTTGATTTTTATTCTCAAAAGGAACAGAGTATTCCAGATGGATCTTTTCCAACCGTCAATTATCCAAATCCCGAATTTGACGAGGCATTCAAATTATCCATAGCGGATGCCAAAAAGCTTGGATCAGACATAATCGTCGCCTCCGATCCGGATGCAGATCGTATGGGAGTTATGGTAAAGCATGACGGGAATTATGTCAGGGTAAATGGAAATCAGATGGGGGCTCTGCTCTTGAATTTCATCCTTGAGATGTATTCAAAAAAAGGGATGCCTAAAAACCCAGTTGTAATAGAGTCGATAGTTTCATCTAAATTGTTTGCCAAGATAGCAAAATCTTTCAACGTTGAAGTCAACGAAGTTTTGACTGGATTCAAATGGATATGCAACGAAGCGGACGATCTGAGATCCAAAGGGAAAAACGTTTTTTTTGCTTACGAAGAAAGTTATGGATACAACATAGGAGACTTTATATACGACAAAGATTCCGGTACGCCGATAATGATAACATGTGAAATGGCAACTTATTACAAGCAAAAAGGCATGACCCTTGTGGATGCCATCGAAGAACTCTACAAAAAATATGGTTATTACCTTGAAGATCAACTTTCACCTGTTTTCGAAGGAGAAGCAGGTGTTGCAAAAATAGAAGGCATAATGAAAAAATTAAGAGAAAATCCCATAAAAATACTTGGAGGATACAAATTAACAAATATCGTCGATTATTCAAAAGGCCATGACCATCTCCCGCCATCGGATGTTTTAAAAATGGAATTTGGAGATAGGTTAACCATATATGGAAGGCCTTCAGGAACAGAACCAAAGGTGAAATTTTATTTCATGATAATGAACATGGAAAACCTTGCGAGTGCTAAAGCGCTCCTGGAAAAGGTAAAAACGGAATTTTCTGAATTTTTGAATTCAATAGAGTGATAAGATGAGTCTTAAACTTTTTTTAAGTGATTTACACATCGGCGATGGTGCGGCAAATGATGACTTTGTCTATGATTTGGAATTGGTGAGGTTGCTGAATCAACTCAAAGATGTGGATGAAAAATATGAAGTAGTCATAATAGGAGACGGTCTTGAAATACTTGAAGGCGAATCTGTTAGAAAAATTGGCCTTGTCAATTTCGATCAGGTATGCAAATCTGTGAACAAAGATGCAATTGAATCGATAATAAACAGGCACAAATCTGTTTTCGAATTTTTGAGATCTCTTGCAAGGACAAACAAAATACATTACATCGTTGGTAATCATGATTATTACCTACTCGTCAATGATGGGTTAAGAAATGCATTCGTGGATTTCATGAATTCAGATAATTTTGAGATTATTCCGCATTTTTACGATGAGGAAAATGGAATTTTCGCCCAGCATGGAAGTCAGCATGATCTCATGTATGCTTTTACGATTGGGAAAAACGGCGATCTTATTCCCCCGCTGGGAGATTACGTTACACGTTACACGATGAGTAGTTTTGAACCTATGCTTAAGTCAGTTCATCTACCTACGGAAATTGTAAGAGATTACGATAACGTAAGGCCTACGATGGACGCCGTGGACTGGCTCGAATACATAAATTCCGTTTACAAAATACCCGTTGATTTAGTTGGAGAATGGGTGAAAAGTTTCTTGAAAATTTTCAACACTCAAGAGTTCGACAAATGGATAAAAACCCGATTTCCAAGAACTTATGAATTTGGAGAATTTTTCTTCAGAAATTCGATTTTTTTCCAGATGGGAAGGAAAATCACAAGGTGGGGCGATGAAATTCAAAGATTCAAAGGCACGAATTACCTGAAGTCAAAAGCCGAAAAAATTCTAAATTCATCCAACATGCCCCAATGGAAAATAAGTGAAAAAGACGTGGCGGGTTATTCAAAAGAAGTGCCGCAAATAGACTATTCCAAACTTAAAGTTGTTCTCTTTGGCCATAACCATCTTCCTGGGTTTTATGTCATTCCAACTCCGCAGGGAGCAAAGTATTATGTTAACACGGGTACATGGAGACCTCTTGTGGAAAAATCTCGTGGAAAATGGGGACAGTTGATCTTTCACAAGAAGACAGAATTGAATTACGCCGTGATCGAAACAAATAAAGGTGAATCGGTAGTCGAAACGCATCTTGTCAGCAGGGTGGTTTTGAATTGATAAAAGCGATCGTGGATTTCTTTTCCAACATTTACATATGGGCAGCCGTGATTTCATGGATTACAGCTCAAATCATAAAGATAATCATAACGTTTTTCAAAGAAAAAAAATTCGATCTCAAGTTGTTCGGTTCAACAGGAGGTATGCCAAGTGCTCACTCGGCAACGATAACCGGCATAACTTTTTCCATCGGTAAAGGAGTTGGCTTTTCAAGTCCGGCCTTTGGCATTTCTTTCATAGTTGCCATCATCGTCGTGACAGATGCACTTCATCTGAGGCGCGAGGTAGGTCATCATGCCGAAGCCCTTGAAGTGATAACGGGAAAACATTTCAACTCCAAAGCCGGCCACAAATTGCCAGAAGTCATCGTTGGCATAGTGGTGGGGGCCGTCATAGGCCTTTTGATATGAGGTGATTCAATGGACTTTGAACTTGTTACAAAACTAAAACCAAAGGGCGATCAGCCTGAAGCCATAAAATCGCTTGTGGAAGGCGTAGAAAAGGGAGAAAGATTTCTAACACTTCTTGGTGTTACCGGATCCGGTAAGACATTCACGATGGCAAGTGTTATAGAAAAGATCAAAAGGCCAGCGTTGGTTATTTCTCCAAATAAGACCCTGGCAGCCCAATTGTATCGAGAATTCAAGGGATTTTTCCCTTACAACAGAGTTGAATTTTTTGTGAGTTACTACGATTATTACAGACCAGAGGCTTACATTCCATCCAAAGATGTTTACATAGAAAAAGAAGCCGATATAAACGAAGAAATAGAAAGAATGAGACTGTCTGCGATGAAATCCGTTATAACTCGAAAAGATGTCATCGTGGTGGCAAGCGTTTCATGCATATACGCGTCTGGAGATCCTAAGGATTTCCGCGAAATAAACCTTTCCGTTGAAAAGGGTAAGAGTTTAGACAGAAGGTACCTGCTCAAAAGGTTGTCTTCAATGCAATACAAAAGGTCGGACGCAGAAACAGATCCAGGTACCTTCAGATTGCATGGAGAGATACTTGAAGTACACCCTCCTTACGAGGAAAATGCCGTTCGTATAGAATTTTTTGATGACGAAGTCGAAAAAATTTTAATTATCGATCCGGTCAGTAGAAAAGCCATTGATCAAATAGACAGGATAATCTTTTATCCGGCACGCGAATTCACGACAGACCAAAAAAACATAGAAAATGCCATCAAGCCAATAAGAGAAGAACTCAACATGAGGCTAAAAGAATTTGAAAACCAAGGTAAATTGCTCGAGGCTGAAAGGCTTAAGCAAAGAACAAATTATGATATAGAAATGCTTCAAACCATGGGATATTGCAACGGAATAGAAAATTATTCAAGACATTTCAGCGGTAAAAAAGCCGGTGAACCGCCATGGACTTTGATGGATTATTTCGGTAAGGATTTAATAGTTTTCATGGATGAATCCCACATTGGAGTGCCACAACTTATGGGCATGGTAAGGGGAGACAGGAGTAGAAAGGAAAGTCTTGTAGAATATGGTTTTAGATTGCCAAGTGCATTTGACAACAGACCTCTGAAGTTTGAGGAATTCCTCGAAAGGGCTCCTCAAGTCATCTTTGTATCTGCAACCCCAGGGCCCTACGAACGAAAAGTGTCTTTGAGAATTGCCGAACAAATAGTAAGACCGACCGGCCTTGTCGATCCTGAGGTTGTCATAAAGCCGACGATAAATCAAATAGACGATCTCATAAACGAGATGGAAATTTTAAAAAAGCGAGATGAAAGGGCACTCGTCGTGACTCTTACGAAAGACATGTCTGAAAAACTCAGTGCTTATTTAGTTGAGATGGGATATAAATCCGAGTATCTCCATTCCGATCTTGATACCATAGAAAGAATGAAGGTCCTGACGAGGTTAAGAAAGGGGGAGATAGACGCCATCGTGGGCGTTAATCTCTTGAGAGAAGGCCTCGATCTTCCGGAAGTGTCTTTGGTTGCCATACTTGATGCGGACAAAGAAGGCTTTTTGAGATCTACAACATCTCTTATTCAAACTATGGGGAGAGCCTCAAGAAATATAAACGGAAAGATAATACTTTACGCCGATACCGTTACGGATTCGATGAAAAACGCAATTGAGGAAGCGAGTCGAAGAAGGCAAAAACAAGTGGCTTACAATCTTGAACATAACTTGAAACCTGAAACAATTCAGAAAGAAATAGATGAATTCTTCATGGGACTTCAAACTGAAGAAAAGAAAACCTATCAAAATGTTGGTGATGATGTCAAAGAAGTTATCACACTCAAAGAAAACATTGGTACAGACGAATACATCGAAATTTTATCCGAGAAGATGAGAGAAGCCGCAGACGATTGGAGATTCGAAGAAGCCGCTTTTTACAGAGATGAGATAAGGCGTGTAAAAAATGGCAAATAAAGCATTTGATGCAAAGTATATCTTGCAATATGGTCAAATAATCGGCATAGATGAAGTGGGACGCGGTGCATTGGCCGGTCCGGTGGTTGTTGCTGCCGTAATTTTAAACAGGTTCATAGAAGGAATCGATGATTCAAAAAAATTGACGAGAAAGCAACGTGAATATCTTTCAGAAGAGATCATTCTCAATTCTCAATTTGCTTTTGGAATTGCCACCCCAACCGAAGTGGATATTCACAACGTAATCGGCGCAACAAGAATGGCGATGGAAAGAGCGTATAAAAATTTAGGCATAAAGGCTTTTGCCATTGTCGATGGCCTTGAAATCGGATTGAACTTCGACCATGAATGTATAGTTAAAGGAGACGCTAAAAGCGCATCGATTGGGGCTGCATCTATAATTGCAAAAGTTTACAGAGACAGCATCATGAGAAAATTGGACACATTTTTTGAAGCATACGATTTCATCCATAACGTTGGATATGGAACTAAAAAACACGTGGCTGCTCTCGAAAAATCAGGTCCGACTATCTTTCATAGACTTACTTATTTTCCCGTTCTTAAATCCATAGAGCCTTCGAAAATAGAGAAATGGATCTTTGAAGGCAAACTTTCAGAAGATAGATTAAGAAAAATGTACACGCCTAACATCTGGTGTAAGTGATTCTCTCTAAACAGGCCTGTGATATTCAGTCTCGTCATCCTCCAACTTTCTGTCATTCCGGCCTGCGAGCATGGAATATGGAATGATACCTTGTCCGTAATGTCATTCCCAACTTGATTGGGAATATCATCCTTACAAAAAAGGCGATTCCCGCAGTTTGATAAACCATATCCTTAACGTTACCCTCGACCTGATCGGGGGTCGGGTCAGTACCTTCATCCTTAAGCCTTCTGTCATTCCGGCCTGCGAGCCGGAATCGCCTTAAAACTTATCCGTAAATATTCTTCCATGAATTTGCTAAATATCGGAAGATAATCTAAGAGATCGTGGGTAAAAACAAAGTAAATATTTATAACAATCAAATTCAGTTGAAATTCACCTAAAATAACGGTAAAACAACTTTGACATATCGATAAATATATTTTATCATTTAGAAAATGTATTTCATTCTGTAAGAAAGGAAGTTATTAAATTTGACATTTAACAAAACGACGACATCTGTTCTTAGAGAACAAAATTCTTTCAGAATCCTTGATTTTCTTTACAAAAAAGGAGTAACGACAAGAACGGCGTTATCAAAAGAGTTAAACTTGAGTTTGCCAACGGTTTTAAGAGTAATTCAGCCATACATGAATGATCTGTTATCAATAAGAGGAAAAGATAAATCTATTGGTGGTAGAAGGGCTGACAGGATATTTTTTAATTATTCAGCGAGGAAAATTGCCGGTATTCAAATCGAAAGAGATTTTTTTATCATCGTAATTTCAACTTTGAACAGAACGCCATTGATCGTTGAAAAGGTGCTTTTCAATTGCAAATCGCCCTCTGACCTGTCTAAAAAGATAACTGATAAATTGTTGGATTACGCTAAAAGCAATCAGTTTTCACCCACAGACCTTGAAGCATTAACGATTGCCGTGGCAGGTGTTATAGACGAGGAAAAACACTCGATAGCGGCAGATTTCCCTCTTGAATGGAAAAACATATTTTACGACAATTTCTTTGGCTCGGATTTTCGTGATTCATTTCCGAAATGTAAAGTTGTCTTCGAAAATGATGCAAATGCTCTGGCAGTTGGTGAATATACCGACAGAAAAATGACCGATGAAAGTTTAATTGCTTTATATTTTGGGCAAGGCATAGGAGCCGGTGTTGTGATCAACGGAAAACTTTACAAGGGCGATCATGGGCAAGCGGGAGAGATAGGAAGATGGGTTCCGATCTTCAACGGTAAAGATGAGACCTTTGAATCTTATTTTGAGCATTCAGAACTATCAAAAAAAATTCAGGTGGTTTTATCCGTTTTGAGCGATCTCATAATGTTGTTTGATCCGTCAAAGATAATACTTGCTGGAAATGTCGAAGAACTGTACGAAGGCCTAATTCAAAATCTTAGAATGATTCCTAATGTTAGTCTTGAAAAATCGATAAAAAAAGATTTAGCCGTGGTGAACGGAGCTCTTGCCATAAGTGCAAACGAATTCATAAAAAAAGTTGCTTACAAAGTTGATAAACGTGTGAATATTTAAAAATGCAAGGAGGAGAAAAATGGTAAAGATATCTCTGATTGGTGCCGGAAGTGTCGTATGGTCGATGATGGTGATCCGTGATCTAAGCCTGACAAAAACGCTTGCAGGTTCAACGGTTATGCTCATGGACATCGATGAAAAACGTTTGAACACGAGTTATGATCTTGCCTTACGGTACATAAAAGCCGTTGGGGCGAACCTTAAGATCGAAAAAACTGTCGACAGAAAAAAGGCGCTTGACGGAGCAAACTTTGTCATAAATGCCGTAAAAGTTGGCGGGTACAGATTCATGGAAGACGAAAGACAAATAGCCGAATCTCATGGATATTACAGAGGTGTAGATGACAGAGTAAGTGATTATTACGGTGGATTTGCCGCTTACAGACAACTCAACTTCTTTTTGGATCTTGCAAGAGATATGGAACATACATGCCCGAATGCATGGTACATGCAGGTTGCCAATCCAGTTTTTGAGGGCACAACTATCGTTCACAGGGAAAGTGGTGTGAAAAGTGTTGGCATTTGCGACGGATCTTTGGCGTACAAAAAAATTTTAAACGTTTTGAAAATCGATGAAAAAGATGTTGAAGTACAAGTAGGCGGTTTCAATCATTGTGTGTGGCTAACAAAATTTCTTTACAAGGGGAAAGATGCTTATCCATTGATAGACAAATGGATAGCGGAAGATTCGGAAAACTACTGGAGGAGCGATGAGTATTTTGCGCAACCGTGGAATGATCAGATGTCGCGTGCGGCAGTTGAGATGTACAAACTCTACGGTACATTTCCACTTGGAGATACGACAAGGAGTGTTTCGCCTTGGTGGTTTCACACTGATCTGAAGACAAAGGAAAAGTGGTTTGCATCCGGTGGGCCTGATTCTGAAGTTGGATGGACAATGTACCTTTATCATTTGAAAGAGAGAGCAGATGAATTGAAGAAGGTATACGAGAGTCCTGATCTCAGGATAACAGATGCATTTCCTCCAGAGAAGAGTCAGGAAGCCCTTATTCCATTCATAGAGTCAACAGTGACGGGAAAAGCATCAAGACTCATATTGAATGTGCCAAATAACGGATCGATAGAAGGATTACCCGATGATGTAATGGTAGAGATTCCGGTAAAGGTAGACGGTAAAGGTATAACGAATGAGAAGATCGGTAAACTACCACCAAAGGTGATGATTCATGTGATGATGCCAAGATGGCAAAGGATGGAATGGGTACTTCAATCTTTTAAAGATGGAGACAGACAAAGTTTGATCCTTGGTCTTATGGAAGATCCCAGAACGGAAACGTATGATCAGGCCAAAGAACTTGTGGATGATTTACTTGCACAAGAATGGAACTCGGAATTAAAAAAGCATTATTTATGAACTCATGATGTGCGTGAATGTAACAATAAATGTTGGGGACAGATTTAAAGTTCTTTGACAAGTAGGTTTTTATTGAAAAGCCGATCACATTGGAATTAGAATATGTGTATTCATGAAATATTTGCGAATAAGTTCTAAGGCGATTCCGGCTCGCAGGCCGGAATGACAAGACCTGTACATCACAGGCACGATTGAGGAAAGTAATCACTCATATTGTCATTCCCGCTCTCGATCAGGTCGAGGATGACGTTAAAGATACGGTTTATCAAACTGCGGGGATCTCGTCCATCCTGTCATTCCCGACCCCCGATCAAGTCGAGGGTGACGTTAAGGATTAGGTTTATCAAACTGCGAGAATCGCCTTTTTTGTAAGGGAGATTTCCAATCAGGTTGGGAATGACGTTATGGATAAATTCTTAGTTTATGTCTATCTTTTACTCTAAACGAT
>OGCG01001689.1_pt1 | contig 10466 bp, 7 predicted proteins | sample 1570061 | NCBI WGS metagenome assembly OGCG01 (sample SAMN06268698, study PRJEB24515) | hot springs metagenome | isolation source: Joseph's Coat, Yellowstone National Park, Washington, USA | place: USA:Joseph's Coat, Yellowstone National Park, Washington, USA
CGGCAGCGTGTCGCTGTTGCAGCGGGCGCTAGGCATCGGTTACGGGCGCGCAGCGCGGCTAATCGATTTTATGGCGGAAGACGGCATTGTCGGCCCCTATAATGGCAGCAATGCACGGGAAGTGCTGTATACGCCGGAACAGTGGGCCGCCCTCCGCAATGGGAGCGCGGAAGAGCGCAATTGACAGGCCGGGAAAGGTGAGATGGATTGACAATTTATACTGGGCACGGGGGAATTGTGCCAATCTCCCCGTGCCCAGTATAACAATGGGGAAGCGGAAACCCTCCAACGACCCTTGGAGAGCTTAGGAATCCTCTGTGCCGTTACTGATGCGCAGCAGGCCGTACTTTTTCATCTTTTTGTAAAGAGTGACGCGGCTGATGCCGAGTGCATTGGCGGTGTTGATGCGGCTGTAGCCGTTGAGGACCAAGGTGCGCTGGATAATGTTGCGTTCCACCTGTTCGCGGTTGTGCGTCAGTGAATTGCCACCAATGCGAGCGGGAATAAAGATGCGGGTCGGGCGATAATCGCGGACCTGTTGCGGCAGGTGCTCCAGCAATAGTTCAGGTCCCGTGCTGACCAACACGGCTTGCTGGAGGAAGTTTTCCATCTGCCGGATGTTGCCGGGCCAAGGGAAGGATTCTAGCGCGTCCATGGCCAAGAGGCTGATGTCGAACAACTCTTTGTGGAACTTGGTGTTGAAACGGGCCACCAGAGCGCGGGCCAGGGGAGCGATGTCTTGGATGCGTTCTCGTAGCGGCGGCAGGTGGAACGACATGACGTTGAGGCGATAATACAAATCTTGGCGAAACTTGCCGGCTGATACCGCTTCTTCGAGATCCCAGTTGCTGGCGACAATGATGCGGGCGTTGCAGCGGCGCGTTTCGTTGCTGCCGACCGGCTCGAACTCGCCGGTTTCGATGACCCGGAGCAAGCCGGCCTGCTGCTCCATGCCTAGGGTGTCGATTTCGTCCAGCAAAATGGTGCCTTTGCCGGCCGCCTCGAATTTGCCGATCTTGGCGCGATCCGCTCCCGTGAAGGCTCCCTTGGCATGGCCGAAAAAAGCACTTTCGATCAGATTGGCCGGCTGGGCCCCGCAGGGCACCGTTAAAAACGGTTCATTCCGGCGCGATGAGCAATCGTGAATGAGACGCGCCAAGTAGGTTTTGCCAGTGCCGGTTTCGCCGGTCAACAACACGGTGACTTCGTGTGTAGCCGCCAAGGCCAAGCGCTCGACCAGCGGCATAAGTGACGGCGTTTGCGTCAGCAGTTGCCGGGCGATCGTTTGTTCTATGGTTTCCTGGGCATCGGTGGCGAGGAAGCTGCGGACCCGACCGACTCGTTGACGGATCAACTGCGTCAGCCGATCGGCGTCAAAGGGCCAATAGAGATAATGAGATACGTATTGTTGCAGTTCGCCTATCCGATGCACCTCTGCGCCGGCGACGATGATGAGGCTAGGCGGCCATTTGCGGATGTAAATCTCGCGCACAAGTTCCAGGATCGACTTCACCTCTGTATTGGAGGCCATAGCCAACACCAGCAAGCCATCGGTTTCCTGGCTGAGGTGAGTGCGAATGGAGGCGAAGTTGCACTGGAAGACGCGCTGGCCCAGGCTTTTTTTCAGGTGGTTTTGAATACTGCCAGCGAGATCGGGATCTTCACTGACCAAGGCTACACGACTGTTGCTCATCTCTTGTCTCCCTACCGCATGTGTGTAGTCAATCACAACGATTTATCGTCCCTTGCAAAAAAATGCTTCGCAGGAGACGAAAAATCAAGAAGATGTCAAAAATTCACGTAGGGATACCTCGCCCTGCGAACAATGAGGTCGCAGCAGGAGTCCCTAAGTCCCCCGTGCAATGCAACGACTCCTACACACACTTCGATGGACACGAAGAAAGTGTGAACGAACCGTTGCTTATCGCCACCAAGGACGCCGTATCTCGTCGTTGTTTGGCTCGTCGCCGGTCCTGGAACGACAGCCAAACGCTCAAACGGGGAGAGAGGCAAGCGAAGGCAGACGAGGCTTCGCTAGGTGGGAGGTCCATCCGGTGAGACATCCCACATCCGGAGTAGGTGAATTCTTCACAAACCCCAGGGCCGGCAAGAAGCGGGGCCGGTCCCTAAAACGGCACCTCCATTTATCGATTCGCGCCAATCGATAAATTAAATTGTTTATCCGGCCGTATGCCGTCTCCACGGCCGGTGTATGAGAACTTTAACTTTATGTTTCCGAAAGGAAACTGTCAAGCAAAATCTTTCTTTTCCAGTTCTTCCCCTTTGGAGTGTTCTGCAAAGGATTGACTCAGACGCGCGGACGGTCCCCCCAAGCCACTCATTTCGGGGGAAAGGAGTGACTGCGCATCGAGTAAATTCTGGGCGATGACGCGGATAGGGCGGCGCTGGCGGCGCGATTGCAAACGCAAACGCTGATAAGCCTCCTTTTCCGAGATGCCCAGGCGTTCCACAAGAACGCCCTTGGCGCGTTCGATGAGGATGCGATCGTTCAGGCGCTGCTGCAATTGATCGATGCGCGCTTGCCAACAGCGCTGCCGGAGAAGCGCAGCCCAAGCGCTGAGCAGGGCCAAACCAAGCCCCTCAAGGCTGGCCGGCAACGGTATCAGCTCAACCGCATATTGTTCGGCCAAAGGAAAAAGGGCGGCGGCCCTCTCCAAAGACGTGGCCGCAACCAAGGCAACCCCCTGGGCCAACACATCGCTCAACCACGATCCTGTAAGGCAAGAGGCATCGGCTGTCAGCAGTACGTCTGGTTGGCGAGCCTGGACCAATGTTGTTAAATCCGGTGTCCAGCGCAAATAATCGACGCTCCAGCAACCGTTTTCAGGACGGCTGGCCCATTGTCTCAATAAACACCCCAGAGCGTCGCTCTCATTCTCTTTTTCGCCCTGTAAATACCAAGCTCGTATGCGTGTGGACACGTCGCGCTAATCTCCACCTACAGTCAGTAGGGCGTTAAATTAAGGAAACGCTCTCCTCTGTAGATCTTTACGGAAATTTCCTCCGCCTGTGACACCGCTCGCATGAAAAATTCGCCAAAATATTCGGATCTGCTCAAGCATTGGTTTCGTTGCCTTCCTTGTCAAGCCAACGAGCGAGGGGAGGACGAAGGTGGTGGATGCACTCTCGCTTATCTTCCCGGCCCATCGTTCCTGCAAATAGAACTTGGCACAGGATTTGCTAAAGTAGATCTGCTTGGTCTATTTCTGCTGCACAGCAACATCCAGATAGGAGACGCACAAATAAGGACCGCGAGTCGGCCAAAAGGAAATACCAGCGGCGCCTCGCTGGACTGTTTCGCACGGAGTATTCGGCGCGAAACGATCCAGCCAAGGCGCCGCTGCGCATCTCTCAGCGCTTTTGTGCCGTTGTTCCTGGAAAATCATCCGTGCGGAACGGCGAAGCAGGCAAACCGTCCTTGTTCCACAGATTGACGACCGGATAATTGGCCCAGCCGTAGCGCACGGCGACCGGCTGCGGCACCTTATCGCACCAGACCAAGACGGTATCGCCCTGGATTTCCGCCTGGGCGTTGTAGAACTTGCGGTCCGAGCCGGCGATGGTGAAGCCGGTCAGCGGCCCCCCCTTCGCTTCCAGCCCTTTGCCGACATGTCTGAAATGCAACACTGCTTTGCCATCTTTGATCTCCATTTTATCGTAGATAGGACCGGAATATTCGATTTTCTCGCCGTAAGCGAGGGCACGCGCCGCCAGGGCCAACCGGGCGCCGACCGGCTCTTTCTTTCGCGGATGAATGTCTTGGGGCTCGCCGACATCGGTGATGACGGCCATGCCCGTGTTTTTGCAGTGTAGGCTAGTCAACAGCTGCGCCTCGCGCAGTTCGGCCCAGGCGCTTTCTTGCGGTTCGCTGACAATCGGCATGAACGGCGCCAATTGCACGAACAAGAAGGGAAAATCACCTTGTTTCCAGGTTTCGCGCCAACTCTGGATCATGACGGGGAAGAGCGTGCGATATTGATAGGCGCGGTTGGCATTCGATTCGCCCTGGTACCAAATAACGCCCTTGATGGCGTAGGGTTGTAAAGGGTGAATCATGGCGTTGTAGAGCACGCAGGGCCGGTTGGGATTGCTGTCCGGCGGGACTGGTTTGCGCGGCGGGCGGGGCGGTTGCTTGCCCGCTTCTTTGGCCTGGGCGACCGCTTCTTTGTGCTTGGCCAATTCCGCCTGATATTTTTGCAACGCTTTCTGGTAGTTGGCTTGGGCCAAAGGTTCGGTTTTCTCGTATTGCTCGATCAGTTCTTTGAGTTCGGGATTGCTTTCCAGCGCAGCGCGAGTGGTCCAGGCCTCGGCCACGGTGCCGCCCCAGGAAGTGTGGATCAAGCCGATCGGCACGTCGAGCGCTTTGTGCAAGTCGCGGCCGAAGAAATAGCCGACCGCCGAGAAGTTCTTGACCGTGTCGGGATTGCACTCTTGCCACTTCGGTTGTCCCTTGAAATGAGCGAGCGGTTTATCGGAAGTGTTATGTGGCACAGTGAACAAGCGAATTTTGGGGTTTTTAGCTTTTTTGACGACCTCTTCGGCGTTGTGCGTAAGACGCAGTGGCCATTCCATGTTCGATTGGCCGCTGCAAACCCACACCTCGCCGATGTACACGTCTTTGAGGAGGATGGTGTTCTTGCCTTTGATAATCAACTCATACGGGCCACCGGCGATGTTCGAGGCAACCGGGAACTCGATGCGCCATTTGCCGTTTTTATCGGCAAAGGTCGAGGAAGCGAAGGTCGCGGTGGCGCCCTTCTCGTTGGCCGCTGCAAACAAAACGGCGACAAATTCTCCGGGATCCGCCGTACCCCAGATGGGGCACTTGGCGCCGCGTTGCAGCACCATCCCGTCGCTGAACAGGGCATGGGGTTTGACATCCGCGCGAACTTGCGGTCCCGCCAGGCAGACGGCGGCCGCCAGTGCTATAGCCAAGATGTATTGCTTCATGGTTCTCTCCTTGTGATGGTTGGCTACCCTCTTCTCGAATAGGATAGTACCATGACAAGGGGTTGTTTGCATCTTTTTTTGTGGACCATTTCTCCGGAGGTTGTCGTGACACCGATACCCTACAGGATTGTGATAGCGGGGACCGTGCTTCTGTTCGCCGGATTTCTGGGGCTGGCGATCGCACCGGCGGAAACGTGCCTTTCTCCCTTCGTCAAGCGGCTGGACAAGCCGGAGAAATATCTCTACGTCTTCTGCGTCGATGCCGATGCCAAAGACAACGATTTCCTCGCCGTCATCGATGTGGATGTGCAATCGCCGAAATACGGTCAAATTCTTTATCAGCTCGACCTCGGCTCGGCAGGCAATGAAACGCACCACTTTGGGTTTACCGACGACCGCACGCACATCTGGGGTTGCAGCTTGTTCTCCAATCGCCTGTTCCTCATCGACGTGGCCAGCGATCCGGCGAAACCAAAGCTAGTCAAGGCGTTCGATTCGGCTAAGGAAACCGGCTTAACTGGCCCGCATTCACCGTATGCCTTGCCAGGTCGTATGCTTATCAGTTATCTCGGCGGTAAAGACGGCGGTTTGCCGGCTGGATTGGCCGAATTCAGCAACGACGGAGAACTTATCCGCACGTGGGAGATGCCCAAAGAAGCGCCCTACGGCTACGACGTGGCCATCAACCCAGACCTCAATCGCATGGTTACGTCCGGTTTCACGCCGCCGCAGAATTACCGCAAGCCGTTGGCGAAGATGGATCTCAAACAGTTCGGCGACAAGCTGCTGATCTGGGACTTCCGCGAACGCAAAGTGCTTCAGACGCTTACTACAGCGGCTTCGCCGTTGGAGTGTCGCTGGTCGCTGAAAAAAGACGCCAAGCATGGCTACGTCAATTGCGCGTTGGCCGATTCCATCTGGGTTTGGGAAGGCGATGCGGACAATCGCTACACGGCCCGCAAGCTGTGCGACACGGGCAAATTGCCCGTCGATCTCAGCCAATCGCCGGACGGCCGCTTTCTCTTTGTCAGTTGCTTTGCCTCCGACGAAGTGCAACAATGGGATGTTAGCGATCTGAAAAATCCGAAATGTGTCAGCACCGTCCGCCCCGGCGTCGAGCCGAACATGCTGCACCTGACCGGCGACGGTCAACGTATGTACGTTACCAATTCGCTCTTAAGCACTATGGACCGCTCGAATGATTTCTGGGTGCGTCTGATCCGCGTTGGCCCCGACGGCATGAAAATGGACCCGAAATTCAAGGTTGATTTGACCAAGTTCCAAACGGGGCCAGCGCGCGGACACGACATGTTGCTGTATTGAGGAACGATCATGTTTGCGTTGACATTGTTAACGGGTCTGCTGGTTTCTGCTGTGGAGGACCGGCGAGCCGCCAGCTGTGCAGGTGGCACCGGCGGTTTGCCGGTCCATTCGCGCTTGGCAGTGATTCGCACGCCGGCCGACTTTACTCTGACCACGCAAGACGGCAAGCCCTTCCGTCTGTCGTCGTTGCAGGGCAAGATCGTGCTGGTGAGTTTCGTGTTCACTACTTGCAGCGGCACTTGCCCAGCCACGACGCACCGCATGATCTTGGCTGCGGAAGAGCTGGCCAAAGCAGGCTTGCTCGACAAGGTACACCTGCTATCGATCACTCTCGATCCAGCGCGAGACAAGCCGGCCGTGCTGCGCGATTACATGCGGCTATATGACATCGATGCGAAGCACTGGACGTTCCTGACTGGTTCCCAAAAAGCGATTAACAAAGTGTTGTCGGATTGGGGCATGTGGGTGCGCCCTTTGGCTGATGGACGGCTCGACCATCCTTCGCGGGTGTTTCTACTTGATAAGCGTGGACGTTTGCGGGAGATTTACGATCTGCAATTTTTTCGGCCGCGTTGGGTGCGCGAGGACGTGCAGCTGCTGGTGAACGAGCCGGAAGGATGAGAGTTAGCGGACAAAATTTCTTCCCCTCCGAAGAGGGAAGGAAGGTTCGCTAAAATCCCTTAGCCATAATGCGGCAAGCCGACTTATGCACGAGGTGAGCTTGGGGAAAACACTTCCAAACGAAGCCCATCACTGCGTTCGGTCCCACAGCGGTTGGAAGCTTTCTTCTTTGTTCCGTTGTTTGTTCAATGCCTGAGTCAAGGGCATCAAGGCCCGGCAGTATTCGCGGAAAGCGCCGGACAGGTCGCCCGTTTGTAGCAAGGACTCAGCAGCTTTGGCATGTTCTTCGTAGGTTTTCCAATCCGTCGCCCACTGCCTTTCTACCGCGAACTGATGCAGTGTCCGGATGGCGCGGATCAGGCGATCGAGCAGAGGCGGCTCGACGCGGCAACTGGTTTGTCTGTGGATGCGCGGCGCTGTGGATTCTTCCTCGACCGCAGCCTGTTGGCGCTCGCGGCGATAATGCAGTCCCAAACCGACAAGGCCGGCCATGATCGCAACAAAACTGAGGATAAAAGTGAATCCGGCTGCGGTCGGCCACTGGTGCGCTTGCAGAAGCAAAGCGGATATGACCAACAGCGTGCCGATCAGCAGAGCAAGCGGCCACCAGGGCAAGGCCGACCACAGCGGCCGCTTCGGGCTTTTGGGCGGAGCGACTAGACCGTTGGACTCGGCGGACGGACCGCCGATGCGGACGATGACGACGGTGATGTTGTCTGGCCCGCCACGCAGATTGGCCAGGTCGATCAACAGCCGGCACGCTTCCGCCGGCGGCAGTACGCTGGCGATGGCCCCTATTTCGTGATCAGTCACCGGCCCGCTCAGTCCGTCGCTGCACAGTAAAAAAATGTCGCCGCTCTGTAAGGGATGCGGCCCTTCGATGTCCACTTGCACCAGCGGTTCTGGACCCAGGCAACGATGAATAACATTGCTGGGAATGTCCTGCACCTCCGACGGATCGATGCGCTTGATCCGGGCATATTCCCAGACCCAACTGTGGTCGTAGCTAAGCTGCTCGATCAGGCCGTTGCGGATGCGATAGGCGCGGCTGTCGCCGACGTGGCCAATCCACGCGCCCTCGGGACGAATGAGTAAAGCGGTGGTTGTGGTGCCCATGCCGGCGAATTCGCGGTTCTGTTGGCCGCAGGCGTGGATGCTGGCGTTGGCTTCGAGGAAGGCTTTGCGCAAGGCCGCTTGTGGCCCTTGGTGGACGTGCTTGTGATAAGTATGCGGAATGAGGCTGGCGGCCTGTTCACTGGCTTTTTCACCGACCGCATGCGCACCCATGCCGTCGGCGACGAGAAAGAGATGGCCGCGCTCATGCCATTGTTCGTCGTCACGGGCGAGCTGAATGGCGTGGCTGTCCTGATTGTGGCTTCGGCGGACGCCCACATCCGTCAGGCTCGCGTGTTCGATCTGGTCGAAGCGTGTCACCCCATCCCCCCAGACGCCGGATAACCTGGTTCTTTTATGCTACACCTCCCCTGTCTGCTTGCAAGTGCAGGGTCGCCGGACGCGCCCCATCGTCACCACCTATGCAACGAGTGCGTTTGGAGAACCCTGGTGTTGAAACTGTTTCTAAAAAAGATTGCTCTTGACCGCAAAGGGGTCTCCGGCTACGAGGAGGCGCTTCCGGGGAGGGGTGCGGAGCATGAAGCGAATCGCTTGCCTGGCGGTGCTCTTGACAATCAGCTCGACGGCTGGTTGCGTCGAGCGCCGCTTCATCATTGATTCCAACCCGCCTGGCGCCTTAGTGTATTACAACGGCAATTACCTGGGCATGACGCCGGTGGATGGTTATCTCACCTATTACGGCAAGCAACAGTTCACACTTATCAAGGAAGGCTACGAAACGCTGGACGTGATGCAATCCTATCCACCAGCCTGGTTCGATCTGCCAGGCCTCGACTTCCTTACGGAGAACATCTGGCCGGGCAAGCTGCGTGATGTGCGCAAGTTCATTTATACCCTGCGGCCGCTGCAATCGATTCCCCCCGACGACGTGCGATCGCGAGCGGAAGAGCTGCGGGCACGGGGACAGAACATTGGTGTACCGCTTCCCCCACGTCCGCTGGCCCCAGCCCCAGCGCCTCGTGGGACCGGCGTCGCGCCAGCTGCTCCAGGGGGGACGGGCATCACGCCGGCCATGCTGAGTGGGAACGAACCTCGAACAACTGCCTCCAACAGACCCACGCCAGGGCGTGATCATCGCGTTGATGATACACAAATGGCCCTTGAGAAATAGGGGTTAGGGATCGTCTGGATGATGCACGCATCCAGTCTGGCACCCAGCCCAGGCCCGCTCGAACTGTCCCCGTCGGTGATGACGCTGCGTCAACAGTGAATTTTAAAAGCAATAGCGCTCCGAGCATTTTTCTCTCTCGGGGCGCTGACGCAACCCCGCTTACCCATGTTTGTGTCCATCTCTATCGCGTCCCATATAATCCCCTCCCGCAAAAAGGACGGGAGAAAAGAGCAGACTGATTCAACCGGGGACATTATAATATTTGCATATCACTCCATTACGGAGACCTACCATCATGACTCGGCCCCTCTCTCTGCACGGAACGCAAACGACGTGGACGCGTCGCCGCTGGCTGGGCGGTTGCGGCGTGGGCTTGCTGGGATTGTCGCTGCTGGATTATCTCACGCTGCGCAGTCAGGCGGCGGAACGCCAGTCTCCTACAAGGGCCAGGATCGGCGAGACGCCGGTCCTACCTGGCAGGGTGGGCCAAGCGCGGGCTTGCATCGTATTGTATTGCTGGGGCGGGGTCAGCCATCTCGACACGTGGGATCCCAAGCCGCACGCGCCGGCGGAAGTTCGCGGCGAGTTCCAAACCATTGCCACTGCCGTACCTGGCATTCGCTTTAGCGAACATATGCCGCGGCTGGCGCGGCATATGAAACGATTGGCCGTGGTGCGCTCGGTACATCATCACTGCACGGCCCACGGCAAATCGATGTACTGGAACCGCACTGGACATGCTCCGCCGCAGCCCGAAGTGGCTGCCAATCTGCCCCCCTCGCGCAACGATTGGCCGACGCTGGGAGCGCAGGTGGCGCGCTTGCGGCGAACCAAGCGTGGTTTGCCGGGCGCGGTGCAACTTCCCTATCCACTGGTGGATAATGGCACCTTGCAGGCGGGCGATACGGCTGGTTGGCTGGGAAGCGCCTACGCCCCGTTGATCGTGCGTCCCAATCGCGGCAAACCCTATGGCGGCGTCTCGCGCGATCTGGGTAGCATGGTATTTCGCTTGACCGAGGGTGTGGATGCCGTGCGCCTGAACGCCCGGCGCGATTTGAGCCGGCGGCTGGATCATCTGTTTGTCAATAACGCGGAGATGCGTGGATGGGCGCGTTTCCAGGAGCAAGCCGCCGACCTGTTGACCAATCCGCAAATCCAACGCACGCTTGATTTGGACCAGGAACCATCCTCTCTCCGCGATCGCTACGGCGAGCACCTATGCGGCCAAAGCATGTTGTTGGCGCGGCGTTTGGTCGAGGGGGGCGTGCCGCTCATCACTGTGGTCTGCGCGGCGGGCGACCTCAAT
>OGCG01001691.1_pt1 | contig 10465 bp, 10 predicted proteins | sample 1570061 | NCBI WGS metagenome assembly OGCG01 (sample SAMN06268698, study PRJEB24515) | hot springs metagenome | isolation source: Joseph's Coat, Yellowstone National Park, Washington, USA | place: USA:Joseph's Coat, Yellowstone National Park, Washington, USA
GAAGTAAAAATACAATAGCTGTTATCATTACTCCCGCAATTATTGAAAGTAAGAAAAGATCTTCCATGTTCAACTACTTACTTTATTTCTACTAAATTTTTCCTTTAGCCAATGCCTAACGTCGTAGAACATTATATTGTCATAAGGGCAAGCGTTCACACACTCTCCTATGCCTATGCATTTCATTGATCTGAACTCTCCATTCTTTATGAAGGAAGCTCTCATGTCAGTAAGCCCTACTGGGCAAGCAGTTGCACAGTCCACGGTTTTGCAATTTAAGCATTGTTGGGGGTCTTTCACTTTTAGCCTAAATAATCCTATTCTGCTTACTGCTTGATTAAATACTCCCCAGTAACAATAGCCGGTAGTTACACAAGCGAAAGTTCCTAGGAAAGGAATGGATATGAAGAGAATATACCACATTATGTCGAACCAAATGAAGTATATAAGTATGGTAATATCTACACCATATACCGTAAAGTGCAGGATTCCTTCGCTGTTTAGGTAAGATACGATTGCGGCAGCTAGTACGAAAATCGAAATTCCCAGGGCTATTGCCTTATACCAGGGTGAAAGCTTAGAAGTTAAGGTCTTCTTTCCAAGCCTTGAAGTTCTATTATATACTTTTAATGCATCATAAAAGTTGCCTTGATACATTAAAGGTGCAGTGCAACTGACTGCGCATAAATTTCTACTACCGAACAAGAAGGAGAGTATTGCATACACCACGTAAGTACCTATTAGACCGACGAGGACGGAATTACTTACGGGGGCCATAGTTCCTATTCCCATTGACCATAGATAAGGGATGTATTGCGAAATAGAGGATATGGGAGAGAAATTGGGTATGTAAATTGAGTAAATAGCATAAGCTATTATCATTAGCATCATTCTTACTCTAACCTCCCTGACGTGCATTTCCATCATTTTCTTAAAAGCTAAGAATCCCATTTCTATTCCCATCATTATAAGGAACCATACACTACCTAGCACGCTCCCAACTATATCTATGAAATCCCAAATTGCACCTTGTACGGAATTTAACGGCAACCAAGGTAACGATAAACTTGAAATGAAACCGCTTATTCCGGGAGAAAATACTCCTTCAACGAAATCCAGAGTTCCTCCCATAAAGAATTCCATGATGAAGGTTAGGAATATTATTCCAAAAGCTAACTTAGAGTTCCTTAAATAGTTTCCTTTTATAGGATTCGGTCCTGCTAGAGACCTAAATATAAACCACGTCATGGCTATCATCATTGAAATGTCGAATACTACAAGAGTTGAATAAATGAAGTACAAGAACTCTCCTAGCATCATTAACATATATATTGCCATTAACTCCATGGTTGTAAAGGTCTCTTGGTTCGCCCTTAGCCTTTGATTATAAAGAGTTTCATATATCATTACGGTTGCTCCTATCATTATTATTGCTGAAGCCCAGAAAGGTATAACAACGTTGGGGAAGAGTGCAGGAAACCACGGCATTAGTAAAAGTAACGAAAGAAGGTAATTTCTAGTAATTTTGTCTAATTTTCTGAAGGATAAATAGAAAGTAAAGGACATTTCTGCAAGCATTACGCTTACAAACCAAACGTTCTCCACAGAAGAATCTATTGTAGCAGGCTTTCCTGTTTGCAGGACTACAAATAGTGAACCCATGAAGAACTCTGAAATAACCATAAATAGAGAAAAGATTGCGTAAATAACTCCTCTTTTTCTTTCTATGCTTTTAATTGAAAGGATTGAGTATAAACCAAGGAAAGCATAAGCGCCATTTATCACTAGGAAATAGAATAGACAATGATAAGCGACATAAAGGTAAGCGCCAATGTTCATTGTTAGCATCATTCCTTCAATGTATAAAGCTGTAAGTACTCTTCTTTCACTCCTCCATTTCTCTACCTCATAAATTACGTAAATCATTAAAGCAAGCATTGAGAATGCTATTCCAAAAAGGAGAAGGAAATTATTCATGATAGAAGATGCGTACTTATGTTTATAAATTTTTCTTACTAAATCTATATAACTTTTTTATGATTATTTCCTTTATATTTAATCCTTATTTGGTTTCTCTGTATAATATAACAAAAATTAGCGAGTATATAATGACGTAGATTCAATAGATACATAATGTAAGAGATTTTATTGAGTGAATTAGATTATAATGTTAACTTCCTCTTTGCGTTAAAAGGCGAGTTTCTAAAGACAGTGAAGATATTTAATTTAGAAGGAGATTAATGAATATAATACAGAGAATATGGGAATAAATAAATGACAACTAACTGGAGAAACGCAATATTTACCATATCTACTATTAAACTGATTGACTTTACAATAACTTTGTTAGCTTACTTAGAAATATGGATAGCATCAAAAATTTCTGGATCCAGTTTAATTACTGGAATTCTATTTACACTCATGTCGGTACCTTATTTCTTTAGTTACTTTACTGGAACGTTAATAGACATGACAAGAAATAAAAAGGTAATTCTATCATCTTTAGTATTCATAATTTTTTATTATATCACTTATATCTCAATTTGAGTTATTAACTAGCGATCTTTTAGCAATTATTCTAGCATTCTATTTTTCAATGATAAAAGGAGTAATAAGTGTCCTCGCTTATATTATAGGAGGATACATGACTGACTTTCTAGGAAGAGTTAAATCAATGGTTATCTCCTCTTTTTCTGCTTCAATCTCTCTACTCTTAGCGTTTTTACTTAATCTTCCTTTAGCTATTGTCTTCTTTATCCTACTTCAAACGTTCTTTAATTCGATATATAACGTTTCTAATACTTCTATGGTTGGAGATTTAAATAAGGAGTTTAAAGGTTTAGTAATCTCTTTTAGTAGAATAAGGGTTGGAATAAACGCGGGTTGGGCAGTAGGACCGGTTATTGGGGGGATTCTGTTTACAATTTCAGGATTTAGGGAGTTACTACTGGTTTCTTCAATAATTTCTCTTTTACCTATACCGTTGCTCTTTTCTTTACCGGATTTTAAAGGAAAAATAGGCATTTCTCTAAACCTATCAAAAGAGTTTATCCTTTTCCTAATACCTACTTTCTTAACTTTCATGATAATGGGTCAACTAGGATTTTCCCTACTTACCTACTATAACCTAATCGTGGGATTGTCAACGTTTCAAGTTAGCTTACTTTTCATGGTTAACGGGTTATTAATAGTCATCTTCCAGGAATTTATAGGAAGAAAACTCACTATAAAGATGATAATTCTAGGAATGATAATATATGCTTTCTCCTACTTATTTGTTGCCTTTGTTACTAATTTTATTCTTGCAGTAATTGATATAGTCTTTATTACTTTAGCAGAAATGATAGTTTCTCCTCTTTCGCAAGCCATTGCTTCTTCATTATCAAGAGACGAAGTAAGAGGAAGAGAGATAGGAATTTACGGAATGGTAACGGCCTTGGGCAGAGTACTGGGTTCTTCTTATGCGAGTTTTTTAATGAATTATTACCTTTACTCGTCTCCTCTCATCCTGTGGTTTTTAATATCCTTATTAGGATTCTCTTCCGCTTTGCTCTATTATCCTTTAATAAAAAGTGACAAAAATGAATAATTATAAAATAAGAGATGAAAAAGCCATATTCTTTAAAGGTTATAGATCTATCCTTCTGAACTTTAAGTACCCTAGTAATGAGAGACCTATTAACCAGGCTAACTGTGCAACTATTGATATCCCTAAATTAAAAGGCGCTCCTGCTAATGTTAAGTGAGTTGATAAATACGTCGCAACTGAGCAGATGGACGTGGGATTTACGTAATAACCTATTATATTCGATACGTTAGTAGGTAGAAATATTGGCAATATTCCTTCAACTATTCTAATTATGAAGTATAGTGCTATGGAAATTCCTAAAGTTGCTGTTGCAGATTTAATGAAATTACTTAGCATGAACGAAAGTATATAGTAAAAGCTGAGGATTGAGATTAACTCTATTATTAACATTATAACTACAAAACTGGGGAAATAATGAATTAAAATTGAAAAAGTACCTCCTACTACTAGGCTGAATATAATACTAGCTGTCACTCCAGTTAATAATCCGCTGGTAAGTCTGGTTAGGTAAAAGCTAGCCCTAGTTAACGGTCTTGATATTATGAACTCTATTGCACCGCTATCAATAAGTTTAGAATAAAGTGCGTAAGCTAGGTATATCATTATTATTGGGAAGAATGATTGGAATAAAGAAGAGGAAGAAATAACGCCCTGGTTAATTGTGTATTCTATATGTGGTATTGGTGTGTATTCGATAGGTTGGCCTTCGATCGTAAATCCTGTAGAGCTCTTGCTTCCCAAGGAAATATACTGAGTTCCAGGCTTAATTTTTATCGAATTAATAGTTACGTAACCGGAATAATTAATGATGCAAGATCCTATAGCCTTTAAATATTGGTTATAGAACGTTAAGTTAAGTTCGCCTTGATTAAAAGTAGATGCAAGTATCAACTTTCCCACACAGTTTTTAACTCCGGTAATAATAGCTAATCCTTCTCCATTATATTCATAATAATTATAGAAATCTGAAACATTGTATATAATAGTTGTAATTGTTGCCTTCTCTTCGTATGTGGAATATTTAACTATTATGTAACTTGCGTTATTACCTTGAATTGTGAAAAACCCTGAAGAATTGCTCTGTGTCATTGATACAACTTTACCAGAATTGCTTACCATTTCTATTGTTGCTACTAACGGACTGCCTCGGTTATCGAATACATATCCGTGAACCTTCACTGTACCGTTAGGAAAGCCGAAACTAACACCAACAAAGTTCATATTATAGTATGAGGATGCAGGTAAATTTTCAACAGAAGAATGATAAACCAAGTAACCGATTCCTACACCTACTGCTGCAAATACTACTAAAAAAATGAGGACAGATAATCTAAGGAAGGACCTTTTAAAGTCATAAATGATGGGATTCATTGAATACCACCAATTATTTGGAAGAATAAGCTTTCAAGATCCTGTCTTACATAGCCAATATCGAGTATTCCGAAAGGTTTTAACGCTCTCACCACGTCTTCTAGATCTCCCTTAAAGTTCTGTATTATTATTACACCGTTATTTAATATAGGCTCTCCAAAATCCTTACAAGCCTTTAGTGCTTCCTCTGACGGAGAATTGAGAATTATTCTCAAAGCGTTTGTGGATACTAACTTCCTTAAATCCTCCATCTTCTCCTCTTTAACTATTTTACCTTTATGCAAGAACACTACCCTATCTGCCAAAGATTCTACTTCTGAAAGTATGTGAGAAGAAAAGAGTACGGCCTTTCCTTCTTTCTTCAGCCTTAATGCTAAATTTCTAAAAAACTGAATTCCCTCAGGATCTAACCCATTAAGCACCTCATCAAATAGGAAATTCTTTGGGTTGGAAATTAAAGAAACTGCTAGGGCAAACCTCTTCTTCATTCCTTGAGAATAGTTCTTTAATTTATCATTTTCTCTTCCTGCAAGGCCTACTTCCTCAAACAATCTTTTTCCCAAGCTTCTGGCTTCGTTTGTAGGAATTTTATAATATCCTGCAATATAAACAAAATAATCTAAAGCTTTTACGTCCTGCTCATAATTTGGAAGTTCTGGAACCCAACCTACATTTTCCGAGGCCTTTTTCTTATCCTTAGTTATGCTATATCCGTCTATAATTACGTCGCCCGAAGTAGGGTAAAGAACGCCAGTTGCAATCTTAATGGTTGTAGTTTTGCCTGCGCCGTTTAAACCAACAAAGCCTACTATTTCGCCGTCGTTAACTGTAAAACTTTCCCCTTTCAAAGCTTGAAAATGCCCATAAAACTTAACTAGGTTTTCTACTCTTATCATAAAATCCTTTTCATAAGCCATAATTTAAAGCTTATCATATTATGATATGATTTTTAAGAATATTACAAAACTTCATTAACTCTTGAGCAATAAGCTGAATAACTGTACGAGGAAAATAGGACTTCTTACGTTTAATTTTCTCAAAAATTCACCTTTTGTCTCTTTATTCTTTAAAATAATCTTATCTATTAACGAAATCATTATTCTATTTTTAATAATTTTCCTACTTATATTCCAGGATTTATATAACGCCTCATAATAGTTATCTCCATCACTGGGTAAAGGAATAACTAAAGCTTTGTAACCTTCAAGCGAGGAAATAGAATCTGTGGGAACAAAAATCATTGGATAAATAAAATTATTATTTAGTTCCTTAATCTCGTCTCCTTCTACTTCAACGTTACATACTCCAGGCTCTTTGCTAAGTACTGGAGTTCTATAATTCTTCTCATTAAGATTTAATATTCTACTTACTCGCCTTAAGTCTATCTTACTAATTCCTTTCAAGCTTATTTGATTAAAGAATACCTTACCGAATTCAGACGACATTTTCAATAAGGAAATTATTTCCTCCTCATCGCCGTAGGAGAAAAGGTCAGGAGAAATCAAATTTACCTTACCTTGGATGGATTGAATTTTCATCTCACTCAGTATTACTTCCCTGGGAATTTTCCTAGTTCCTCTCATAACTTCAACTTCAGCCATAGCTGATGGGGCTTTAATTGGGTAAAATTTTTCAGCAGGAGTTCCTTTAATTATACCTTCTTCAGCTATAGCCTTATGAATAACGTTTTCTGCCTCACCAACTACTATAGTGTCAATCCAATCTTCTTCCTTCTTTCCTACTAATTCCCATGCCCCTGGACCTCCAACAATTACTTTAAATTTAAACCTTGATTTAAGTTCTCTTATTTTTGCAGAAAATTTTTGGAAAGAATAATAGAACCTTGGATTTTCGCCGAAAGCCTCTTTTATTGCTAAGGAAGGCTGAGTTAATGCTAACGGATCGTTAACATAAATCCCTAGAATGTCGGGTTTTCCAATTTTTGACGGTGGTAATATTATAGAATTTGTCATAGCCTCTATTTTCCTCAAACCGTAAGGAGGATACCTATTCTTCCTTACAATTGGCAGAATTCTTTCTGGTAAGGGAGGAAGAGAATAAAAAGTTGCTTCGTCTGCTGTAAGTATCATCACTTTCTTTTTCTTAAATGCATTATTATGTGTTAACAGTACAGTACATGGTATTACATAGAGCCTTATAACATAAGGTAATTGCTGCACAGGCTAACTTGCATATTAACGTACAATATTTATAAATTTTGCCTGGATTTAACCAATTATATACATTTATACTATAGTTTTTGCATACGTACTTTGTCACGGTTTTATTTCCTTCTTTTACACATTTTTTACAAACTATATGAACATATAGTTTTAGTAGATATATTGGGACATTACCACAATTTGTTACAATATATTTCAAAATTGAATTGCAGTTTAGTATCTCTCCCTTAAGTTTTATTGTTGCATTTTCTATTCTAGGTTTTGCATACTTGAATTCCGAATAATTGCCTATCAATATTTTTAAATACGTTATATTAGCTATTTCTGGAATTCTCTTGAAACATCTTAAACAGCCGTAGACTAACTTACATATTTTAACAATTTCTTTAAAACTACAATTTAAAATTCCTTCAACATATACTGATTTATTAGCATTTATAGAGTAGCAGAGAAATACCGAGCCGTTAAATAAGAATTCTGTGGCATTATACTTAACATATCTATATGTAAACTCATTAAATTGAATTATTTTAGCATAACATAATGAGGAATATAAACTGGAAAGAGTAAAGTAAATTACTCCTAAGCCTATTAGTATTATGGATACTGATGGTACAAGAATTCTACCTATCATTACTATTTCTATTTATTTATAAAGGAAAGTGGAACCCGAAAGTTTAATGTATATTTTTAATAACCCTAACTGCAGTACCATAAGCTATTATTTCATCATACTCATCGTTAATTCTATGGGAATCGAATCTAATTGAAATTATAGCATTAGAATTAATCTCCTTTGCCCTTTGTATCATTTCGTTCATAGCGGTCATTCTAGCCTTCTCAGATAATTCTAAGAACTTCTTAGCTTCTTCTTCTTTATTTAAATCAAATTTTTTACAAAGGAGAGAAGTTCCAACAACTATCCCTAATATTTGTATAACCATATATCCTGGAATTTCATCGGCTGTCGTAACAAAAATTTCTTGTTGCTGAGACATATAATTTATTTTACATTGATAGATTATAAAAATTACGTTTATCTACGCTAAAAATTTAATCTCACGTTAAATAGTATATTCATGAAAGTCTCATTAAAGGAACTAAAAGAGAACTTTAACCCTAAACTAAAGCCAATTATATGGAATGATGATAAGAACACTTTAACCCTCTTAGACCAATCTGCCTTACCTTTTGAAACTACTTATGTAGAATTAAAAGACCCAGAAGGAATTTCTTCTGCAATAAAACTTATGAAAGTTAGAGGAGCTCCTGCAATAGGAATTACGGCTGCGTACGGAATGGTGACAGCATTAACTTCAGATAAACCTACAACCCTAGAAGAAGCGATAGAAAAATTAAATAAAGCTAAAAAAGTTCTGGACCAAGCAAGGCCTACAGCAGTCAATTTAACGTGGGCTACTTCAAACATGCTAAACAACGCAAAGAAATACGTAGAACAAGGTGAAGCAAAAAGCGTTAATGAGTTAATACTACTTCTAAAAAGAGACGCTAAAAAGATCTTCGACGATGAACTAGAGGCAGAATTGCAGATGGGAATATATGGCTTAGAAAAAATAAACGATGGTGATACGATACTTACACAATGTAATGCCGGAGGATTGGCTACTGGAACTGGATTAGGAACTGCTTTAGCGCCAGTTAAGGTTGCACACATGCTTGGAATTAAGGTTTCAGTAATTGCACCGGAAACAAGACCCTGGCTACAAGGAAGCAGGCTTACAGTCTATGAATTAATGACTGACGGTATTCCAGTAACGTTAATTGCCGACACTGCTGTAGGACTCGTTATGTATAAAGGGATGGTAAATAGCGTTATGGTAGGGGCAGATAGGATATTATCTGATGGTCATGTTTTTAACAAAATAGGTACATTTAAAGAGGCAGTAATTGCTCACGAGCTTGGAATTCCGTTCTATGCCTTAGCTCCAATTTCTACTTTCGACTTAAAGAGTAAAGTCGAGGATGTTAAGATTGAGGAAAGAGATCCTGACGAAGTTAGGACAATTAGAGGGATCCCTATTGCTCCAGAAGGAGTTAAAGTATATAATCCTGTCTTTGATGTTACACCTCCAAAATACATTACTGGCATAATAACTGAGAAAGGGATTATATACCCGCCATTTGATAAAAATATAAGGAAAATAGTAGAAAGGTAAAACACGTTATGTAGTATTACCGTTATTTTCAATCATCTCCATCTCTTAAAAATAGACTTAATTTAAATGCTCGGAAGGGTAATTATTTCTTCCATATTAATGATTTCGATACTAGGCTTAGGTATTCTTTACTTTATTTTAAATAGTATTGAAGGATCGCTATATTACTCTAAGATAATCCAATTTCATTATTTTATTTATAAATACGTAAAATATAATATAACTGAGTTTCTACATAACGGACATGTATTTGCCTTTTATTGTATAAATGCAACTAAACCCGTATATGTTGTGGGTATACTAAATTGTAATTTTCACTATATTATAAAACTATGTAGAGAAATATTTGGAAATAATATATGTGTAAGGAAAGTAAACTCTACTTTCAATTTAACTTATTTAAGATTTTCTTTTGATAATTGCTACGTTTGTGAGTTGAAATATCCAAAAATCGAAGTTGCTAACATTCATATTGGAGTTTATTTATTTGAATATTTGAAATATGATAACCGTGTAAATACCTGGATTCCATCATTAGGAATTCTTATAGTAAACTGCGGAAATGTTCCTTCATATATATGCTACTTCCGCCTATTCTTGAAATGTGAATACTATGTAAAAGAAGGAAATCTAACTAAAACTTGTTACGCTTGTTTCTGCTTTACATTTAATATTGATAAGTGGTTATTCCCATGCGGCTGGATCTTATGCTCGATTCCTATTAATAATTTAGTATACGCAAAGGCTACTGTATATTTCAATGCCTTATGTTGTTCATACAACTCAACAACAGTTTATCACTCTTAATTCTTGGTAGTCTAATAATAAATAATTAAATTTAAAGTTGACAGAAATTGTTAGCCAAAGAATTTATTTTCAGAAATAAAGTTTCTATACTCTTCTTTAAGAGCAACAAACCTTAGCCTCTTGCATAATTTTATATTTTCAAGACTAATCACACCTTTGATGGATAGGAATAAAGCATTAACGGTGAATTTTTCTCAGTTTTTATTCGCAATTTCCATGTTTCTACTAATAGCTCCTAATTACGATAATTTGTTATTCATTACTCTTGACGCGTTATCAATATTTTTCTCAGGTATCATACTATTTACTAGTATGTACATTCAAGATAAATACTTCCT
>OGCG01001692.1_pt1 | contig 10465 bp, 8 predicted proteins | sample 1570061 | NCBI WGS metagenome assembly OGCG01 (sample SAMN06268698, study PRJEB24515) | hot springs metagenome | isolation source: Joseph's Coat, Yellowstone National Park, Washington, USA | place: USA:Joseph's Coat, Yellowstone National Park, Washington, USA
AAGTATATTTACTATTGAGAGAATTACGTAGGCGAGGATATGAAGCTGAGTTAATTTCCTATTCCAGAAGAAGAGCAGAGGAAAGAGGTAAAAAGTTACTTTGGTTAAGGCAAAATTCCCCTTATTTCATTTCTAAAATAATTAAGAGCGAACTTGACGTAATTATTTCTGAAACAGCATGGCCTATAATTCCATCCTTATTTGCGAGTAAAATTTCCCACAAAAAATGTATTTTACATTTACATTCCATAGAGTCAAAACAAGACGTAGGTCTTAGATTCTTAGGAAAAACCATTATTACGTTCTACGAAAAATTATCGAATTTATGCGATAAAATACTAGTTCCATCTAAGATAGAGCAAGAAATAATAAAAAGCAATAAAGTTTACATATTACCCAATATTATTGATATAGAAGCGTTTAACGTATATAAACCAGTTGAGCTAAAAAGACCTGCAGTAGTATTCGTAGGAGGCATGGGGTATCCTCCAAATAGAGAGGCTGCTGAACTTATCGTAAAAATATCTATAAGACTTGAAGAGATGGGAAAAAATGTTAACTTTTACTTACGAAGCCCATCTCCAACAAAAGTTAATCCTCCAATTTACACTACGGGATATGTAGAATCTACTATACATTATATTCTAGGAGCTGACATTTGTATTGCCCCAGTAAAAAGAGGAGGAGGAGTTAAGCTTAAAGTTCTAGAGTATATGGCTTCGGGCAAACCTATAATAGCTACTAGAAAAGCTGTGGAGGGAATAGAAGAAATAAGATATATAAATGCTGAAACTGAAGAGGAATTTGCAAATAGAATAATAGAAGCGTTAACAGGAGATATTAATGCTAAAGAATTTCAGATTAATAAAGATTTTGTCAATAAAAATAATTCTCCTAAAGCTTCTATTGATTTATTATTGAAAATCATAGAGAAAATCAGAGGTATTTAAAGATAAATTTCAAATTAAAGATTATTATATTGAATTAATTGAATGGTTAAATCTAATAAATCTTGTCGTTGTTAATTATTTTATTACATGAAATAATATTATTCTACTTTAAAAATTGTTATTTTAAATAACTAATAATTAATAATGTAGAGTAATGTAATTCTTAGATGTTGTACGGTTTATACCTATTTTTTATTTTCGATAAATGCTTTTAAGAAAGTCAATAATTAAGATTGCTCATTTATAATGTAACTTCAATACTATTTAAACTCATTTAAATTGTTCATAAGAGTACTTCTATTTTAGTAATACCCTGGTAGATATTAAGAGTGAAACTTATATATATGCTACTCCTTAATGTAATACGAAAAGAAGATTATGACAACTAGTAATGATAAGTATATTGAGAATCAAAAGCAGGAAATTAAGAATGAGTTGGTTACTGTTGTATTATGTACACTTAATGAAGAAGAAGCAATTGGTAAAGTTATTGATGACCTAAAAAAGGAAGGATTTAATAATATATTGGTTGTAGATGGATATTCAACCGATAAAACAGTAGAGATTGCGGAATCTAAAGGTGTAAGAGTGATCAGACAACACTGGGAAGGAAAGACTGGCGCTATTAAGACAGCACTTGACTACGTAGATACGCCATATGTTGCCTTTATGGATGCTGATGGAACGTATCTCGCATCAGAACTTCATAAATTACTTAGCCACGCCGAACATTACGTGGAAGTTATTGGAAAAAGATCTGAAGAAAATATCTCGTTTATTCATAAAGTTAGAAATAAAATAATAAATAAATTGTTCCAATTCTTATTTTCAGCTGATGTAGGAGATGTATTATCAGGAATGTACGTATTAAACACGAAAGTGGCGAAAACATTAACGCTTAATTCTAAGCGATTTGAAGTAGAAGTGGAAATAGCTTCTCAGATGGTTAGAAAAGGTAAAGTTACTTATGTACCTATTAAGTATAAAAAAAGGATAGGAAGATCTAAACTGAGCGACTTCAAAGACGGTTTACGAATAGTTTCATATATGCTTAAACTAGCTTGGACATTTAATCCATTTCTAGTCTATTCATTAATAATATCTTTACTACTAATACCTGGTATAATAATAATGGGTTACGTGATGACTAATTACTTATTACACGGAATATTCCACAGTGGATATGCTCTTATGAGCGTGATGCTCATACTAATAGGAATAAACGGCTTCTTTATGGCTGGATTATCTTCTCATCTAAATAAGATAGAAACTAAGCTGGAAAGTAAAAATATACATTAGAAATTCCTATATTCCATGTTAAAATTTAAACACTAACTGTTGTTTATTATTTTTCTTAGGGATTCCACATAATTCTCGACAGTGCCTAAGTCGTAAACTTTATTAACTACTATAGCCTTGAATTTTCTACCCTTTTTTATAAGACCTTTAATACCGTCTGTCAATTGTAATTCTTCTTCGTATTTTATTTGTTTTAGTTCAGCGAATATCTCTTTATCAAACATATAATAAGGAACTATGATCAAGTTAGACTTAGGCTGTTTCGGCTTCTCCTCTACATCTATCACATAACCTTGATCATCTAGTAAAACGACACCATAAGGTCTTGGATCTTGGACAGTAGTAACTAAAAATGAGTTAACAACCATTGATGATATAGGTATCATAGGTAGAATTGTGTCTGCAGCCACTACTAAAAATTCTCCTTGAATAAAAGGTTCTGCCCTTAGCACCGCATCGCCGAAACCTTTAGGTTCAGGTTGATTAACAAAAGCTATTCTACTATTCTCAATTTTCTGGTAAAATTTCCTTAAGTAATCTGCTTGGATAACCTTGCCCTTAGCTTCGAGGTAATTAATAAAGTCATAGTCTGGCGTGAAGTGATCCTCAATAACTCTCTTACCCCTTCCGACTACAATAACGAAGTCCCTTATTCCGATGTCATATAACTGTTCGAAAATAATCTGAATTATAGGTTTAAATTGTCCATTAAAAGGAATAGGAAACATTTCCTTAGGAATTTCTTTAGATGCTGGAAGTAATCTAGTGCCTAGGCCAGCTGCAGTAATTACTGCGTGAATATTACTCACCCTTAGATAATCCTATTGCCCTAAATTTTCTTCTTGACATCTTACTAGGGTCAAGAACTCTTCTACCATCTAAGACAGCCTTATCTTTAAGCATATACTCTATGCCTCTGAATTCATCCCACTCTGTTGCTATTATTACGCCATCTGATCTCTTCACGCACTCCTCCTTACTGCTTACCATTTCCACTAACGATGTTTTAGCCTTAGGATCATATGCTATGACGTTAGCTCCATTATCAATTAAATGTTTGGCAATTTTCAACGCTACACTTTCTCTAGTATCATCCGTGTTAGGCTTAAATGCAACACCTAAAATGCAAATGGTTTTACCCTTTAGTTCACTTAATAACTCTTCCATTATCTTTACAACTCTTTTAGGTCTTTCCTCATTGACTTTGATTGCAGCTTCTACTATTTTTAATTCCTCGCCTAATTCTCTAGCAAAGGATGTAAAAGCTAGAGTATCTTTAGGGAAACATGAACCTCCGTAACCTAAGCCAGCATTTAAGAAATAAGGAGCTATCCTTTTGTCTAATCCTATAGCTTTAGCTATAGTATTAACATCGCAGTTAGGTATTACCTCACACAAATTTGCTATTTCATTAATAAATGAAATTTTTGTTGCTAAAAAAGAGTTTGCAGCATATTTGATCATTTCGGCTTCTTCAATTGAAGTCCTTAAAACTATACTCTTTGTAAATGACCATAAGTCTTCAATTACATCTCCAGACGCTCTATTATCACTTCCAATAACTATCCTATCAGGTTTAATGGTGTCTATTACAGCACTACCCTCTCTTAGAAACTCTGGGTTAGACACTACTTCCCTCTCTACTATCTGTTTTACTTTTCTACTTGTACCAGGGACTACCGTGCTTTTCACAACAACGATCACATCTCTCTTAAGGTAAGGTTTCATGGCCTTGACAGCGTCTAAAACATAGCCTATATAGTTCTTCCCCCCTACAGTAGGCGTAGCAACTGTAATAAAGACAATATCTACGTCTTTTAACATAGAGTAATCTGTGGTGAAGAGAAATCTATTCTTATTTTTTAAGAGAAGTTCATCTAAACCTGGTTCATAAATGGGAGAACGATTGCACTGTAAACCTTTGACCTTATTTTGATCAATATCAACTCCAACTACTTCATGTCCTTGATCTGCTAATACTGCCCCCGTTACTAGTCCTACAACACCTAGTCCTACAACACCTATTCTCATTGTAGCACACCCTTAAACCAATTTATAGTAAGTTTTAATCCATCTTCTAAGGGCACTTTAGGATACCAGCCTAATTTTTCTTTAGCCTTAGTTATGTCAGCTGCTCTTCTAGGTGGATCATCTGGTCTAGGAGGAAGAAATTTAATTCTAGATTTACTGTCGGTAAGTTTTACTATCATATTAGCTAAATCAATAATCTTTGTTTCTTTATCTGAACCTATATTAAATACTTCACCTTCTAGTCCATCTTTATATATTAATTTTATTGTAGCATCGACCCAGTCAGATATATATAGAAAAGCTCTAGTTTGATTCCCATCTCCGAACACTGTTAAGTCCTCTCCTTTTAGGGCCTGATAAATAAATCTTGAAATTACTCTACCATAAGTTCCATCTTCTCTGAGACCAGGACCATATACATTAAAAGGCCTCTGGATTCTCGTATCTAACTTATATTGCCTATGGTAAGCCATTATTAAAGCTTCTGAGAATCTCTTGCTTTCGTCGTAACAGCTCCTTATTCCTATAGGATTTACGTAACCCCAATACGTTTCAGGGGTCGGAATTATTGAGGCGGAACCATATACTTCAGATGAAGATGTATATATGAACCTTGCATTACTTTTTTTGGCTATTTCCAGCATTTTGTAAGTACCTAGTGAATTAGAAAGTGCTGTATCTACTGGATGTTCTATGTAATCCTCCGGTGAAGGTCTAGCTGCCAAATGAATAACAATGTCATACTTTTTTTCTGTCTCAAATTCCTCAACTTTTTTCTTAATAAATTCTACGTCTTTTCGCATATCAAAGTATTTTGCAGTTGATAGATCGTCAATTATTGTTATTTCTTCCCCTTTTTCTAACAAGGACTTTGTCAGATGAAAACCTAAGAATCCTGCACCTCCACTTATAAGTATTTTCATCAATAATTTCTATCTTTGACAAGATATAAACTTTTCTGGTTACAAATATTGCTAGTTTACTTAAAAATAAATTATATAATCTAGAAAAGATCTTGAGATAAAGTTTTAAATACTGTTAACAATATACAAAATTTTCTTGTGGAATTATCACATTCTGTCTATACATATCTAAGTCACTAGTAATTTTCTGTCTAATTTTTGCTGAGAATAAATCTAATATAAAGTATCTGTAGGGAACTTCTATGTGAGGAGCGCTATGTATGTCAAATGTTATATCTAATGTTCTAGCCAGTTTTTTAGCAGTTATATACGCTTCTTTAATCTTCTTTGGTGATGCTAAAGGTTTACCTAGTATTTTCCTTATATATTCTTTAACGTAGCTAGAGTAATAAAATAATGGAAGATATCGCTTAAACTTTGAATTGGATTTCATTAGAAATAGAAATAAAGATGTTATGATGAATTTATCACTTAAATCTATTGGAGTATTAGCTCTCCCTTTATGATATCCAGTTTCAATGGGATAGTACTTTACTGTATAACCGTTTGCATATAATTCTAATCCCATGACATTAGAATCAAAGTATAAGAGAGGAACTTCTCTAAATATAAACCCTCTTTTTCTATGGAAATCTGCTCTTAGAATCATCATTGCCCCGGTTACATACGTAACATATGATTCCTTGTATGGATCTCTAACCAAATGTAGTCTAATTACGGCTCCTTTATCTGCTATAAATCTACCGGTATTAATTCCATTCTTATCTGTTCTAATAATACCTTGTGCTGCTCCTACGTTAGTATCTCTTTCCATTAACTCGACTAAATTCTTTGCCATATCGTTGTCGGGAACAGCATCTGGATTAACAGTTATGAAATATTTTGACTCCTTAGAAGCGTGTCTAAATGCTAAATTATTTCCACCATTGAAATAGGTATTTTTTCAGACCTTATCAGCTTGAACCTACTGTCACTGCTAATTAAGTTCGACAATATTTTGAAAGTGTTATCAGATGAGGCATTATCTACCATTATGACTTCGTAGTCAGGGTAATCGAGATTTTTTAAGGCTTTAACATGTTCATACAATAAGCTTCCTTCTTTTTCAGAGTTGTAATAGACGACGAATATTGAGATTTTAGGATACACATTTAATCCTTATAAACTCTACATTTTAAAATTTTTCCAGATTTTGATAGATATATTCAAAAACGTTCTACTCAATTCACTTAAAATGAAGTATAGACTTCATACTTTTAGAAACTTCATATTAGTTTGCCCATTAATTTCCTATTTAGATAATTTCTAAATTCCGTACTGTTTTCACCGTACTTAACTAAATAAGAAAAACATGAAGAGCATACTGGTTTATTGTTATATTGATTAGTAGCTGTGTCACCACAGAAGACGCATTGACTTCTGGATGACTGCAAAGGAGCTATTTTAGCCTTAGATATGAGCTCATCAGCTACGTTTTTATACCTAGTGATAGTTACGACCTTACTTCTGATCTCATCTTCTACGTTGATCGGCTTCACTGTAGGTCTCTCATCTGTAGGAACATAAACGTGAATTATTGTAATTGGTTCTTCTGTTCTCACAAATTTGTAATGAGCATAATTTTTATTATTATTTTCATTTTTTATTACCTCAATTTTACTTAACTCTATTTCCTCTTCCTTACCGTTATCATATGTAATTTTCACTTTCATTTAATTACTGGCATATGAATACGAAATTATAAATTTCATGGTATACATATATTAACAGAGAAAATTTTCTTAAACTTAATGATCAATATGTAGAATTCATGAGACAAACATAACCTAAGCTGATAAACAATTAACGAACACTACGATATAAGTGAAATTATCATAAAAGATTTAGGAATTGTTAAAGCAATTATTTGATAGATATCTAAAATTCTAGGTTTTTAATTATATAATTTTCATACAATTACGGGATATAAGTAAATTATCTTCAACATCCTACTACCTTAATACGGCTAATCTTAAAAATTTTTCAGCCAGATTATTCAATAAACTTTTTTACATAAAAACGGTTTAGAGTATCTAATGAGAACCCACTTATGTAATGCTAGAATAGTGTTTTCTACTGTCTTTTTGCTGGTACTGCTCTTAATATCTATGAGTATTAAATCAGAAGCTCAGATATCAGCTGCATTAACTGCCAATTTTATAGACGCGTCTCAACAAAGCGTTAGCGGAAATAGTATATTTTACTTAGTTGTAGAAGTAAGCGGGAGTGCTAGTTTGTCAGGTTCGTATTCTATTAGCTCCATCTCAACCTACCTGAGTGGTTACGGTATCCCTTCATATTCCCCTCCTGAAGGAACGGTTGTATCTAAACCGTACGTTTTAAACGACACCGTCTACTTTATTTACGCTCCTAATATAACCTCAATTAACCCATCATCACCAGATATTAAATACGCGTATTTAGCCTCAGTGGATTACAGCAACGGGATTTGGGGAAATCTTGATCTGATCATAGATCACGGTTTCACCGAAGCTTTCTCGTTATACAAAGGGGATATATACGCTATATGGTACCCTAACATCTCCTCCTCAACGCCTTACTTGATCGTGATTTCACCCTCACATCAAATAATTTACAATAACACTGTCCCAGTGAATAATGTAATCTTAATATGCGTTCTCTCCAGTGACATAATAGCTATTGCTAATTCAACTAGTAAGTTATCCCTCCTACAACTAAGTAGTGGTTCGATATCCTCAGTATCATTACCTCCTGAACAACTCTTTATATATAACTTATCTACTAAGGCTTTAACTCACGTTCCTAATTACAAAGATATAGAGCCAACTTCCTTCCAAAGAGTTAACAACCACACATTCTTAATTGACTTCTCCTCTAACAGTTATTCTTACATAGCTGAATATAACGTATTAAACGACAGTATTTATAATGTAAAGCAAGTACCCGGTACTGCAACAGTAAGTTATTATAATGGTCTGGTCGCAGTTAGCTCAGTGTATAGAAATAGTCAGACTCAGTATACTTACTATAACTATGTCTTTAAACTATCCGACTGGTCCACAGTCTATTTCAATAGCGGTTCCACTACAGCCCCCAGTATTTCTCTCAGTATAGGTGAAGCATTAGTAGGAAACACCACTATATACCTTTTCACGGTAAAGGTCGACGGTTACTTAGCCTCGTTATTCCCACCTACTTATCAGTTAACATCAAGCCCGTCCTTGGTATATATTGGAGGAATACCTCAGCCTTTCTCAATTCATTCAAATCAAGAGCATTACAACGGATACACTATAGTGACATTATATTGGTCGGAAAGCGTTCCATCAACGTATTCAGTTTTCGTGAATGGTACGCTTTTAGGCTCTACAACGGATAACATTTATTACCTTAACTTTACTAAGAATGAAACTGCTTATATTACAGTGGAGGCTCAAAATTCTCTAGGATCTATCAACGAGAGCATCATAATCCACATCCTAGTTTATAAGGAAGTAACTACTTCAATTACCACTACTACTGTAATTCCATCAAATACGACAACTAGTATTCCCACAACCACATCTAATCAGTCCACGACGTCTTCGACAACTTATTCCCAGACGGTCGTAGATAGTACGACACCCAGCACATCAACTATCATACCCACCAAATCTGCGAATTCTTCTAAGCAACTTTCAATACCGCTTATGTACCCCGTCGAAATAATTATAGTAGTAATTACCGCAATAGCTATAGCTTTACTTATAGCGAGAAAAAAGTAAATTAATAGAGTAAGCCTCTTGGTCTACTACCCGTAATGTGCCACATACCTATATACGGGATCAACCCCAGTACAGCCCTTCTCTTGTCTGTTAATACTTTAACAAGGACCTCCAACATGGCAGAGTAGTAGTTATCCTTCATTTTCTCTATTTTCTGTTCCAGCCGCTTTTTATCTTCATTAATTAAGGCATCGATTAATTGCACTAGAAGAACTTCCAGTGAATCTGGAGGATGTCTTTCTTCGATTTGTTTTGCTATAATGTTAAAGAAATATTGTTTATCCTTACGGCCTAAAAGTATTAGACTACCAATATATATCGCGAGATCTAAGGAAGTCCCCGAAATGATTAACTCCTCCTGACGGTCGTTAAGTATAACACCAGAAAGATTAGTAATTATATCTATTGCACCCTTTATATCCGTGCTTTTTACTTGATTACACATATTCTTTAAATCCATAACATCTTGTAATATAGTCTTATACTCATACTTCTCTCCATTAGCCAAGCTCTTCATTAACTTAAGCTGGTACATCTTAATCAAATCCATACAATCCTCATCCGTATAATCACCTTCCTTTACTCTTTTCCAGACTTCAGAAAACCAGTCATTACTCAGTTTTTCCACTAGTTCGATTGTAGTCCTCACAGACTCAGTCTTAGGGTGTGTAAGTAGTAATGTATATCCAATTCCGGCGTCTAATCTCTTCTTCAATAAGGCAAGCTCTTTGTAGATTAACGATGAGTTAGTTGTTGGTATAGTCATTAAAAAGTCTGAGAGAAGTAAAGCTTCATCCTTATTCAGTGGTATCTCTTTCACTTTTGTAGCTGACCGCCTAAATTTTTCATATAGAAAAGCAAACTTTATTAGATCCTTGCTTGACAATGCGTAATCCGCAAGACTTCCAAATAAGATCGTGGCCCACAAGGGATCTTGAACTTCCAAATGTGCTAGTTCTCCTCTCTTATATTTAATTAAAGATTTAGGAAATATTGAATATGCATCTTGTAACCTTTCTATTTCTTCTTCTAGTCTTTCATCTTCTTCATTCATAAGGTAATAGTATGCTATGATAGAGAAGAGTCTTGCAAAAACCGTGTTCTCTTTTGCCCTCTTTATCAGGTCGGGTATTACACTCTTAACCCACTCGGTTCTACCGCTTTTTACCGCTGAAACCGTTATTTGTATTGCAGTCTCAACACAATCCGGTGGTGATTGTTTACTACTCAAAACCAGCTTTATTTCAGAGACGAGCTTATACGGAGCTAGCAATGTATCTTCTAAGATCCCATTCATTTTCTCCTTGTCTATTTGTGAGGAATTCTTAAAAGTTGAGATTCTAGTTCTTAGAGACATACAGATTTCTTCTACTCTTTGTGAGGAATTTTCTATTAAATTAGGTGATAATTCTTCAAGAATTTCCTTGACCACCCTATTTACTTTTTTCCCTGAGATAAGATAGTCCCTAAGTTCTCC
>OGCG01001696.1_pt1 | contig 10455 bp, 9 predicted proteins | sample 1570061 | NCBI WGS metagenome assembly OGCG01 (sample SAMN06268698, study PRJEB24515) | hot springs metagenome | isolation source: Joseph's Coat, Yellowstone National Park, Washington, USA | place: USA:Joseph's Coat, Yellowstone National Park, Washington, USA
ACAAGGGGTGCGGCAAAGCCCGAGTATGATACCGCTGCCGATGCATTCGATACTGCCATAGCCATTGGGTATATAGCCGCTACAGTCATAAACATTAATGACAAAAGACCAAGCTGACCCGGTATAAGCTCTGTCTTTGCGCCATTATTCTTATTATTAGATTGACCCATTAAAGTATATGCATCAAATCTCGTTTATAAGCAATAATTACGTGAAAGATTTGCATAGTTAATGCGATTATTTGAATGAAAATAATCATAAATTTGCATCATAACTTTTGCAACATTAATTGCAAAATTGCGATTTATTAAATTATTAATTCGTAAATTATTTCTGAATTTACCTCACCTTTAAGTTTCTTAATAATTCTCTCGTTAATGATTAACGTAACTATTGCAGATATCTTTACATGTGCTCTTCTTGCTAACATATACAGTGTTTTTACAGTTGTACCCGTTATTATTATATCATCTACGATGATTGCACGATCATTTTTTGAGAATACCATGGGCAGGCTCAAGAAGTTGGAATAGGCAGGATTCTCGCCCCTGATGTACTCTATTAATGAATTTGGTATGTACTTATCCCTTAGGCAATAAACAAGGTCTAGAGATGTGTAGGATGCTATTAGCCCTGAAATAAGCAACCCCCCTCCCTCTACGGTGATTATTTTTGTTGCTTCTATACCATTTAACTTTTTGATTAAATTTAATACGTAATAGTTAATTAAATCAATGTCTAAGCTGGCAAGGTTTAAGATATCTGGATATACACGTAATGCCGCATTAATCATGCCTCTCACAGTTTCCACCAAGAGTTTATTTACTAAGTCTGAATTTGATAATGTAATTAATAGTTCCTTTGCGCGTCTTGGACCAGGTAATATTACACCATGTATGTACTTACTTATGAGCGTTTCATCAAGACCGATTATGTTGGCGAGGTCCTTAAGGCTCATGAATCTTCTGAGAGCCCTTAGTAAGTACATTACTTGTAATTTATTGATACTATCCTCATCAACACTAATGATGCTTCTCCTTTTAGTCATAATAAAAATACTTATACGTGCTTTTTAAAAAAATGTTTCAGAAATAATTATGGTAATAGTATTGCAAGGTTATTTAAATTTGCGATAAAGGCTGTTATGCAATCATGAGAGCTGCCATATATTACGGTCCATTAAATGTAAAGATCCTTGAAGTAGATGATCCCAGCATTAATGATGGGGGGCTTCTCATAAAACCTGTTGTTGTTGGGGTTTGCCCTACTGATGTTAGGATTTACTATATGGGAAGCTCATCTATTAAACCTCCTGTTATTCTTGGGCATGAGGTTTCAGGCGTTATAGTTGAGAGTATGGTGTCGGAGTTTTTACCTGGTGATAGAGTTAATGTCGCGGCTGATGCTCCATGCTTAAATTGCAGGTATTGCCGTAAGGGATTACATAATTTATGTGAGGATATGCTGAGTATAGGGTTTAATGTTGATGGTGCATATGCTACATTAATGAAGGTACCAAGTAGGTTCATAAGAGATGGGTTAGTTTTTAGGTTGCCAGAGCACGCGTCCTTCGAGGAAGGTGCATTAATAGAGCCTGTCGCCGTTAGTTTGAATGCACTTAACCTAGTATATCCATCTAATGAAGATAACGTTGTTGTCGTCGGTGATGGACCTAATGCATTAATACATGTTATGCTACTTAGGAACTACTTTAAGGTACGTAAGGTATTCGTAGTTGGCCTAACTGATCATAGATTAAAGGCTGCGCTTTCATTTGGTGCCGATAAGGTGGTTAACACGTTAACGTTAAATTCACCTAGTGATTTAATTTCCGAAATAGGTGAGCCGATAGATATCATTGATGTAACCGTGGGAAATCAAGATGCTGTGAGGGAAATAATGCCATTAATCGGCAAGGGTGTTAGGATAACATTTTTTGGAGGTTCGCATCCAGATACTGATATACCTATCTCAATAAATAAAATACATTATAATCAATTGCTAATGACAGGTTCATCAGGCACCACTATAGGTAATTATAGGAAAGCTGTCGAGTTAGTTACGAGTCGAATAATCGACCTTAGGAAGCTAATAACACACAAATTCCCTCTTAATGAAATAACGGAGGCGTTCGAAGCATCAAGGAAGGGGTTAGGGCTTAAGGTGGTAGTGGTACCATGAAGATAGCTGGTATAGATGTGGGGTCAACGAATATAAAAGCGTTTGTTCTCGATATTGATGATGATAAATCATTCATAATTAAGCGATCAACACCGATTAAGTTCAATAATGAGTTTCTTGATATTAAGCCTATAGTCTCTGAGGTTTTATTGTTAATTCAAGATTTAGTGAATAAGTACGGAGTTAAATTCATTGGTTTCTCAGCAATGGCTCCAATATTTACGCTAGTGAATTTCGATAATGAACCCATTGGTGCCCTAATGTATAACTCACCTGTTGGGTCAGAATACTTTAAATTATTCGATGAAAACCTATTCCTGAAGATAAATTTAAACCCATTAAATACACAGATGGTTTTTCAGAAAATCCTTTGGCTTAGGGATAATTATCCATCACTAATCGAGAAGACTAAGTATTTCATAGATTTGAATGGGTATATATTCATGAAACTCACAGGTAAGGTTAAGCAAGATACACACATAGCACTGGAGTGGGGGTTACTTGATTATAGGTCTAGGTCCTGGTCCGAGGAAATTCTAGATGAGGTTGGGTTAAGGGGTGTCATGGATAAATTACCCGAACTTGTTGATCCTACATATACTATTAATGATATAACAATAGGTACTGTGGATGTTGTGGCATCAGCATTGGCTCTTATGGTTAATGAAAAAAGAGCTTTTGCATCTTATGGCACGACATTTTGTGCCGGCATTGGATCTAGAGAACCAAGACCAAGTAAAGCCTTTTATAATGACTTATTGCTGGATTATGGATACCTAATCAATGGTTGCAATTCTATGTATGGGTCACTCATTGATTGGTTCAAAAGCAACATCGTCATGGGAAAAGAGGCAGGTTTTGATTTAAATGTCGAGAATGTTCCTGAAAATCCTACAAATGTCGTTTTTCTACCTTATTTGCAGGGTGAGAGGTCGCCAATATTTGATCCAAGAGCTGTTGGGGTTATTTACGGTTTAAATACCAATAATAATATTAAGGACTTATGGATTGCATTCATTCACTCACTGGCATACATAGCTACGCATATAATTGAGCATCTCAGTGATTATCAGTTCGATGTAATGTCTTACGGAGGATTAGCCAGGAGACCCATCATTAATATTGTATCATCACTGACAAACCGTAGGCAATACATAGTAAATATTGAGGCTGCAGCACTAGGTGCTGCGATGATCGCAGCTAAAGCTAATGATATAAGACTTGATTTTGATAGGGTAATTAACACAGGGACATCATCGGTAATAGAGCCTAACGAGATCTTAAGATCAATGCATATGAAGAATTACCATATATTTAAGGAATTATACGTTAGATTGCATGACTTATTTCAAGTTTCATGAGGATGAATTATACTCCTTATAGTCTTAGCTATTTCCTTTACAGTTTCCTCATCCCAACCCCAAAGGTTCCTACCCAATGCAACACCACTCATACCCTCATTCAACGCACTCCTTACGTAGTTAATTACATGCTTGGGCGCACCCATCCTAGGACCTCCTGCGGCTATGACGGGAACTTTCACGTACTTAATTATGCTGGAAACACCTTGGTAATAGAATGTCTTAACGACATTAGCACCTAACTCCCAACCAAGCCTAATACAGTGAGAAATCATTTCTGGATCCTGTTTCTCACCATGTGGATAGGCATGAATTATAACAGGCAAATCCCATTTACTAGCATCACTTATAATTCTAGATACCTCCTCTAATTGCCTACCCTCCTGAGGACCGCCAATATACATTTCGAAGGACACAGCGTCAGCATCGTAAGATAACGCCTCCTCAACATTACCCAATAATCTCAGATCGTAAGGATTCTCTGAATACTTGGTTATACCATTCAATTTGTATATGATCCCAACCCTACCTGGTACATCATCACCAAGCGCCCTTATTACTCCCTTGTTTATTATCAAGGCATCAACATAATTACTCAATACATCAATCACATGAAGCGGATCTTCTAAACCCTTAACAAAACCAAGACTAACACCGTGATCTAACGCCGCAATAAAAACCCTACCGTCATGTCTAAAAATACGCCCCAACCTCCTCTTAATACCATACATACTGAACAAATTACCCCTAATCCTATAAATTTATAAGCAAACAATATATCACAAACATTCTTGAAAACAAAAATACAATATATCATATCAATCATATTCATTATAATACCATCTAATGACCAAATCACATTCAAATTCTCATCATATATAATGTTATTGAACAAAACATTCTCATTCACTCCCTAAGGTATTAAATTATTTCATAAGTTTGTTCTGCAAATATTCTCCTAGATCTTAGTGAGCATATTAGGTCCCTGTGGGCTATTTAGTCTGTCTTAATTGCGTGATATTATCCTTGCTCAATAGGAAAACCTTAACAACATTTTTCCATAATCAATTCCCAAACCAAATCCAAATAAGGAAGCAATGCAGCAATATCTGTTCTGTGATGACTTAATGTGGTGTGGGTTTTTAAGTGGTTGTTTGTGTTTGTGGTGTGCCTAGGTTGTCTAGTAGGGTTAGGGTGGTGTTGAGGGTTGTTGGTTTTGTGCTTATTGTTGTGGCTGGTGTTTCGTTTTATTTATCGCATCTTTATCAATCGCTATCGAGTAGGTATAACGCGACTACCCTGTGCCTTGAGGCGTTGAGTAATTTGTCTAAGGTGCCGCAGTTGGGCCGTAGTGCTGTTATTGACATTGTTGGGTACTATGTTGGGCATTACCACGTGTCTATGATGGTTAGGGTGGTTGCGTATAATGGGACGTTGCTGTTCTCATATGGCTCATACGTACCGCCTGCAGTTTCCGTGGCTCAAATGCCGACTATCAGTGAGAGTGGGGTTGTGCCTAGTATGCTCATTGGTGGGCAGGTGGTTATTGTTGGGTATGGCGTATGTCAGTACTACGGTAATGGCTTCATGCTCGAGGTCAAGGTTGGCGTATTGCCTGAGGCCCTTTACTCCTTCATAATCGGCATAGTCCTTTTGATTCTCGGCCTTGTTTTAATCGCTATTGGTGGTTGATGTTAGTTAGAGTGTGGCTATTGTTTTTGCGTCATTTATTAGGTTTGGTACTTTCGAGTACTCACTTGGTTCATGGGCTACGTAAACGCACCTGATAGGACGAAAAATGCCTTTAGGGGTGAGTGGTACCTAACCGACGATACGGTCAAAATCGATGATGGTTACGTGTGGTTCATAGGCAGGCAAGATGACGTGGTCAAGGTATCGGGCTACAGGGTTGATCCCTTCGAGATAGAAAGCGTCCTAATACAACATCCAGCGGTTTTGGAAGCTGCGGCGGTGCCGTTCGAGGATCCAGTGAGGGGTCACATATTCAGGGCGTTTGTTGTGCCGAAGCCAGGTTATAAGCCGTCTGAGGAGCTTGCAAAGGAGTTGCTTGAGTTTGTTAGGCAGAATTATTCAAAACATGTTCATCTTCATGAGGTTAGGTTTGTAAATTCACTACCTAAAACTGAAAGTGGTAAAATACAAAGATTTAAACTAAAATCAATAAAATAGTTTTATTACGCTCAAATGTTTATAGAGAATGCTTAAAAACAATATTTCTAAATAGGGGCTGTGGGGGAGCAGGAGGTTATCCCGCTTGGTGAAATGATTAAAGTTTCTGTGGCCTCTTCGTTAGGTATAGCCTTTGAATTCTACGACTTTCTAATTTTTGGGTATGCTGCGCCCGTACTTGCTAAGTTGTTCTTCCCAATGATGAGCGGGTTACTTGCCTTGATATATGCATTCATAACATTTGCAGTAGGTTTTGTGGGTAGGCCCTTGGGTGCCATAATCTTTGGGCACCTTGGTGATAAGATAGGTCGTAAATACACACTTGTCTTCACGATATCCCTTATGGGAGCGGCTAGTCTGGCATTGGCGTTGCTGCCAACGTATTTCCAAATAGGTATTTGGGCACCAATATTGCTGGCGACCTTTAGGTTCTTACAAGGTTTATCCCTGGGTGGGGAGTTTGGTGGTGGAATAACGCTGACTGGTGAGTTTGCACCAGCACTTAGGCGTGCCATGTGGGTTGGGGTGGCGCAAACCGCCCAGGGTTCTGGCCCATTATTGGCCGTGGGCCTCCTTGGGCTACTCACTTATCTCTATGGTGAGGCTTGGTTTGCAAGTATTGGTTGGAGGATAATGTTTGGGCTTGGTGTAGTAATAGCGATAATTGGTGTATACATTAGGTTGAGAATTAGTGAATCGCCTATCTTCACAAAAATAAAATCAAGAGGTAGTGTATCCAGGTTGCCTCTAATCGATGCATTTAGGGCGGGTTATTGGAAAAAGATCTTGCTAGGGCTTGGCTTTATAGTCGGTGGTACAACCATGACCTACGCAAGTGGCGTCTTCGCAATTGCATATTTAGAAAGCATTATCCACGTTCCTGCTGTGGAGGCCTCGTTAGCATTGGTCGTTGGCTACACTGTCGTAATAATATTTTCACCAATATTCGGATTGCTAGCTGATAAGTACGGTAGAAGACCGTTCATGATTGCGTATGCCGTGGGGACCATAACCTTCATATACCCATACTTCCTATTGTTATCAACTGGTCAACTGCCATTAATAGTGCTCGCTCAGGCTGTGTATAATTTCATGGCGTCCTGGTTCAATGGCGCATATGCAACAATGTTACTTGAGATGTTCCCAACCAAGGTTAGGTACACGGCTCTCTCGTTCATATACCATGTTGGTGTTGCTTCGTTTGGAGGGACAACGCCGTTTATTGCCACGTACCTAATATACGCGACTCATTATAAATTAGCGCCGATCTATTGGGGTTGGTTTGGCATGGCAGTAACGCTGATAGCTTTTATACTCGCTAAAGAAACTAAGGGTATAGACCTTAATTACTGAGATGAGGGCTTATGGTACGTGCATTGATCAAGAATGGCACGGTTTTTGATGGCAACAAACTTGTTGGTAAGGCTGATGTATTGATTGATGGAGGTAGGATATCAAGGGTTGGTGAAGTCGCGGAGGCCGAGGCTAAGGCTGATGTTGTGATTGACGCTAGAGATTATTTCGTAATGCCAGGGCTTATTGATGCTCACCTGCATTTAACGGGTATTGAGAAGGCTAGTTTGGGCCCGAGCATACTTCTCGAACCGAGGGAATTGAGGCTGTTAAGGGCGGTTAAGGATTTAGAGAGGTTAGTCAATGCTGGATTCACAACCATTAGGGATTGCGGTGAGTATAACACCATATTTCTTAAGATGGCTGTGAATAAAGGCATAATCAGGGGTCCTAGGATACTTGCTGCGGGAAGGCCTTTATCGCAAACCTTCGGTCATGGTGACCTTCACTTCTTACCTGTGGATATGGTTGAGAGGCTTGAGTTCGCGAGGATTTGTGATGGTGTTGATGAGTGTAGGAAGGCTGCTAGGGATGTGCTTAGGGAGGGTAGCGATTTCATCAAGGTTATGGCTACCGGAGGGGTGATGAGCCAGAGGGATAGGCCTGAGTGGAGTAATTTCTCGCTTGAGGAGCTTAGGGTTATTGTTGAGGAAGCCAGTAAGGTTGGCACGTACGTGGCTGCGCACGCACATGGCGATAGGGGTATCAGGATTGCAGTAGAGGCTGGTATTAGGACCATAGAGCATGGATCCCTCGCATCTACGGATACGTTAAAGCTCATTAGGGAAAGGGGCGTCTATTTAATACCGACATTGAGCGTTCAAGACTCAATAATTAGGTATGGTAAGGAAGCGGGTGTTGATGAGTGGGCGTTACAGAAGATAAACGATGTTATGGAGTCTGTGAAGAGGGTTGTACCGGAGGCGTACAGGATGGGTGTAAAGATAGCCACGGGAACCGACTTCTCTGGCGCTAGACCTGGCTTTGAGATGGGCACTAACGCCAAGGAGATACTATTGCTAAATGAAATGGGTGGTTTGTCTCCATTAGACGCCCTAAGGTCTGCAACGAGTATTGCTGCTGAGGCCATAGGGTTAGGTAACATTACCGGGACTATAGAGCCAGGTAAGGCTGCAGATATAATAATGGTCAGGGGTAATCCACTCGAAGACCTTAAAGTTCTCATGGATCCAAACAACATAGCTTTGGTAATTATTAATGGGGAAATCGCGAAGAGATTGATTTAGGTCTTGTTAGTGGTATCTCTATGTACGACATCATAATCAGGGGTGGTATTGTTTACGATGGCATCAATACCGAACCTAGAAGGGTTGATATAGCCATTAAAGGTGAGAGAATAGCCTACATTGGCGACTTGCGAAATGAAAGAGCTGACGCAGTGATTGATGCCAATAAGCTGGTTGTTGCCCCAGGTTTTATAGACATGCACTCTCACTCCGACGCAACAATATTGGTGTATCCAGATTCAAGTAGTAAGGTTAGGCAAGGGGTTACGACCGAGGTTGTTGGCAATTGCGGTATTTCCATGGCGCCAATCGTGGATGATCACGCATATTTATTGAAGAGATTTGTCGATCAGTATTTTCCTGGCCTTAGTTACCTGCTAGATTGGAAATGGAAAACACTAATCGATTACTACAAGGTCGTTGATATTGTAAGGCCAGCGGTGAATTTGGTCCCTCTAGTTGGTCATAACACATTGAGGATCGCGGCGATGGGTTTTGAGGCAAGGGAGCCTACGGACTCTGAGATAGAGGACATGCGTAGAATGCTTGAGTACGAGATGGAGGGCGGTATGTGGGGGTTAAGTACCGGCTTATTTTACGCACCTGGCTCTTACGCAAAGACTGAGGAGGTTATTGAGTTGGCTAAGGTGGTTAGGAGGTATGGTGGTATATACGCGAGTCATATACGTGATGAGGCACATGGGGTACTCTCGGCAATTGAGGAAGCCATTAGGATTGGTAGGGAGGCCGGTGTCTCTGTGCAGATATCCCACATCAAGGCTATGGGCAAGGCACAGTGGGGCCTTAGCTCCAAAATCATTGACATAATAAGGAAGGCCAGGGTTGATGGAGTCGATGTGCACGCTGACGTTTACCCATATGATGCGGGTCAGACGGCGTTACTGCAGGCATTACCTGATTGGGCTAAGGAGGGAGGTCCTGGCAAGGCTATTGAGAGATTGAAAGATAACGAAACTGCCGAGAAGATAAAGGTTGAGATGGAGAAAGGCTTAATGAGCGGACAGAATTTCGTTTATGAGCTAGGCTGGGACAACATCATAATTGCAGCAACCGAAAAAGGAGATCCAGAGGTTGAGGGCAAGAGCATTACGGAGATCGCCAGGTTACGTAATAAGAGGCCCTTTGATGTATTTAGGGAGTTGTTGATTATAAACAATGGTAATGTTAGTATGATTGTGAGGGCTATGGACGAGGGTGACATTGTTAATTTCATGAGGCAGGATTGGGTATACATAGGTTCCGATCAAAACGGTATTAGGCCAGGCTATGGACCACTGGGTGGTAGACAACACCCAAGGGCGTATGGCACGTTTCCACGGGTCATTAGGAGATATGTGCTTGAGAAGGGCATACTAACACTTGGTGAGGCGATTGCTAAAATGACGGGAAGACCTGCACTCAGGCTTGGGCTTAAGGATAGGGGCATCATTAGGGAGGGCTATTATGCCGATATCGTAGTGTTCAATCTGGAAGTCATAGCAGATAGAGCCACCTATGAAGAACCAACCCTGTACCCAATGGGTATTGAGTATGTCATAGTTAATGGTAAAATAACAGTGAGTAAGGGTTACGAAACAGGGGTTAGAAACGGGAAGGTACTCTGGAGGACAGAACATAAAGCACATGTCCACACATAGTTCATTATTTTAATTTCAATATGAGTATGATTATTTTATTATTAGTTCATCGATTAAATGAAATTCATAGCATACCTACTAGTGTGGCTATCGTTTTTGTGTCGTTTATTAGGTTTGGTATTTTCGAGTACTCATTTGGTTCGTGGGCTACCTCGTCAATTGTTGACCATACCACGGCCGGTATGCCCATTGCCCTGAAGTATGCTGCGAATGTCCCGCCACCTATGCCGCCTATCCTCGGTTCTATACCCCTTGTTTCCTTCAGTATCTTGGTTAGGGCTTTTACGATTTCCGAGTCTGGTGACGTTGGTTTTGGTGCGTCTAGCCTCTGTATTATCTCCCTCTCTATCCTTGGTAATTGCTCCCCATCAATTACCCTCCCATACACAGCCTTGACCAGGTTCGCCACCGTGTCCATGTCCCTGAGTATATCGTCTAGGTTGTATTGGGGTAGTACTCTGCAGT
>OGCG01001697.1_pt1 | contig 10453 bp, 20 predicted proteins | sample 1570061 | NCBI WGS metagenome assembly OGCG01 (sample SAMN06268698, study PRJEB24515) | hot springs metagenome | isolation source: Joseph's Coat, Yellowstone National Park, Washington, USA | place: USA:Joseph's Coat, Yellowstone National Park, Washington, USA
AAGAAACTAACGAGGGGGAATATGAATAAACATTTTGTTCTTTTGTTATTTTTGACGCTTTTAACCTATATAATTAGCAATAGTTTTGCGAGTTTCTATATGCTTAAAGGCTTTACTAATGCCGAATACTTAAACATAAGCGCGAGTTCTTTCACGATTACTTATCCTATCAATAGTGTAGCAACAACAACGATAAACGTAAGCGCTACTTACGTGCCTTACAACGATTTAGGCAACGCTTCTGCTTATATAAGTAGTTTAGGTAGCATTATGCTTTCTGGCATAAATGGTTCGGTTTTTGAGGGCAATCTTTCATTTATACCTTATCAAAATGGCATTTTAGTGCCTAAATATACCTTGCAAGGAAACACTTATAAAACGCTTGCAATTTACTACATTAATGGCGCAACGTCATGCACAAGCACGTCTGGTTCTTGTTCTGTAAGCAACATAGGTTATTCTGGCTTACCTTTCAAAATTAAAACCTATACCGATACTTTGCAAAATAATCATGAGTTCGTTTATTACTCATTTCTAAACTACAATTTAACAACGATGCAAGGGCAAACGATACCAGCACAACCGAATAACAATACAAATACAGCGGGCACGTTCAAAGTAAGTTTTGATACCTTGCAGATACCTTACTTCTTATTAACCGCACCAAATACTTCTTATCTAAATCTTACTTATTTCAGAGGCACGGGCATAGTAGCGAGACAAATACAAGCAGTTTATAGCAATAGCAACGCTTTATTAATAGGAAATAACAACGTCTATAAGCAACAAGCAGTAGTAGATAATGGCTTATTGCTAAACCCTTCTGGTTTTGCGTGGTTAGGCTACTTAAATATGCCTCTTTATTACTACAACTACAACATAACAAACGCTACAACAAAAAACAGCGTGCCGATAGGCCTATACTACTCAAATTATAACTACATTCTCAATATCCTAATGCCGAACACTCAAAAAATTTATAGCAATCCATCTTATATTTATCTCTTAATACCCGCATACGCTAATGCGAATGTCATAGCAACAACAAGCAACACAACGCAAGTTATAGCGTTGCCGAAATTTGAGTTTCAATTTAACATTACCAATATCAATTGGACTATGCGTCCTTCTGATTGGCTAAATTGGAGTGGAGGCTACACAATAAAAGGTTTTAACTCTACTGACGCTTTTAAAACGAGTTATTTAATGTTTTCTTTGCCAGCATACCCTTGCTTACAGAGTAGCAACGGGCAGTATGGCGCAATACAAGTTTATGGTTATTCTGGCACTACAAACGAAGGGCAAATACCAATTGCACAATGGCAAGTGCAAAACAATAGAGTTTATTATGTAATGCTGAATAAAACAACGAAGGGCTTAACCTATACGCAAGCAATAGCGTATATCTGCACTGCTAAACCTATACAATCGCAATTAAATACTACTCTGGCAAATCAGTTCGTTATTGCTAAATTCTCTGGTTCGGGCAAAGCAACAGCAACAAGTTATACTACTACTGCATCGCAATTTATTGCATTCATTAATCCTACACTATTCTATGGAAATGAAACAATAGATTTTTACGACTATGGAGGAAGTAGTAGCGCTTACGATAACATATATGTTTATTCGCAAAGCGCAGAAGCATTGTGGTATGATAGTAATCAAGGAGATACGGGTGCGGTATCATTAAATCAATTAGCAAACAACAAAATTTATATTGCGTCAGCGCAATATCTACCTTCGGTTTATCGCAACACTTTAAATTTTTGGGCTAATAATGAGGCTTTTGATGTGAATGGTTCTTCGGGAGGAATACCAAACACATATTTATATAATGCTACTGAAAAAGCACTCGCTAACTCTAACGCAGGCGTGTATTTTCCTTACTACAATTATAACAAAACAATCTTTTCTCTGCCATACAACGCAACCGCAACGCTTGTTAATTACTTTACAACAAAATACGCTATGAGTAATTTAACGGGCATAGCAACAACAAGCAGTAGCAATAGCAGTAGCGTAAGCAATCCTGTAATATTGCCATCGTCGCCATCTCTAAATCTTTCAATAACAAATAAAACAATAGCAGCAAATCTTGCAAATCTACAAAAAACATTTAATAAAAGCGTGCTGCTTTTTGGCGTTAATATGCCACTCGGCTTAATTTATATTATTGTTCTGGTTATGATTGTTGTTTTAGCGCTTATAGCAAAAACAGAAGGCACAATACCAATTGTTTTACTGCTTTTCTGGTTTGCTGGTTTAATATTTATGCCAGAGTTAGTTATTGCAGCAGCAATAACAATTGCTTATGCGACATATAGATTAGAGTTTTTGTTTAAAAGTCGTGGTTAAATGATTAATACATTAAAAATAGTTATTATACTTTTAACAATTTCCGTTATTTTTGCGCTTTTAGGCTTCGTTATAGGCTACAATACGCCACAAATGCAAGCAGTTTTTACGCAAATTAACGCCACGCAAGGCTATGTGGTTAATATGACAAACGCTTTTAACAACACAAATAACTATTTTAATCAAAATAATACGGGCTTTTTAGCGCCAATAGAAAATGTTTTATCTTTTACGGGCAATCTGCTTTATAAATTTGGTATTCTACTCTACAATTTCTTTGCGCTTATAGGCTCTGTATTGTATCTTGCTTTTACGACAATATTTATTGTTATGCCAGCAATCTTTAACACAAGTAGTTTAGGCGTTTTAGGGAATATAGCAAGTTTAATTTATCTTGCCGCAGTAGGTATTTTAACGTTAATTATTGCTATTGATATCATAAGTTTTATTCGTGGCATAGTAGATTCATAGTGAGGGAATGTATAACTTAACTGCAAATAGTATTGTAAGCGTCTATTCTTATACACTTGCGACGCCATACTTTACCATAGGCTTCATTTTAATGATAATCGGTATAGTCTGGTTATACACAGGAAAGGAGCATTTAGCGCTTTTGATGGGCTTAATAGCGTCTGTTTTAATGATGTCGTTAATACCGAATATAATTAACGAAGGCACTACTACTTTATTAGGAATGCTTTACTTTGCAACGCTATTGTGGAATATAATAAGCAATAGAAAGCATAGAGGTTAGACTATGCGAAAACAAGATATAGAGTTTTATATTGCGCTGGCGCTTCTTGTTGCTATTGGTATAGCAGTAGGCTTGTATTTGTGGCATATACAGATGCTTGCTTTAAGCAACTGCACTAACCCTTGCGTTGTAATAGATTGATAAAATGAGTTTGGTTATTGCGCAAGTTTTAACAAGTGCGCTGCTTTTGCTTGTTATTGGTATAACATGGTTAGAGACTAAAAAATGGCATATTACGCTGCTTATTGGTATGGTTTTGTCTGGCGTTCTGGCAACTACGTTGCCTACTGCAATAAATCTAAACATTACAGGCTTTTTAGCAATACTTTTTGTTATTGCTTTTCTGGCTTATGCCAGAAGCAGCAAACCTTAAAAAACACGCACACAATTGCGTTTAGACGCAAGATTTCACGTTTAGGCATAGTTTTATATGGCTAAACAAATCGTTCAAAATAGCGCAATTTTGAGAGTATTCTAGATTGTCTAAAATAGTTTTAGAATAGGGTACAAAAAAAAGGTTTTAGATTGTCTAAAATAGTTTTAGAATAGGGTACAAAAATGTAAGCAAAGCACTTTATAAACTTTATTTGTATAACCTTATTTGGTGAAACTATGGGCTGGAATAAAGAAACAGAGGAGATTGTGTCCTTTGCAATATTGGCAGTCTTTGGGTTTGGGATTGCCCTCTATCTTGGACAAACCTTCTATGCGGCTATGCCAGCAAACAGCGTTGCAGCAACAGCAGTTAATAACATTCTAACGGGCTTTTCGAATGCAATAACAAACATATTAGTGCCTATAATCGCAATAGTCTTCGTTCTGTTCTTGTATCTCGTAGTAAGACATTCTGGGCTACTCGGGGGCAAGAAGAAAGAGTAATAGGCACTGCGCTATGCAGCAAGGTTTAATACCTTGCTGCTTTTTTGTTAAGGGTATAATATGAGGCACACAAAAAGAAGATTAGAGCGCAGATATTTAGGGCGCATAGGGCATTACGAAATCGAAGCAGTAAGACATAAAAAAGCACATAGGAAAAGGCACAGATAAAATTTAAGGCTTGTTGCCTTTTCTTTTTTTATAAGTAAGTGTGAAATAGAAAGAAATAAAAACTTTTATTGCTTATTCTTTTTTGATTAAATGATTGACGCAGATATCGTTGCAGTGTTAATTGCGCTTATCTTTGCTTATCTCTACGCACAAGAAAAGCAGTTTATCTTAAAATACGTCTTTTTATTTATCTCGTTAATGATTATGATATTTGCAGCAACGCAAAACTATGCTTTAACGCAAACTACTTATAGCGCAACGACGGGTATAACGACTTATACTTACGCCGCAACAAACTATAATATACCTCTGGTTTATGGCATAGGCACATTTCTTATTGCGCTTGTGGCATATTTCGTTTTTATGCTTATTAAAAGCGCCAGAAAGGTTATATAGTGTCAGAATGGGTTAGAATAACGATTTCAATACGCAAACCTACTGCACAAAAAGTTATTAGAATTAAAAATGCTTCTGGCTTGTCTTACGACGCATTATTTAACGAATATATACGTCTTAAAGCAATATTGGCGCAGCAAAATAAAGACGCTGAAATATCAAATAAAAGCGTGCTTTATGCGCTAAATACAAAAAGGCACAGATAATATGCAAAAAAAGGAAATCGTAGATTACATAATCGCAATAGCATTTCTGGTTTATCTTTTTACTTTTGTAGCAATAGATTATATACTAATGCGCCACGCTTTTAATAAAGAAAACACAGAGTTTAAACCTTCTTATTCTAATCAGATAGAAACAAGTTAAAAAATAGTAGGTATGCAACGCATTTAAGCGCTGCATACCTGTGGTTTGGCGATGTCGATATGTAAGGGAAAGTTAGGGTAGTGTTTTAGACATGGCGGTTAGGCAATAGTATTATGCTTTTACACATTTATAAACTTTTGCTTTTTCTTTTCGGTATTGGCGCTTTTCTTTTTCTTTTGATATGTGTATCTATGTGCTTTTTCAATTTTATTTCAAACTCTAAAAGCGTTTTGCCACGTATTACCTTGCCACAAATAGCGCAACGTCCTATAAACTGGTTCTTTTGCATTTTACCATTCTGCTATATAGGTTTTTTTATGCACATAATCTAATACAACAATATAACCACGTTCTACATAGAAATTAACGTCTTCTGTGTTTAACAATCTATTAAAAACCGCAACGATTTTATGCGCATACATTTAATCATTTTTGCGCTTTAAAATGCAGTCTTTTGTTGCAATATAGACACTTATATATGTAATAGTCTGTTTTTGTTGTTTTATAAATACGCTCAAATTTATACACGTGTATGTGCCTCATTTTGTAGCCTCTGGCGCGTCTGGCGCTGCGCCAGACGTGCTTGTATCTGGCGCTGGCGCTTCTTGTTTGCTGGTATCGTTTGTTTGTTGTAGTTGCTGCTCTATGTATTCTTTTGCTTTCATTCCTTTTAACTCGTTTAATTGCTGTTCTAACTCGTTAATCTTTGCCTTTAAGTGCTGTATGTATGTGTCTATTCGTTCAAAACCTTGCGCTTTCGCCTCATCTACTACTGCTTTTTTGCAAGTTATTACTATTCTTTTCTCATTCTCGTTCATTTGTGGTTTCATTTTATCAAGCCTCGTTTTTAGTATCATTTTGCTTTAAAGCGTCCAATTTCATATTTGCTTCTTGTAATGCCTCTGATATTACTTTATTTGTATCTTGTAATTTTAAAATCTGTTCTTTCAGTGCGTCTATGTAGTCGTTTATGTCGTCATATCCTGCTTGTTGCATTTCAGCAATTATTCTTAACTTTATGCCGAAGCCGAAACTCTTTTTTTCTTTTTCTACTCTCATTTTATAACCTCTTTATCATATTCTTTTCTATGCGGTTTGTCAATATCAAAAAGCAAACTTTTATTGTATGCAGTCTCTATTAACTGCTTAAACCTTGCAGCGTCTTCTTTATTATTCCAGCCGAAGCCAATATCTCTGTTTTTAATAACTTGTGCCTCTGCTTCTATACCTTGCTGCACTAAATAGCATAAAATAGCGCTAAAACTATATTCTTTGTCAAAGTCTTTTGTTTTAGGGCGTGTATTTCTGAGTGGTATAGCACCATTAACATAAGCAAGGTTATAAGCGTCTCTAAATAACTCTACTGCTTCTTTTAAGTCTTCTGGTATGTTTATAAGTTTGCGCATATTACCATCTTTAAATAGAAAGGCTATTCGCAAATTTAAAAGCGCTTGCGAGTAAGCGCCTGTGAAATAGTTGCCGATACTATTGTAAAATTTCAAATATATAAACTTTTCGGTAAAAATTCTAAAATAGTTTTAGAAAAAGCGATTTTTTTTAAAAAAAAATGCAGTATATATAAATCTATTCGCTGTATAAGTATATATATACTTATACATTTTTTCACTTTTCTATTTTTTTATTTTTTTTTTTTATTTATGCCTATGTAAGAGTGAATATACTATCTTGTAGTCAAGTATAAGTTCTAATAGTGGCATACAAAGTAGGTATGTATTTAAAAACTTTTCGGTTCAGGGCTTATGGTTTTTTAAATCTTTATGCTTACAATAGTAATTATGGAAGTGCCTATTTCTGCCGACGCAAATACCGATTTAGATATAAATGCAGAGGAAAACAAGTTAAACGCTGACTTGCAGCGCTACATATTAGACACTGACGCTTTGCATTTAGCATTCTATACTGCTTTTTGTGGCTGGCGCTTAAATACTAAAACAGAAATAGAGACGTTTTTAGGAAATGAGCGCCAGACGCTACATAAGGAATATGAGATTGATAAAAAAAGCAGAATAATGAACGAAAGCGGCGCAGACTACTTATATAGTTCTACTTTGCCTTTAATTATACAAACAACAACGACAAGCAACTTATCTTACAAGGTTATTTATAAAATGTGGAATGGCAAATTAGACAGAATAGCGTTTGCCTTGCTGGAAAGCATTTATTTAGAGGGCAACCCTTACGAGATTAAGCAGCATAGAATAGCAGATATAATAAGCACTCTGGCGTCGTTATACGCTACAACATTAAAAGCACTCGAAGGCTTTACGTTAAGACAAATTACAGAGACATTTATAAGCACTTACTTACAGAAGCAAAACGTCGGCGAGGCTAAACCGCAAGGTTTATTAGATAAGTTTAAAAATACAATACAAAAGGGATAAAATGAAAATAGACTTTCTGGGCATAAAAAAGCGTGAGTTTGCAGACGCAGCAAAACGAGTTAGTGAGGCTTTTGATTGTAAGCAGATTACGGAAAAGGAGTTTGTGCTGGCGTTGCCAATATTAATTTTAGACACTTTTAAGTTCTTACATATACAAAACGACGCAGAGGCACAGCAAAAGTTTTTTAAAGATATCGAAACAAGCGTGTATGAGACGCTTAAAATAATGAGAGAGAGGGGGGCTTTATGAAAAAAGGAAATTTTATAATATTCTTAACGATAATTGCGTCATTACCGATACTCGACGCCAGCATTTATACATATTTGCATTTTACGTTGTATAATGCTATGTATCTGATTGGCGCTGGTGTTGAGTATGCAACAATTGCAATTGCTTTATTTTTTGATATTTTAACCGATTGGGAAAACAAGGTTATAAAATGAAATTAATAATTTTTGATACGAGATATAACTACAAAGAAACATTTCGAGGTTATTACGACAACGGCACATTTAAATATAAAGAAGGCTTGTTCGGCAAGGAAAAGACGTTGCCAATAGTAATAGACTATAACAACTTATACCAATTGCCAAAAGAAAAAGAAAAAGTAGCGTTTGCAATTTACGACGGACAAAACTATAAACAAATCGTTCTTAACGAGGGAAATAATAGTATAAACACAGACATTAAAGCGTTTATAAAAGATTTTGAGATTGCACACTACACAAAAGAAAGTATGCTGCAAAAACCACAAGAATACAACGAGTTAATACGCTGGCTACTTGTAATAATCGTTATGGCGCTTGCAGTTCTGGCTTACTTTACTTCGCAAAACGCATATAAAACAGCACAACTAAACTATAAAGCACTTAATAACACTCTAAACGCTTATACGTTGCAAATGAAATTGCAAAACTACTTAATTATGAAAACGTTTAACATAAGCGTTAATCTGACGCAAATATCTAAAATGCCTACAACGTCTATAAAGTGAGACTATGCCAGAAGCAGCAAATACGGAGACGGATATAATTAAAACCGCAATAGAGAAAGGAGTTTTTAATATTAGTGATATCGATAAATACGCAATTGCTAAATTGATAAACATAAAACAAGACTTTACGTTATCTTTATCGACGCTTACATTTAAAGACGCTTACAATCAATTGCAAGATTTAGCGTTTAACATAAAGCAAATTTTAGAAAAGTATTTGGATACAGACGCTTTAAAAGACTTTTCTAAAATAAACATTAAAGGCACGCAATATAATTTTTACGACTTGTATAACTCTATACCATACGCTAAAACTATAAATGACGTCAGAATAATCTGGGATTACATTAATCAGATTTTTGATAAATTTTTAAAAGATATCTTAAAAATAGCGTTGCCGACGGAAAAGTTTAACCTTAAAAAAAAAGTAGTTAGTTCTTTATTTGCGCTTATACCTACACGCTTTAAAAATCAATTAATCGATAACCTTTTAACTGATTTTGAAAAATGGCGCATTAAGAATAATGCGCATAAATCGTTGCTTAATTTCTTGTCTTTTAATATCGCAAATATGCAAAATTACGATTTAGACGCACACATTCTTTTTTTAGGGCAAGCACGCAGCGGCAAATCTACTTTATCATTAAGATTTTTAGAGCGCATTTATTCTGTTAAATATAACATACCCCTTGCAGAAGTAGATAATTTTATCTTACAAAAAGACTTTTTTAACAAAAATATGATTTATAGCGCACAGCAAAAATTAGACTTAATAAAACAAAATTTTAAAGATGTTATTATTACCGACGAGGCTTTTTTGCTTGCAGATAAAAGGGAAAGTATGAGTGTCGTTAATGTAAAATATACAAAACTGCTTAATGTATTCGCAAATCGCAACAATATTGTTTTAACAAATATGCAAGACTTTACAGAGTTAGATATGCGAATAAGAAAAAAAGCAAATCTGATTGTTCTTATAACACAACGAGGTTTAGGCTATGCTTACTTACAAAGTATTAACTTACCAATAGTTAAGCAACCATCTCTTTTTGAGTTTTTTGAGAATAACCCTTACTTTTTATATTCAAATCAAAGCACGATTGATTGGGCTTTGAAACATAGGATTAGAGGCTTTATCGGAATAATAAAATGGCAACCATACCCAGAAGATAACTTATTGTGGCATACTTACAAGGAGGCTAAACTGAAATATCAGAAAGATTTAGACTTAAACTTTAACCCTTATTATGATTACGAAAAGGAAAGCGCCAGCGTCGAAAGGAAAAGCAATTTAGATATTTCTGATTATTTGCCAGACTTTTTAAAAGAAAAGTATAAAGTGCAGCAAGCAGCGCCAGACGCGCCAGAGGCTACAAAAGACATTAAAAATGAAATACCTACGGATAAATTTACATACAAATGCACGCTTTGTGGTTATCAAATTTCAATACACAAAGGAGAAGCAGTGCCAGAAGTATGTCCGCAGTGCCATCATAGAAGTTTAAAACTACTTGCTAAACCGATTGATTGATAATTTTGTACCCTATTCTAAAACTATTTTAGACAATCTAAAACCCTTTTAGAAAAGGTATTTATTTTTTTGTATAGTATGTTATTAATGAGGGCTATGAAGGCACAATTAAGTTTTTTGTTGCTGTTCTTTCTATTTATTGCGTTCTTAATAGCGCTTTTTATTGCAAATTTCTTTATAAATAAGGTTTTACCAGCAAATACACAAGCATATACGACTGCAAACACAATTTACACAACAACACGAGGCTTTTTTGATAACTCATTTATATTAATCTTTTTTGTTGTTTTGCTTATTGATTTAGTAGTAGCATATTACAAACCTTCTGTTGTAGATGGTATTTTAAATATATTCTTGCTTTTTGCTATTGTTTATATTGTGTTCTTTATGCAAAACACGTTGCCGATTTTTAATAACGTCTTATCTGCAAATACCATTTTGCCAACGACGTATGGCTTTTTAAGCAGCGCTTATATACCTTACCTTGTGTTTATGTTTTTGATTGGCGTTATTGTGCTTAATTTCAGACACAAAGAAACTAACGAGGGGGAATATGAATAAACATTTTGTTCTTTTGGTATTTTTGACGCTTTTAACCTATCTA
>OGCG01001698.1_pt1 | contig 10451 bp, 17 predicted proteins | sample 1570061 | NCBI WGS metagenome assembly OGCG01 (sample SAMN06268698, study PRJEB24515) | hot springs metagenome | isolation source: Joseph's Coat, Yellowstone National Park, Washington, USA | place: USA:Joseph's Coat, Yellowstone National Park, Washington, USA
GGGCTTTTGCTTAAACTCGCCTATGAAGTTTAGCACCTGACCGCTTGAAAATGTGAAGAATGGAGAAAAATCTTTTACTAACATAAAAACCACAAAACAAACATAATTATTAAAAAATCAAAAAAGAAAACAAATTACTTATTTATTACTCGTCCTCTTCTTCGTTTTCTTCACCTTCTTCGTTTTCCTCTTCATCGTTAAACTCGTATTCTTCATCGGTATCTTCTTCTGTTTCTTCTTCGTCCAAATCTTCTTCTTCGTCTTTTGACATTAAAACCACCAACTTTACATTTTATTTCCTATTTAAAATGTTATTTTAGGTTTTGCTTATTCTATAGATAGTTTAGCCATAAATTTCCCAAGGGTTGTCCAAGGATGCCATTTTGCTTTACTAAAACTTTTAAAATCGTCAGAATATCTGATTTTTACTTCATCGGGTTCATTTGCATCATTAAATACATTTCGGTTTTGAGTAAAAATAAAAAAATTGCAAAAACATTTAAATATCTTTTCTTTATTAAATTAAATAGTAGATAGCATGGTTCTGAGATACAGAGATATTGTAGAGGAAGAAGTGTATTGGTATACGCACGATGAAGGAATAGCAGAAGTGCTTGGTCATAGAAGCCAAGATGTATACGACCAAATAGAAGATGACGTTAAAGACCAGCTTTACAACGAAGATATGTATAGATATTTATTGGATATAGCTAAAAAGGAAAAGGACAAGCGTAAAGCAAAAGAAATGGTGGATGAGGAATTGAAGAAATTAGTTTTAGAGGCTGAAAAAAACATTAATAGATAAATTCTTTTAGTTAATTTTACTTTCCTTTAGGCATCCCATAACGAAAGATTTATATATTTATCTATTATAATAATAATTGTGATAGTATGAGAACTAAAAACGCTATAAAAGAAAAAGAAGAAAAAGGATTGAGAATAATGTCGCATTTGTTGGTTATAAATCTGATTATATTCGCGGTTTTTCTAACTGCGGGGGTTTTAACATCCTTGTTTGCATCTCAGAGTTCATTAACTGCATCTGTATCGCTTCAAATGAGCATCTTAGGTAGAGCGCTTCTATTAGCAGGTAGCACAATACTAATACTAACAGGAATTTTTATAGGCGTCATCATTTTTGTTGTATCTTCGCATGATGTAGAAAATGCTTTCTTCTCTATATCGGTTTCTTCAGCCTTCGGAGCATTGTTCATCTGTCTTTTTGTTCCATCATTAGTTCTAATATCGGCATACATAATTATTCCAGCAATTGTAATCAGCGGATTATACTATTTGAAAGAGCAAGCAGGATTTTGAATTTTTTTATTCGTGATAAACGAATTAATAGTTCTTGTATTCGCTATCAATAATTTCTTTTAATTTTTTAAAACTTAGCCTTTCATATCTTCTTCCATCAGGTAAAATCAATTCTGCGTTTCTATTTCTGCTTTTGATGTTATAATAAAGCCTTACAGTAAATCCTCTTATATTTTTATATTCCCACATATATGAAGTATCACTTATTTTAGTGCCAGTTTTCCCTTCTAAGAATGGATTACTTAATGCAGTGAGAAACCCTTTGCTAACTAAATAATGGTTTATATTGAATTTCATAATTTATTATAAGAAGATAAGTTTAAAAACCATTTATTTTAAGAATTTGGCAAAACTTATTCCAAGAAAATCCGAATCTTCAAAATATAAATCATCCTCATACGAAAGAGGAATATACTCATATTCTAATAATTTTATGCCTAATTCGTTTCCAATTTCTCGCATTCTACTTTTCATTTTTAGGTCTATTAAATTTTTTGAAAATAAGCCATATTTTTTCTTAAAAGCATGCTTGCAATTATCATTCTACCATTCATAATAATATATATATTTAGGAGTTTCTATGACATAAACCAAATCTTTTTCTGGGTTTGCATATTTTTCAGGAAGAATTTTAGTTTCTCTTGCTTCATGATCTAACAGTTTGTCTGGTCTTTTTACATGCTCCATTCTAATCTTATCAGAAACAAACATTTTATCGCTTTATATCACTCAAATTCTTTATGTTGCCTACTTACCATTTGTTTCTTCTTTTCAAGTATGCCTAAATGTTTTGCACAGCTTATGCAGTAGTATACTTTCTTTCTTTCGAAGAACCTGACATCTCCGTTTGTGTGAAGGTCTGTTGAAAAGGCAACTTTTTTCTCAAAAGCTACTGCCTTGTTTTTTGGAACTATTCTTCCGCAATTATCGCATCTCACTGTGGTTTCTTTTCCTCTCATATATTTCACTCTTTTTATAATACAATAAGTTTTTAAACATTTAAATTCTTCATATAATTGATTTATATGAACGCGAATGCAATACAAAAAAGAGCTAAAACTTATGTAAAACGTATGTTTGGGCAGGATTTGGATTCGCTTCTATATCTTGGAAAGGATGAAGGTATGAAAGGTTACAATATTTATGAGTTTAAAGTATTTTTAAAGGACAGGAGAGAGTTTTATCTGAATATAATAGAAATACCAAAAGGCGAGAAAACAGAATTAGTTTACGACTTGACGCCTAAAGACTAATTATAGTTTTCCGTTAAACGGTAAACACATAAAAGCGCCAGAAATCATATTTATTGTCGTATTGGAGCAGTTTCTGTAGCTTGTGTTACATCTTTTGGAATTTATCTTCTTTTAAGAGAGTGAATTTTTATTAGTAAATATTTTATTAGAGAAAATAAGAATCCAGCGCCAATTATGAAAAATATGAAGTAGCCTTTAAAGTTTATAGGATTTGTTATAAAAGAAAAAATATATGGCAAAAGAAGATAATAAAAAACCAAATATATTGGAATTAAAGCTAAAAATAATATTTCTGCAACAACAACTTCTCTTCCATGCATTAAAAGTTCTTTGGTTTTGGCAGAAATATATTCTTGGTTATTGGCGTTTTTAATTATATCTTTATATGCATTGAGCAGTCCTGTTTGATGAACCTGAAGTTTTTCTCTGCTGTACAATAAATTGCTTATATAATAGATTATAATTATATAAAAGAAAGATAAGGCAAATAACAAAAGAAATTGAAGGTATATAGCTATCATACCATCAGTTGATTATGTGAGTGGGGCTTAAAAGACGAATTTTTTCGCTTACACAAAGACAATTTTCAATTGTCGGTTGTGAGCACGCTTTTGCCCCACTCAATAATATTACATCATTAAGATATTTAAATGTTTCGGTTAAAACTAGAGTCATTAAACATCTAAATAATAACAAGAGGAACGCTCATTTCGTTTTCTAACAAACCTGAATGAATCCCGATAGGTTTTTTATTGCTTTGATTTATATTAGGATAAGAATATTCTAACGCAACATTATTTTTTGCTATTAAAATATGTGTCCCAAATCTATATCTAATCTTTTCGTCTATTTTGTTTTTACCAAATATTCCAGTACTTATTACTTCATCGCTATCTTTAAGTATAATATACTTTGAGTATTTTTTAGCAACATATTCTTTAAAATCATTTTCGTATTTAGGAGATACATTCGCAAACATTATTCTAGCATCACCCCATGGAGGATCTGAAAGATAATTCATTATCTTACTTTTATTGCCTATTGTGAGCCACTTATTAACATTTGTTTGACCGTGATCAGCAGTGATAATAAGATTATAATCGCTTTCTTCGAGCGCAGGTAAGAGGACATTTTCAAGTTCATTTAATAAAAGCGCTGTTGCATTTATTGAAGCCTCTGAAATAGGTCCATACTTATGTTCTATCGAATCAATTAATGAGTAATAAACGTATATGAAATCATATTTGTCTTTAATGACTTCATTTTTTAAATTGAGTATCATATCTGATTGCATAATGTATCTATCTATAGTTATGTTACTACTACAGTTGAAAGGCGAATTTTCAATTGTTCTCTCTAAAAGAATCATAACATTTCTATCTTCTGCCATTTTTACTAGAAGCTTTGGCTTAGGAATTATATTTTGTATGTTAACTCGATTAAATTTATTTTTTTCATATAATGCTGGTGAATCTTTATATGGAGCAACAACAGTTCCGAGTTCTTTAGAATAGATACGCCATCCCACCATTCCATGCTCAGACGGTGTGAGACCTGTTTCAATGGAAGTAAGTGCCACAACTGTTGTAGATGGAAAAACAGTGCTTATTTTTTCAATTTTATAATTTTTTATAAAATCAATCTTTCTTTCAGTTAAAGTTTTGCTTAAAAGATTGTATCCTAATCCGTCTACAAGCATAAATATTTTCTTTTTCTTTTTGCCTGTGCTTTTCTTTCTACTTGCTATATCTTTTATTATTGAAAGATTGCTATTTTTATAATCTGGAAATATAAAATTGTTTTCTTCCACTTCGTAAAGAAAATCGTTCATAATTGCGCCATTATGTTTTTGTAGGAGAAAATTTAAATACCTTTCGTTCTGCAAATCGATGTTTTAAATAATTATCTTATTTCATGCCTTGGAAATGGCTTTTTTCTGTCGTTCCGTAAGGAGTTTGAGATTTGCTTTCGAGCCGTTCAAAAAGAATATGTATTACGCCTTCTTTAGGCTTCAAAACTATTTCTTCGTTTCCCAAATTTTTAACACTTACGAAAAGCCTTCCTTTATATCCAGCATCAACTACCGCGAACATTCCTGCAAGTCCGTTTCTGGAATATCTGCTTCTAAGATATAACAAGCCAATTATATCATCTGGCATTTCTAATTCTTCCATAGTTTTCAATCGATAGAATTCTCCAGGCTTTATTACAAACTCTTCGGCTTCTTTAAAATCGTTTCCATCTGGAACAAGCACAGATAAATCGTAGCCGTTGCTTGTCAGATGATCGCTGTTAAACGGAGTTATCATTAGTCTTCCAGCATTTAATTCATTCAATATATCTCTATCCGAAAGCATATTATCAAGAATAAGATAAATGACAAACTTTAAAATTTAAAAATTACTATAAGCTTACTTTGTCGCACCAAGCAAAAAACAAAGTTCTTTCAGGGTCTGGTTCATCTTCTTCTTCGGTAAGATATTTAACATAATCCCAGTCAAATAATCCTGGCAGATACGGATAATTTGTATACCCATGCCCAAGACTTAAATAATAGCCTAATTTCGTTTTGCACAAAAATACTTTTGATTTTGGCTCTTTTCTTTCCGTGTTTTTAAATTCGCCTATTTCCTTCATCTTTATTTTTATCAATCCTTTAAAGAAAGAAAATTTCTTCATGCGTAAATCATTTGGAAACAAGCCTTCGCGTTTAAGATTGGCTATCTCTTTTTCATTTAGATATTTATAAAGCTCATATTTCTTTCCATTTATAAAGCAATAATCGCTTACATCAGTTGTATTTGATTGTTGCATTTATTTCACCATTTAATATAGATTTTCCATAATTCTTAACGGTTATGGTCAGAATAGAAGGAACTGTTTTCCCATTTATCATTTTTGTCCCATTAAGCCCGTTTATTACAAAAATTCCGCGTGTATTATTATCCAGATATAAGATGTTAAATGTAACTTGTGCATCAGCATCTTGCGGAAAGTTAAAAGTTATGTTTATAGTCCCTGATTTGCCTATTAAGAGTCTGTATTGTTCATATTCTGTTATATTTGCAAATACGCCCTTTCCAAGTTCTCCATAAAGATTGCTTGGATACAAATTACTAATGACAAAATTATAGGTTGTTGTAGAATTTTGATAATTTGGTTGTGATTGATTTATAATTTCTATGTTATAATTATAATTCATAGCCATAGTTATGAAAAATACAAGTACTGCAACTCCTAAAATTATAAAACTGGCGACAACAAGAGGGCTTACTTCAGTATCATTCTTAGATCTTCTTATTTTTTTCTTTCCAGCAGTCTTTGTTTTCATAATAAATATAAAAATTATTAAATTTAAAAATTTTAAACTCGCCAATATATTTATTTATTGATTTCTTGATAAAAACCTTCAAAAACGGGATAAAATTGCAATACATTAAAGAGAAAACAGACTATATTTCGTTTTGTTTAACAACGAAAGCGGGATATTCGTATGAACCTAGCGATAAAATAGGATTGACTCACCTTTATGAACATGTTTTTGTTTCAATGCTTGAGAATTTGCATAATTATGGAAAATATACAGAAAAATTAGGTTTCTATCAAAACGCCGATACTTCAAACACATTAATGAATGTTTATGGTGAGACTTATAAAACTATGCTTCCAGATATATTACTCGGTATGAAAAATCAAATAGAGAATTTTTTGCTTATGGGCAAGGTATTTAGTATTGAAAAAGATGCCGTGAAAAATGAGGTGTCAAAAAGGAATTTATCTTATGATGAGTTTATAGAAAATTACGCAAAAACATTATTTTTATTAGATAGAAATCGCAGAGTGCAGACTATTAAAACTACTATGAATTTGACGATAAAGGATTTATTAAAAATTCATAATTTCATATTTTCAAAGAATAATGTTATTTTTACAATTTATGGAAAGCTCACAAAAAAGCAAGAAAAGGCAGTAAACGATATAATTTCAAGTATTTCTTTAACTGAAAGAAAGGAATTGAAGGATTACAAAAATAATACAAAACCGCTAAGATTTGACAGAAGCAAGGTAGGAATAATTGCTTTTAGAGTTCCGAAACCAAACTTTAAAGATTATTTGGCTGAACAAATCTATAAAAACATAATGACTAGATTTGACGATTCTTTGTTATATAAATTTATACGAGAAAATGAAAAAGCGACTTATGCTATTACTTACGATAGTATTGATGGAATAAATGAAAGGCTTTTCTATTTTTATTTTATCGGCAATCCTAAAAATGTGAAGAATGTTAAAAAGAAGATAGATTTTCATAGTAAATTCTTTAAACAAACAAAAAAGCTGTTTAATATTGGCAAAAGAAGGACAATTATAGAATTTCTTAAATCAGCTGAAACGCAAACTGACTTTACAGAAGATCTTGCATATTATTATGCTACTTTTGGTGTTAGCTTAGACAAAAAATCTTTGATTAAAGAAATAGAAAAATTAAAATATTCGTATTACAAAAAATGGCTGAAAAGAATATACGCTAACATATATATCTTATAAGGAAATAAAGAATAAAAATTAAACCTGCCAACATTGGCAGGTTAAAACAAATAGTTTATTTCTTTGCCCTGCTCTTCCTTGCCATCTTTGCTCTAGCTACATATCCTTCGCTATCGACAAAGTAAATGTAGCCTTTCTCCCTTTCGATCTTCTCGGTTCCTACCTTCGCCTTCTTTCCGCTCTTATTACTTTTCATCGGGTTCTGCCAAACATAGCCATCTGAACCTACATAATATAGAAAGCCGGGCTTTCTCTCAATTTTCTCCTTCGACACTCTTTCTCCAGATTTCGCCATATTCATCACAAATTTATCTATTTTTTATGGTTTAAAAACAAATTTCGAGGAAAAAGCATAAATTTAAACTCATTAGTCACAAATTAGATTATGCCAAATAAACTTTTTGTCTTAACTCAAACAAAAAAACCTATATTCGATGAAAGAGGCGATGAAACAGGTTATTCCTATTATAGCCTAAAGTTAAATAGAAATCTAAAAATGTTGTTAAAAAGGATTTCTATTCAGAGAGAAAGCAAATTAAATATTAAGAAATACGACTTTTTAGCAATTCCGAATTTTAACTCTTGCCAAGAATATTTTATAGAACCTATAAGAATAAACAATAATTTGGGCTTTATAGATGAAATGCGAATATTAAAAGATGTTTCGAATAATGGCGAACGAATCAACAGATATTATTTTTATGAGGATGAACAGGAAAAAGATATAGATGCGATACTGTCTTCTTTGGGCTATCAGTATTATAAAAATAAACTTGTTTTAGGTGTTTTTACAAGTGAGTCTGGTATATCAGAATTTAAGCCTTTGATAAATAAAAAGCTTAGAATTCCTTCAAAGTTCAAGGCAGTTTTGGAGGAAATAGAATTAAATTCTTGGAGGATAAACATCTTATTAAAATTGCCAGATAGTTTTAAAAATGAAAGTGGTGTCAATTATAAAGGAAATCTTGGAATTAAAAGCTTTTTATTTAACAGTTTTATAGATAAGTTAATTGACCTCCACCTTCTTTATAAGAAGGATGGTTGGGTGTATGATATATACAGGCTATTTAACTTTGACGACGACAGAAACAGATACTTTATATATGAAGCTATGAAACTTCCAGAAATAAACAACGATACTTTAAAGCCTATTCTAGAAAAAGTCAAAATAGATCTGCAAATGCGTAGAGAAGAGTTTGAAAAGTTTTATTCAGAATTATTAAGCCATTATATATCGCACAGATATGAAGAATTTATACAAAACGAAGAAGCGTTAAAACCGATATTATTAAAAGTTCTCGGTATAGATTATAAATAATTATTCAATACTTTTCATAAATACTTCTTATAGAATTGCCAAGCAATGTGTTATATATTATATTTTTAATATCGTTATTGGTTAGATGCTTGAACCTTTCCACCTCATAATTCGGCATATTTACCAAGATGTATTTCACTTGAACCTTGCTTGGAGAAAGAACTTTCACTGTAAACTTCATGATGCTGTCATCAAATAATTTAGCAGGATACAGTTTGATCTGATTTTCGTCTGACTTCGGAAACACATCTTCATCAAGGTCAATGATCACATCAAACTTTTTTTCTACTATCATATAATTTAGCAAAAAATTTCGGTTTAAATTAGTATTCGCCTCTTATTTTGTGCTTGATATGTTCTTTTAGTGGTTCGAAGAATTTTGTTTTATACAAAAGATAAAGTATAACTACTATAACAATTAGAGCAAGCCAAGATGCAATAGTTTCTTGCTGTCCAAAAGATATGGCGATAGTTAAACTCTGCTTTGGAATTAGAAAAGTATAGTTGGCGGTTTGATTTAATGTTTCCGCATTTGTGAAATTAAGCAGAATTGAATAGTGCGAGAACAACGGTGCTGTTACATATATAGTATTGCCACTAGCTAGAAGAGATGTAGTGGTTGAATTCGTTTCATATTTGACATAAAATGTCGGTCCAACAGTTAGGTTAGCCCTCGTTTGAGCAACTTTAGATGAAAGAAGCGTATAACCGCCATTAGTCAAACTAACTTGAACATTTTCTTTGATTGAATTATTTAGTGGGTAAACAAAGGTTTGGTAAGCGTTAGGATAAACGCTTATTTTATATGTATTATTTCCAATATACGATGCTTGATAGAAAAGCATTGTGTAAACTTTTGTTGGGTAGAGCGTATCAGATAAGCAGAAATCAAGTTTGCATTCATCTAAAAATAATTCGTTATAGTCTTTAGATATGTTGAAAGATGCACCACTATTTTCTATTGTTATTGTAGACTCTGGAGTTGAAAAATTATGCGCGTATTTATCATACTCTGTAAGTGGTTCTGTTTCTGGCGAAGAGTATGATTCTGGATATATTACAGAATAGTTTCCATTAAAGTTAACACCTGAAAATGGTCCAGCATTTTGCCCGACACTATAACCAGATTCGCCATAATAAGTTCTATTATATGTAGAAGAGTTTTCTAAAATATCATAAAAGAGTTTTTTGGTTTCTGGTGTAAAGTTTTTCCAAGTTGTATTAAAGTTTAATTGTTGGCTGTCAACTAATATGTAATCTATTCCACTATAATTATACGTAGGGCAAGGCGCCCAATTTGAAACATATCCGCTTGCTGTCGGAACCAAACTTAATGCAGTTCTCCAAAAATTTACCTTAGTGCATAATGCTTGAGAAGGCTCTATATAATTGAAATACATGTTTTGTGTGTATAAAAGAGGATTTAATAAGTTATAATCTCTTTCGAACATAGTTTGATTTGGAGCTAATACGTATGATGTCTGTGGTATTATACACACATTGCCTATTTTTGTATATGGGCAACCATCCAGATAATATTCTTCAATCATGTGTTCGTTTTGCAAGACTTGAAACGGAGCAGAATTAAATAATTGCGTTTTATTCATATAACCTGTATCGTATGCAAATAAGTCTTCTGCGCCTTGAATAGTCATTGGTATAATTCCAATTAATGATTTAACCATTCCAAGGATTCCTTTATTTCCTATCGATCCGATAATACCTTGATGAAGCTTTGCGAAAGAAACAACCATATTAGAATAAGCACTTTTATATTCATTGTCATCAGCAATTGTCATGTATGTAGGATAATACGCAGTTGCTTCGCTGTATATATCTGGGTAAACCCAAGTCGGTCCAAACATGTATACTTTGCTTGTTATATTGCCGTTTTCAACTGCTGTTGTATTCAAAAATGATGCATCAAAGCTTTCCAACAATGTTTCATTCGGCGAATAAACTTGAAAATCTGTTCCAGGCGGTATTGTAACATAAGAGAATGAAGGCTTTGATGG
>OGCG01001699.1_pt1 | contig 10444 bp, 7 predicted proteins | sample 1570061 | NCBI WGS metagenome assembly OGCG01 (sample SAMN06268698, study PRJEB24515) | hot springs metagenome | isolation source: Joseph's Coat, Yellowstone National Park, Washington, USA | place: USA:Joseph's Coat, Yellowstone National Park, Washington, USA
GCTTTTATTTAACTGGAGTATTATCAATGAACAAATTTGGGGTTTGGGCTTCATAGGATTTCATAATATTTAATATCAATCCTCAGCCCTTGGGCTTCAACAGGGTCACTTCCGTTACCAGCTGGATAACACCAACCCACACCCGTGGATGTGGGGAAACCAGCACATCTTTTAGCCACACCTTTCGGGAAAACCATGTCTGGTGTGACTGTATTGGTGTTTACCATTAAAGCATATAACTTTACGTTTATCGGAAACTGTTGTCAACGGCATCCCACTCCTCCTATAAGACAAAGCAAATCACTTCACCCTACAAGAATAGATTAAACTTGCCAAAAAATTATTTACGAAATAAAATATAAAATAGAAAAGAAGAAGAAAAAAGAAAATTTACTTTATGCTACCTTTCTAAATACCATCACTACTGCAACTATTGCTATTATTAGAGCTATAACTCCTAATATTAAACCTCCATATACTAGGGTTGTAATACTAGAAATTTTAGAACAAGCCTTACTTATCTGACCAGTTAATGAACTGTTTAGCTTAGATATTTCAGTATTGAAATATGTTATGTTACCGCTCAAATAACTGGATAACATGGAAATCTCCTGAGTATCAGTATGCAATTGCGTAGTATCGTTCTGTAGTTGTCCCTCCAGCGTGCATATCTCTTTCTTGAAATATGTTACGTTACCGCTCAAATAACTGGATAACATTGCTATTTCATTATCTAATTTCGTAACATTACCAGATAAATAACTTGAGAGTTCAGATACTTCGGTCTCCAGTGCTGTTATTTCATTATCTAATTTCGTAACATTACCAGATAAGTAGCTGCATAACATAGCTATTCTATTCTCTAGCTCAGTAACGTTACCCGTTAAATACATCATTAACGTGTTTATCTCATTATGTAATTCAATGATCACTTGCTCTTGGTTATACTCTATACTTAGTAACATTGTCTCACTCGCAGTAAATGTACTGTATGTCGCGTTTATCACAAAATCTCCTTCAAACTGAACGTTAGGAATTGGAATCTTAATGACGTACATGCCTACTGTTGAGTTATATACTCCAGTATACATCATATTATCAAACATTGCACTCACTGTTGCATTACTAACAGGCATTCCAGCATAATATACTGTAACATATATACAGAGCGTTCCGTTACCAAGCATAGTTATGGTTGTACCAGGGGGTGGTGAAGTTATATCTACCTCAATTCCTCCAGTGGAGTTAAAGCCCATTACTTTATTAAGGTCTATAGATAATTCCTCGACTTCAACAGTAAACTTTAATGTATAAGACTGAGGAGCAACCACCGTCAACGTCTTTTCTGTCTCAACATATGGAGATGGAGGTATAACCTTTATAGTATAAGTACCGCTAGGTAACATCAAAACTGCTTCTCCAGTAGAGTTAGTAATTGCTGAGTAAGGAGTACCTACAGCGCAAACTTTTGCTCCAGAAACTGGCAAATTCTGTGGGTTAAATACTTCAACTAATACTGTAGCAAGCTCTGGTTCAAACTGGAATGTAGTCTCATTAGTAAACCCAGTGCTAGTACCTACCTTTACAGTATATGTTCCGTATGGGTATTCTGATGTAGCAGTGCTAGGGAAGGTAAATAATACTGCCTCATATGTACCGCTTGAAGTACTGTTTACTACCGTCGCACAAACTACTACGTCATTTGGATTATACACTGATATTCCTATTTCAGTATTTGGCGGAGCAGTTCCCTCAACAACTACAGTCTGTCCTGGATGGTAAACTGGTGCCGTAGTTACAGTAATCACTGGAGCTGATGCTAAGATATTTACACTAGATACTGTGAACAAAACAAATAACGCAAGGATAGGAATCAAATATTTTCGAGACATCATTTAAAGATCACCACAATTAAGGAAAACAAGAATAAAAAAATTAGCTTAACTTGATACCTCTACTGTGTATACGTACTTGCCTGGCACATATGGTATAGTTAACTGCGGATTACTGAATAATACTATACTAACGTTGTATGAGCCTGCCATTGTTGGGGTCCACTCTGGTCCGAATGTTACTGTCTGTCCTGGAGATATAGTCTCTACGAATATTTCAGGAGGCAATACAACAGTAGTATTCAACTTAATTTCTACTACCGCGTATACTGTTATCTTTACTGTTCCTTCATTAGTCAAGTTAAAGAATAATTCATACGTCTGTCCTGCAGTCAAGTTTGTCGGCTCCACTGGCTTTCCAGTTGCTACAGATATTATTGCGAATCCTGTTACCATTGGCTTTACTATGATCTTTCCTACGAAGAAGTAACTGCATGCTGATACTATAAATTCGTGCTCTACACCATCTACGAATGCACAAGTTATCTTAGCTGCTAATTTGACTGATACATTATTTACAGTGCACGGGAATACCTCAATTACATTTGGCTGTCCAGCATAGAATGAATAGTATTGCTTGCAGACTACTCTTAATTCTCCAGTATAATATCCGCTATGGTCTTCCTCTACTAATGTTACCGTAGTTTTAACGCCATCATTACATACTGTTACTGTGAATGATGTATTACTGGTTGCAGTGGATGGTGAGTATAGACATAAATCTACTATAGCTCCAGTCGAAGTATTGGGGAACGATAATGCCAAGGTTGGATTATCCGTTATATTTTCTCCATTATAGTATATTGTTAATATTGGCTTGGCTATTCCTATAGGTAATGTTGCAATATCTGGAGCTACTGTGTATGTCACATAACCAGAAACTATAGCAGTTACTCCAGGTCTTGATGGACATGGAACAGTTACTTCATTAAATGATAACTTATTACCACTTAGTAGCACAGTATCAGTTATATTAACGTTTAAGTAACCTGACTTGTAAACTTGAGGCTCTCCACTCCATGGATACATTGGTATGAAGATATAATAGGAAGGCATTGGTACAGTACAATAGAAGCCGAGTACGCTATAGCTAATTGCCTCACATCTAGTTAATATTTGCCCAGATACTTTAGCTTCTATTGTAGATATTGCTTGTGCTATTGTACAGTTATATGGCTTTACTAGGAAGAAATGTGTACCAGGAGTCGGATGTGGTAAATACTGGAATATTGGGGATGTCAATTTTATCACTAGAGTCTCGAATGGACCAGCTGGAGGTGGATTAATTATTGATAAGTTATATAGACCCAAGTTGAAGGTTGAGTTATAATCATTTATGAATACCGAAACCTCGTGGTAGTCAGAGGTTATTTTAGTAGTAGTTGAGAATCTACTTATCTTATTGGTAAAGTTGAAGAATACTGTAGTCTGTGGAGCTGCAGTGTATCCAGACTGGAATATGTTAGTTATACCTAATGTAGTTGTAGTTGCTACTGTTGGGTTTCCTAAGGATATAATTCCTATAAACATAGAACTATTAGCATATGGCTGTATTAAATACGCTGGGCCTCTAAACTTCTGTAATGTTGTGCTATACCCGTTCCATCCTAAAGCTTGTTCGCATACGTATAATGTACCCGTTGGAATCTTTATATTCATGAAGTTGGGAGCAGGCTTTAATCCTGGAGCGTAAATAGTTACGTTTACTGCTTGACCACTCATTGCAGTAGTTGTATTAACTGATAACATAACTGGAGCAACCTCTAAGTGGATACAAGCACAAACTTTTTGATCAGTAGCTGGAGATGTATATTTTACGACTATTTTTCCTCCTATTAACTTGCATATTGGAACACCAGTACATATTCCGTCTATATATAGCTTAGTATTTTGTACACAATAGTAGAACGTACCATTGAAGTAGCCAGTATCTGGACCTGTCTCTGTTAAGGACATAGAAGTAGCATATACAGCAACATCTGTGGCATTAACTACGATTATTGTAGCTGTCGCGGTGACTACGCTAGTAGGTGACTCAGATGCATAAGCAACATCCTGTACTTGAACTGATACATAATGCTTAAATGCAGAACCGCATAAGTTGGGTATATATCCTACCACGCTTGTTCCATGAGCAGTTGGTGTACATACTACTATCACTGGAGCAATTACTTGAAGTTCATATTCTGCACTTAATAGGGTCGCAGTTATGCAGTCATATATGTTTAACTCTATCTTTGTTCCAGCAGGTATGTAAGATAATCCTGTTGCACTCTCTATTTCTGCCTTTAGTAATGTTATGAAGAATGTGCCGTTACCAGTGGGTGAGGTTAACTGAGTAATTCCCAACTCGCCCAATTTATAATGATCCACTGTACCATTGGGGAATACTATAGTTACATTTGCATTAGCTACAGTTACTCCGTTATACTTTACATCATATCCACTTATAGTTAACGTAGTAGGAAATCCAAATGCTAAGTTTGGCTCATTCCATACGAATTCGTAGACATTAGTTGTGTTGGATACCTCCTCTACGCTAGGCGAGTATATACTTAAGGTTGATGGAGATACAGTTATTGTACCAACTCCCGAGCTATTCACAGGAATAGTACTGCTCTCTATCCAATAAGATGCTCCTATATCATTGGTTGCATTAATTAAAATTTCAGTCTTGGAATAATATGCTGGTAAGATCTTTATTATAAAGCAGTTATGTGAACTGCAGTATTCAATGCAGTTCTTAGTATAGTATGATAATTTTATAGTTGATGTAAAGTACGGAGAAGCTATAGCCATCTCTGGTATTTCATGAGAACACATCGCTAATACCTTGCCCGTTGCCTTACATACTAGGGCAACAGTTACCTTTATGTAATCTACTTTACTCATGTTAGTTACGTTATCTGGATCGTATACTGTTAATGTTGCAGGCTTTAATACAGATACTGAGAAGGGTGTTATGCTTATTAGACTAAAGCTCGTAATAGCAGATAATGATGATGAGTAACCAAATGCATCCTCAAAATTAATATTAACAGGCGTGTCTGGCTTTACTATCTTACATGTAACTACGTCTGTATAATATTGTGCTCCAGTAACGTAGGCTGGTGTATACTCGTATGGAGTTAGAGTAGCATACTTAGGACAAACGGCAGTTGGTACTGTAGTAGTCTCCATTGAGAAGTTTCCAGTATATACTCCTAGTCCAAATACCTGAACAGACTCCGGATATTCGTTGTCCATTACTATGCTAGTATTTACAGATTCAACCTTTGTGAATATTGCAGGATAGTAAATCGTCTGTGCAGTGTATGCTGGAACATAAACTCCTGACATGTAATATACGAATGTTCCATCACAGCTTAATCCTTGGAATGGATCAGCTTGTAATATGCAATCCAAGAAGTATGTTGGAATTGAGGAGCTGAATGGTAAGTAACCTACTTCCTTCATGAAGCTGTTAACTGAAGGAGTAAATTCTAGTGTTGGCGTGTAGTGGTTGCTTTTTACTAGTAAGTTATTTAGGGTTATTGTAATTGGTGCGTATCCTGGAGGTGAATATGTAATTGTTACGTTGTATTGTGTAATTCCGGTAGTATCGCATGTGTATAAGTTTATTGGAGTTACATAACTGACTAACTTGCTCTCGTTATTGTATATTACCTTAGCGTAAGATGGAGGTAATATGTATTGATAGGCCTTTGCAGTACTGCTATATATTAACCACCTGTTATATAGGGTTTGACCAGTTTTGGAATCCTTCACATAAGCTTGGCCAGTTGTAGGGTTATATCCAGAATATACATTTACACCACATGCTAATGTAAGAGGAGTTCCCGTAGTTGTGGGCGTTGCAGTTAAGAATACGTAATAAATGTCTCCCTTTTCTAAAACGTAAACGTCGCTCGCATTAACGGCTATCGGTGTAGTTCCAACATATATATGTAAGTTGCTTGCTACGAATGCTGAGTCGTTAGATTTCTGTGGACACGTTATTTCTACTAAAATTACTTGCCCAGGAAATATCTCTTTAACGTTAACATTCATTGACGGCCCTTGATTTCCTGCTTGTGCCATTGCTGGTGGTATTATTACAAATAGTTCTCCTATGAATAGAGCTAAAATAACTAAGGAAACGGGTTTGAGCCAGTCTTTCTCGGAACCCATTTGCTAATTCACTGTCAGAAGCATAAGAAGCCGGGAAATATAAATTGTTTGACTACACTTGTATACATACTCCTCTTAATTCTAGAGAATGATACCGGGTAAAAGGAGACTTTTTGCTTCAATTTTTTTAAAAAAGAAGTAAATTTATTTCCTTGATAGATAATGTATTATGTCGGGAAATGTCTTAAATAGTATCCTCAAATGATTTTTTATGGTAAAAAATAAGGTAATTTCGTTGGTTTCTAATCTCATTCTTTTCGTAGGAGTTTTCTTATTACTTGGAGTTTGGTTGAGTGCCTTTGCAGTGGGAGGACTTTACTTGGGTTTTGAATATTATTTTATTACTTTTTCCCTTTTTACCTTAGGAGTTTTACTAAAAATATTGGAAGGTGAAGTAAATGAAACTAGGAAGAGGAAATAAGGGAAGGCTGTCATTATTAATTCACTTTTCGTTTCTTTTATTTGCAATAACTTTTTATCTAGTAATATTTAGGTCTCTCTTTTACGTAAAAGCTTTTGCTATTGGAGACACTTTACCTTCACCGGAGCGTATAGTTCCTTATTTTTATTCTCCTCCATTTCTTGAAGGTTATATATACGACGAATTGAATTTAATATCCCTTAACTTAGGAGAGAAAATATTTACCGTGCTGCCTTTCGTCGTGGGTTCTCTCTCTTTCTATTTTTCCTTTAATACTAAGGCGTGGAAGAGGTGGCTCTTGTCTTTCATATATATGCTAAACCCAGGGACTGTATTCATATTTCTTATAGGCGATGCTCCGGGTATCCTTTTTTCTTACGCTTTGCTTCCTTTAGTATTTAAATTCGGTAAAAGGCTAGCTGATGAACCATCGTGGAGGAACGCTTTCTTATTAGCGGGAATTATAGCCTTGGACAATTTTGTTTATTTTGAGGGTTTCATATTTTCTGCAATTTTCCTTTTCCCTCTACTCTTTTACGCTAGGAATAAGTTAAGGTTTATTTACTTGTCAATCGTGGCTTTATTTCTGGGTTTCCTTACAGAGGCCAACTATGAGTTTTTAATTTATCTTACTGTGGTTCCTTCCTTCAGTTCTTCTGCTTATACGCTGAAGAGCCCGTATTTTGAGACTTTTTATTATGAAATTGGTTATATTTCCCTCTACTTGACTTTTTACGTTCTTTATTTATTGAAAAAGAAGGGAGTGACTCTGCCTTTGTCCTTAGCTTTCACTTCCTTAGTCCTGCTTACTTTTTGGTCTTTTCTCTTTGTTTACCACGCTGTAAATATTCCTTTTTTAAATACTGTGGTTCTTGTTTTGACCACTTTTCAGACAAAATTCATACTTTTCATTAATGGGCTAATTATCATTTCATTAGCTTTACTAAAGGATTGGAAACCGTTACTCCTTATAATACCTCTCATTAGCATATCCAACTACCCTTACATAACTGACGGGGCTTATCATTATACTGTTTACTCTATTTTTACTTTCAACGCAAAGGAATATTGCGTAAACGAGGGTCTTTACAATGTGGAAGTTTACGTTTATTCCAACGCTAACTGTTTTTTCTATATAGGCTTTCCTCAATACATGGAAGAGGTAGACGCAATAAAAGGGCTTTTCGACAACTACGTTTTCCTTAGCTCTTTTAACATGTCCTCTAACCCTTGGGTTAAATATGTAATAACTTGTAGGGAAATCATTCAGGAGAAATGCCTTAGGCTCGTTTATTCTTCAGGCTGTTATAGAGTTTACGAGAACGTTTACTTTAAACCTAAAGACGTTTATGTCTCTCCTTGTAAAATAACTGTGTTTGAGAATGGAAACTCTTCATTTTTTGTCTTGCCTTATCCTTACAGTAGCTTTTGGAATGCTTCTGGAGGTAATTCTTCAGCAATGATTATTCCCATAAATAAAGGAAAAGGTATTGTAGTCAATTCTGAGCCTTTAATAAATGACTACCTAATGGTAGTAGATTTTATAGTATCTATAATAATTTTACTTGGCATAGTAAAATTGAAGATTCCAAAAACTTTATCTTAATTTCCATGGAGTTATTCCTATGAAAAGGAAAATCGTACTCCCCTTGGTAATTACGCTGGTTATACTCGGTGGGGTAATAACGTACTTCTTCTATTATCATAATACTAGTTATCATTGCCTTTTTCCAAAGAGCTTCCAAGGTTATACTTTACAAAAGGATTATAACGAGTCTGGATACGGCCCTTTACTTAATTATACTGTCTATTATTATTACTATTATGCATTCTATTCTGGAAAAGACTCTAACATTTCCGTGTTAATATATAATATAACTTCCGAGAGTGTCGCAAATAGCCTTTATAATCACCTTTCTTCAATAATAAATTCTACTAACCGCACTCTTACTAAATACGTTAAGTGCGCTAACAATGAGGAGAACTTCTTCTTTAACCACGGTTACGTTATTATAGTGCAGAAGGGAAATATAGTTATAGAAGTAAGTAGCGTTAATGGGAGTTTTTCCACAGGAGTTGATATTATAAAAAACGTCGTTAACTTCATGTGCAAAAAAGAATGACTTTGAAGAGGTTATTATATACCCTGCAATGGAGCACGTGATGAGCTGCGACATTAAGTACTAAAACTCCTCCGTCGTATAGCATACCCTTCACGCCTATGAATATTATGCTTGTAAAACAATTGGGAGGACATGCGTTAGTACCAGGGACGCAAGTCGTATTATAAATTATTTCGAGACCTTTAGCTTCACCTTCAACATAGGAGAACTTATTTTGTATTAGATATACCTTAGGACATAAATATACCCAATTTACATAGATTATGCAGCTAAAACATAGTTTGTAAACTGCAGCAAACCCCACTGGATTGTATTTAACGTCAGCGAATTCTACGGAGGAATTTACTGAAATTTTAGGCATTAGGCCGTTAATAAAGGCTATACAATTGCATTTTCCAGTAATTTTCTTGATAACCCAGGTATTGAAAGGAATCTCTTTTACTTCCTCACCAGGGCCAGTAACAACTAAATTCTCCTTTTCGCCGTTTGTAAAGTACACCGTAACGTTATCGTAAAAGTTTATTATATGTAAGCATGAATAGCAACCAAAAACCTTGGGAAGGCAAATTTTACCCAAAGTAGTTAAATTAGCAATCTTTCCCGTATATACTGTGGGCTTCCATTTTATACAATAGCGATTCCACCACCAACAGTAAAATATTGTTGCATTATAATAATATGCAGTAAAATTCGTAGTCCGTGTTGAATAATGAAAAACTGAGTGCCCACAGCAACCAGTAGTCGCATATATGTACTCTAAAGTTAAACATTCCGTAATGTAAGATACTGTGCAATTTACTGGTATTAAAAGGTCTAGGGCATAATTAATGCATGCATAACAAGGACGATGCGGAATATGACAACAAGGATGATAATAAATATGAGAATAAATTAAACCATGGTTACTACTACTATAACCATCTGTCTTTAAGGCGGGCAAAGGATCTGCATAAATTATATTGCCTAGAGTTGTTACCATTGCCAATTTGTTAAATTCTCCTACTTGAAATTCTACTGCAGGGTAATTATTCCAGACCTCGCTAATTCCTTTTGCTCTTATTATGCAGGCTTTACAACCCTTATATCCTAGGAAATAGGAAACGTTTACTGGAACTGCAGGAGTAGAATAAAATACTAACAGGGCTTCTCCAGTCTTATTACAATAATAGAAACCTACTGGACCTCCGTTAACTTCCTGAAGCTGTTCATTAACTTCATTTTGCATTGGCTTTACTGCGTTCTGGTATTCTAAATCCTTTGAAGGTGTTGAAGTTATCATCATTGCTAATGGTATTAAAACTGATATCATTGTAATTAAGAGGAATACCATGCCGATTACTGCAGATAAGCCTTTCATGTCATTACCTCGCCTTTTTAAGTCCACCGTGATGGCTAAAAGTAATCCTTTTTAAGTTCTAGAGGAATAAATTCTTGTGAAATTGCTTTTAAGTTTAAATAAGTATACCTCTGTTGGAGTACTTTTCCTACTTTCAGTTGTATCTAAAATCATGGGTACGCCGTGGATTTATCAAATAGCATATTTTCTATTTACAATTCCGGACTATTCAATTCAAGGTTTTTTGCTAAACTTATCCACAATCATTATTCTCTCTTTCCTAATAATAATTTTAGGAATAATAAAAGGGATAATTTCACTGAAAGAAAAATTTTAAAATAGCTTACCACTCACCGAAGTATTTTTCTAAGGCCAAGTCACCTTTACTCCACATGAAATACTTTACGAATAATTCCTTCTTCAGTGAATTAGTAGGCGAAGGTACTGCAGTAGAGTGAGTTCCCTTGTACATTGTATTGTCGCTCACCGCAACGCCGTAGCC
>OGCG01001701.1_pt1 | contig 10425 bp, 8 predicted proteins | sample 1570061 | NCBI WGS metagenome assembly OGCG01 (sample SAMN06268698, study PRJEB24515) | hot springs metagenome | isolation source: Joseph's Coat, Yellowstone National Park, Washington, USA | place: USA:Joseph's Coat, Yellowstone National Park, Washington, USA
TATGAAATGCTGAGCAGTTGGCAAGCCTCCTTAGGTCTCAGTAGTCTCTCCACAAGATTGGTTGATAATAAATAAATATAAAAAGATTTCTATTAACGTGAGAAAGGATTCAGCCCTGTCCAGGTAAGGTGTTCCCTCTTCACTGCTTTTACGTATTGTTCCTTGATCCCGAGGAATTGTTCCATCTGCCTTCCGTTCATCCCTACTTCTCCAGTCATTAAATGCCGTGACCGACCAGGCAAGGACCTAGCCCTCAATCACCTGTAATCCGTGGCGATAGGAAAGTCGTGGAGCTCCTTTGGTCTCAACGCTACGAGGCCCACGTGTCGTTCTCGATATAATAACTCAGGCAGAACGAACTCAAGTGCGGGAGACCGACTCTTATTAAAAACAAAATTAATAAATAAATAATAAATATTCCTATCAACACAGAATAGGACCCGTCCCGGTAGAGACCTCATTTTAGCCCAGATTCCCTGGCCTCGCTCTCCGACTGACTCTCCCTCCACGGTTCAGCCTTTGAGGTAAATTTGAGCTCACTCTTCCTACCTGCGAGACTCTTGGCTACCTCTTGAGAGTAGTTGAGGTCGTACAGTCTGCTGAACATTATCCTCTGTGCCGCTGGGCTTCCAGCTCCGTGCACTGACTCTATCTGAAATGCTACTCCCATACTCACGTTCTCTATCAACCTCACCATCCTCAATCTGTCCTCTGCGGTGTAGTCCTCGACACCCTGGAGGTACTTGGAGATGTATTCCCTCAACTTGGGGTTCTTCAGGTCCCATTCGCTGGGTGCTGTGCCTACTATCCCTCCAGCTATGTCTATGGAGAGCTGTGCTATCTGAGCCGGGAACTTGGCCACCAGGTGTTTAGTCACGTTGGCATGCATGGGGTTGACCCACCAACAGCTCTCACAGAGCTTAACTGCGTTGAGGCTCGCCGCTATCCCAGCCGAGTACATGGTCTCGGTCAGGAATATCATCTCCGTGAGCTTGTCTTGAACGTGCGACGCTTTCTCCACTCCTATCTGCTTGGCCAGATCCGCTGAGGCCCCTATTATCACATCTCCCAATCCGGCCTTGCATCCACCATACCCTTGCCTGTGATAGGCAGAGAAGATCTCCACCAACGTCCCGGTGTACTCCCAGTCTCCGGCCAGAAACACCCTGTTCATGGGTACGAAGACGTTATCGAAAATGACCAGCCCCTCATGGTTGTAGAAGTAAGGGAGAGCGTCTATTTCCCCCTGCTCCATCCTCCTGGAGTCGTTCAGTTGCCTCCCCACAACTATCTTAACACCCTCCGTGTCTGTGGGCAGAGCGAAGGCCACAGCGTAGTCCTTGTCCTCAGGACCCATGGCCCTGGTCGGCAAAACCACCATCTCTTCAGTGGCAGCGACTCCGGTTATGTTGGCCTTTGCGCCTGAGACGTATATTCCATCCTTGGTGACCTCGGTTATCCTCAGGTACGCGTTCTTGTTGGGCTGTTGGCTGGGCTTGAGGTTTCTGACCCCCTTTGCGTCGGTCATGGCACCAGCCAAGGCCAGATCCCTCTTCTGCACGAACTTAAGGTACTCGACGAACCTGTCCCTCATCTCCCTCTTTCCCTTAGCTGCCATCATGTTGCTCACAATGTTAAGGGTGTTCAGGGAGTCCCACCCTACACACCTCTGGAAACAGGCCCCAGTCTTGTGGCTCAACTTCCTCAGGAGCTTCACCTTGGCTGCTAGATCCTCAGGGGACCTGTGAATGTGATTGAACCTATTGATCTCCTCCTCTATGAAGGGGCTCCATGCTCTACCTAACTCCTTGGTATCCTCTTGCCAGGCTGCGTCGAATGTGGCCTTAAAGGACATTACGGAAGGTCTCAAGAAGGGATGAGTGGTGACGTCCTTGACCTCCTTACCCATAACGTATATCTCGACCTTTGAACGATTCCTTATGGACTCAAGGTATTGTTCCCCTGTTCTAACGGTCATGATCACTCTTTCGTGTTTAAAGTTTTTAAAGTTTAGTATGATGAAGCTGAAAGTTCTGGTCAATTCTCAACTCCAGATCGGATTTAAGGAGAATGTGAACTCGTCGAGATAAACCTTTACTAATTATACTTATACATTTCTACTAGAATTTATCACTATCAGAATAGGTATAAAAAATATAGAAATCTTTAAATAATACCAATTCCACTAAAATCAAAGTGGTACCATGCGTTCTAGGTATCATAATAGATTAAAGATAGGTATAGCTAAATCTGCAGTAATCGGAATAATAATTGTGATAATCGCAATAGGAGCAATTTCGGCAGTTTTACTGTTTAACCACAGCGCGAGGACCCCTCCTCCATCAAACGTGACCACAACTCCTACTCCCACAAATCAGACGGTCACCATAACCTATTTCGACGACCTATCTCAGTCGGAGGCTCAGGTCATGCAGAGCGTTATCATTCCGCAATTCGAAAAGCAGCATCCAAACATAAAGATAAACTACGTGGATGAGAGTGCTACTGATATTGTGAAGAGCGTTGAGGAGCTTGAGATGAGCGGAAGTGTAGGACCAGTAATAATAGGGGAGGACAACCTGGTCATCGGCGAGTTACTAAATGGAGGCTATCTGATGAACCTCACCCCTGTAGCCAACCAGATTATGGCCAACCTATCCCTCATACCCTCCATGGACAAATTGGTCAGTTACGAGAGGACGGTTTATGGGGGGATATTTTTCATTCCTCTCAGGGGCAACATTCCCCTGGTCTGGTACAACGCTACACTGTTCAACCAGATGGGACTGACTCCTCCCCAAAATTGGAGCCAGCTCCTCCAGGAGGCGTCAATCATAAAGCAGAAGACTGGTGTCGCTCCCATCATGTTCCAGGGCCACGGAGGTGCGAGCACTTACACGGAGCTCTACCAATGGATGGTACAGGCTGGAGGTAATCCGTTCCTCTTCAACGACTCAGGTGACGTGTTAGCGTTCCAGTACTTGTACAACCTCTCCCAATATTTCACCCCAGGTTACGTCCACGGATATTGGGGCAGTTACAAGGGTCTCCTGAGCGGCGAGTATTACATGATAGACTACCAGTGGCCCTACATATATAGCGTCATGGCGTCAGAGGGCGTCAACATGAGTCACATAGGGTTCTATCCAGGACCTGCGGGTCCCGCTAACTCGGACCACCTGGTCGGAGGAGATGTGCTGGCCGTCCCCAAGGGTGCTACAGATTTACCCGATCTCATAATTTTCGCCAAGTTCCTACTCTCTGCAGAAGTCCAGAGAGAGTTCATAATCCTACTCTCTTGGCCTGCAGTGAACCAACAGGCTTACACCAACCTGCCCAGCAATATAAGTGCTCTCTACAAGGCTGAGGAAGAGGCGATGTCCAACGCATTCTTCAGGGAACCAGTACCTTGGATAACCGTGTGGGGTCAGATAGCAGACAACGTCTTCGACACAATCATAGTGAATCACGCCCCATACTCCCAGATACCACAGATCCTCAGTAATGCAAACCAGGAGATGTACAACTACCTGCTCAAGAACTACAACTCCACTGTAGCTCAGGAGTACGAACAGGGAGACTTCGGCCCACTATACGGGTGACAATCTTGAGACTAAACCTTTTTTTCTTGGTTCTTCCAGCTCTGGTTTACATTGTGGGGTTCTCATTCTTCCCCACGATTTACGCCGTATACTTAAGTTTCCAATCGCCTCACGGTGGATTCTCCCTGGCAAATTACAGAGAACTCATCTACTTCAACGTGGGAGGAGCGATCGTGGATACGGTACTCGTCACCGTGGGAGCACTCCTGCTCCAGTTGGCCATAGGCTTTCTAGTAGCGTCGGTACTCACCAGGGAGTTCTTCGGCAAGAGAGTCGTCTCAACCATTACCATCATACCCATGGGTGTAGCCACGGTCGTGGCCGCAGTTACTTTCAGCTTCATCTTTCAAACGTCCGGGGGTTACGCTAACACTCTAATTCACGTGATAACCGGTGGGAGTGTAAATTGGTACAGTTCCTCACTGTCGTCCCTGTTAGTCGTAATGGTAGCTGACAGCTGGAAGAACACGCCCATAGTCTCGCTCATACTCCTGGCGGGCATGACTTCTATCCCCAAGGAACTCTACTATTCTGCAGCCTTGGACGGAGCAGGGCCCATCAGGAGGTTCATTCATGTGACGCTCCCGAACCTCAGGAGTTTCATAGGGGTCGCCCTAATCCTGAGGGGAGTACAGGAGTTCAACATATTTGCCCTACCGTTAATCCTAATAGGGGATCATCCACCACTCCTCACCACATTGGTGTACAACCTTTATACGACAACATTTCCGGAGGTGGGATTAGCGTTAGCTGCAGCCACCGTATTGTTGGGTTTCATCTTGGTGTTCATGGGGGTAGTAATTAAGTTGACCGGAGGTAAGGAGTGATGAAATGGGTAAACTTAGCTTCAATCGTGATATTGATGTACTTCCTATTTCCGCTCTACATCCTCTTTCTTCTTGCTTTCAATTCCACCAAGTTCACGATACTGGCCAGGTACCCCTCACTTCTGCCCGAGGGTCTCACGTTAGCTAACCTCATGGCTTCCCTTCAGGGATCGGCATTCATAGATCCCTTCCTCAAGAGTTTAGAGACCGCAACCCTCGTGGGAATCATCACGGTTGTCTTGGCAATCCCGGCGGGATACGGCCTGAGCAGGATGCCCCGAAGTCTGGCCTATCCTATATTGATCACACTCCTCGTGACAAACATGATGCCGGCTATCGTCATAGGGATTCCCATAGCTGTGGAGTTCATCAAGTTACACCTCTTTGAGACCGTACCCGGTCTAGCCTTGGCACAGACCTTAATTACCCTCCCGTTAGCCACGTTCATACTCCAGGGTACTTTCTCCTCTATACCAAGGGAGCTGGAGAGTCAAGCGAGGATAGATGGGGCGGGTTTGGCTAGGTTGATGAGCTCCGTACTACTACCTCTGGCCGGACCAGGAATTGCTGCGGCCTTCCTGATATCGTGGATGTTCTCATGGGACGAGTTCACCTACGCCATCTTAATAATACCGTTCCATTCTACTCTACCTGTGACCATATACTCTGATGTAACTAGGGGCAACCTCCTGGCCGGGATAGCGTTCTCTCTGGTGTTCACCTTACCCGTCGTTGCCATAACCCTGGCCCTTCAGAAGTACCTCAAAGGAGAGTACCTGACAGGAGGGATAAAGGGATGACTGTGGAACTGATTGAAATAACCAAGTCCTACGGGAACAAGGTGGTACTGGACGGGGTTAGTGAGAAGATTGAGAGTGGAGAGTTCTTCGTCATTCTAGGCCCTAGCGGAGAGGGAAAGTCCACGTTACTTAAGATCATGGCCGGGATAGAAAGACCTGACAAGGGAAGGATTATAGTGGATGGTGAGGACGTGACGAACAGACCGCCTGAAAAAAGGAACGTGGCCATGGTGTTTCAGAATTACGCCTTATATCCAAACATGACCGTGAGGCAAAACATAGAGTTCCCCCTAAAGATGAGAAAGATGAGAAGGGAAGAAATCGAGGAAAAAGTAGCTAAGGTGGCTGAACTCCTGGGCATATCTGAGATCTTAGACAAGAAGGTGACTAAAATAAGCGGAGGTCAACAGCAAAGAGTAGCGCTGGCGAGGGCGATAGTGAGGAACCCCTCCTTCTACCTTTTGGACGAGCCCTTAAGTAACCTTGACGCCAGGATGAGGACCGTCGCCAGGGGTGAGCTCAAGAGGATGCAGAAGGAACTCAAGGGAACGTTCATATACGTCACTCATGACCAAAAGGAGGCCATGAGCTTGGCTGATAGGATAGCGGTACTCCACGCAGGCAAGTTCGAGCAGGTCGCTAGACCCAAGGAACTGTACGAGTACCCCAGGACCAAGTGGGTAGCGGAGTTCATAGGCGACTTCCCCATGAACTTCCTGCCAGGTGAAGTCGTGGGAGAGGGCGAGGTCGAAATAGGTTTCCGGCCTGAGTGGGTCAGGGTAGGTGAGGGCAGGATGGAGTGTACCGTGGAGTCTGTGGAGGCTGTTGGTGAGTATAGGTACTTGATATGCGTCTTCAAAGGTTATGGCATGGCAATACTCTCTAGGGAGTTCAGGGACGTTGGAGATACGGTGAGATTCGAAATAGAGAATTATCGTAAGTACAAGGAAGGTAAGTTAGTTGAATGACGTTTCTCACGCGATTCGAGTGATACATTTTCCGTCTCGTTTTTCTGTATCCTAAAGTCCTGCCCGACGGTGCTCTGGTAGTTCAACCGCTAGCTGAGGACACTTGAAACACCATGTGTGCCCGTGGTGTAACTTTCTCGCCTAAATGTACAGGATCTAGCACACCCTGTTTTCAATCAATGAACAGCAGTTATGGGACTTTCCCTTAGACATTGCCCTTTTATCAAGGCGAAATCTAATAACTCAGCCAATGAATTTATTTCGTTCAAAAGTTCCAGGATCAATTTACCTTTAACGATCTTCCCCACGTTAGCAATAAACGGATTAGCACTTATTAGATCTACCTTGAAAACAGGGCAGTAATTAAGGGAAAGTCATGAAACTGCTGAACGGATCTCTAGGGAAGCACTCGGTAGAGTCGATTAGGGACGTAAACATTAGCTTTCCTCAACCCCTATTAAGGAGGGAGAAGAGGTGTTTGAGAAACCTCTCCCTGTCGACCTCGTAGACCACATTGACGTTAGGCGTCTTGCCCCACACTCCCAGGTAGTCTATCACCGTGGCTCCCCTCGTAAGGCAATCACACGTCTCCACATCCACATATTCCCTCTCTACCCTCTTAGCTACCTGACTGTCTAGAGCGATGGCAGTAGTTATTAGGTCTGGGTGTGGGTTGCCCCTCATCCTCTGCTTCGTCATCGCGAAGTTCCTGTAGTGGGTGTAGAAAGTAACGTATAGCTCCGCCATCTTAGTCCTCATTTTCCTTATGGTCTCCCACTCCTCATTGACCGTGTATTGGGTTATGAGGTCCCAGGCTACCATGGTCACATTGAAACCTCCGTTGAACACTATCCTGGCAGCGTCTGGATCGACCCAGAGGTTATACTCAGCGGCAGGAGTTATGTTCCCCCTGCCATATATTGTACCACCCATGACCCATACAGCCTTGATCTTGTCAGCGATGGTTCTGTCCTTAAGGTAGGCCATGGCCAAATTGGTCAACGGGGATATTGCAAGGAACTCAAGTTCGCCTGGATAAGTGTCTGCAGCCTCCAGGATGAAATCCACTGCGTGTTTCCTCTCTGGGGTTAAGTCTGCCGTGAGTACCTGATCCCCGACCCCTCCCCTTCCGTGGACGTTTTCCACAGTACGGAATTCCTTTATCAAAGGCCTGTCCATTCCAGGGTAGACCCTAACCTCTCTCTTGAAGAACTCCCTGGCGAACTGAGAGGCCCAGAGTGCGTTCCTCACCTCAGCAGGGAAGGATATGTTTCCCTCAACGACGGTAATGCCTTCCACATTAACGCCCTCGTGCAGAAGGAGGAAGAAGGAGAAGATATCGTCCTCCGCGGTGTCACAGTCTATGATGAAACGTCTCATGACCAAAGTGAAGTGTTGTAACTTAAGTGTTTTACGTGAGGATTTAGGGATGAATGTGGACAACGTCTTGAGGACCATACGTGAAGGGTATTGAGAAGCAGTTGACTTGGAAAAAAGAGTTTATCTTTCTCACTCCATTACCTTATCCTTCGTGTCCCTCACTATCATCAGTGCGATCAAGGATATGGCGAAGTATACTGCAAATACTGTACTGAACCAGTACCAATAGGCCGAGGGATTCGGGCCCACCAGTGCCTCGGTTATTATTGGTGCCAATCCTCCAGCGAAGGGAGCGGCCATGTGATAGCTTAGGCCAGCCCCTGAGTACCTCACCTGCGTCGGGAAGCTTTCAGCGAAAAATGCGGGGAGAACGGAATATGACCCTATGGAAGCTATGGACATCAATATCTGTGCCAATACCGTAGTGCCGAAATCCAATTGTTTTATCAGTAACACGTAGGGGAAGGAGAACACGAGACCCCATGAGAAGGCTATTATCATGGCCTGCTTTCGACCGATCTTATCTCCTAAAATTGCGAAACCTATGAGGATGAAGATGGATATGACGGACGCTATTGTGACAGCGAAGGAGGATAGGGTTTTCGGCATCCCCAACGTAGCCTGATAATCCACAGCGTATGTACCGTAGAGGTAGAAGCTCGCGTTTTGAGCAGCCCAACTGAAGGCTAACAATAAAATGAGTTTCCAGTATCGGGTCCAAGCCTTCACCGATGGCATCTTCTCTATCTTTCCCTCACTCTTGGTTCTCTCGAACAGTGGACTCTCCAGGAGAAATAGCCTTATTACTATACCTGCCACCGCGGCTATGGCCCCCAGGAAGAGAGGTATTCTCCAGCCTACGCTATAAAAGAAGTCTGAATTGACGCTCATGATGGATATCATCCCTGAGGCCCACAGTAGCCCTATAGGGACTCCCTGCTGTACCCAGCTTCCCCAGAAGGCCCTCCACTTTGACTGTGATGCATACTCGGTGAGCCAGGTCGTCGCACCTCCCCACTCACCTCCAACTCCTATTCCTTGGAGTACCCTCATAAGGGCAGCTATGACCAGGGAGCCGAAGCCGAGGACCTGATATCCGGGTAGGAGTCCTATGATTAAGGAGGCTATACCCATGAGCACGAGGTCCCAGAGCAGACCCGTTCTCCTTCCAGACCTATCCCCTATGTGTCCGAAGATCATGGCACCGATGGGCCTGGCCACGAAGCCTACGGCGTAGGTGGTGATAGGATGGTAGCTGCGACCTGGGAATAACCGGGTGGGAAAAATATCTTAGGGAACACTAAGGCAGCTATATATCCACACAGGAAAAAGTCGTACTACTCTATGGTAGCACCTATCACGGATCCCGCGGCTACCTTGATCACCTGGGATCTAGGATATTCCACCAAGATTTATCACTACAAATATGGGCCCCTACAAACCTTTAAGAATTACTTTTAATTTTATGATAAATCGTCGTGCACTCAGTGTTCGAAGACCGAATTTTTTGTGGAAGCCTCGCTTTTCCCACACCTAAAACGGACGTGGCTTTCTACAAGGAAATGATGTGAACTACCCCGCCCTAACGGACGGGGCTTCCTGCTTCAAAGCCGAGGCTTGCCCAAAGGGTAGAGGTCTCAGCTCCACAGGCACTAAGGGTCGTTCCGACCCCGATCTTCTTAGGATGTTGAGGGAAGCATTATAATCACGATCAGCGACCCAACCGCACTTGGGACAGACAAACACACGATCAGCCAACGTCAAATCTTTCTTAACATGTCCGCACCTAGCACAAGTCATTGAAGTAAAAGCAGGATCCACTAGAGTGAGTTTCTTACCGTACTTCCCAAGTTGATACTCCATGATACTCCTAAGCTCATGAAAAGCAACATCGTGTAACCTCATCCTCAGCCTTCTGAGAGACTTACCAACAAGTTGCTTAACATGAATATCCTCCATTACGAGAACATCATAATGCTCAGCAAAATACTTACCAAGTTTCATGTACATGTCCTTCCTAAGGTTCTTCAAGTGTTCGTGAGCCCTCGCTAGACGAATCTTTGCCTTAAACCAGTTGTGTGACAAGAACTTCTTCCGTGAGAGAGCTTTATGAAGCTTCTTCATCTTGTTGAGTGCCTTCTCATAAGGTCTCTGGTTGGGGACATATTCCCCGTCAGAGGTAGTGAGAAGTTTCTCTACGCCAACATCCACAGCAACAACTTTGTTTGTCTTGGGGAGTTGAGGATACTCTTGATCCACAACGAAAGTAATGTAAACTCTCCCTGATGGTGTTAACTTGACTATTACCCTCTTTACTTTTTCCAGCGGGAAGTCCCTATGGACAACGACGTTGAAGATCCCTAGGTTTGACAGCTGAAGCGTTATTACCTTCTTCTTGTTCTTCTTGCTCTTCGTCCTTATTTCTCTCACCTTCAGGACTTTCCAACCTGATTGAGGGTAGACGAGGGAGTACCACTTGTGTGCTTTCTTTTCCTTTGGGTAACGTGCTAACCCATCGAAGAACCTCTGTCTAGCGTCGTAGAATCTGTCTGCAATCTGCTGCAGTGTTTGGGAATATAGATGTTGATATTGTTCATCCTGTTTTCTCAGATCGAGAGCTAGTTGCCTCAACTCCGTCTTAGTGAGTCCTTTTCCATCTCTTTCATGAAAATAGATGTCTGCCCAACGTAGGGTGTTGTATACTTCTGACGCTAACCTCAACTGGGCTTTTAACGCCCTCAATGTTTGTTCGTTAGTGTACGCTCTGAAGCGTAACCCTACGTCAGACATTAATAGAATATTTGAAAAATACGCATTTAAATGTAACTACAAAGGGGGCTATCCATCT
>OGCG01001703.1_pt1 | contig 10420 bp, 9 predicted proteins | sample 1570061 | NCBI WGS metagenome assembly OGCG01 (sample SAMN06268698, study PRJEB24515) | hot springs metagenome | isolation source: Joseph's Coat, Yellowstone National Park, Washington, USA | place: USA:Joseph's Coat, Yellowstone National Park, Washington, USA
AGGATCGACTTTCGCGGAGTTCCACATTACATCTCCTTGCTTAACGGTAAATTGACAGTTTACTCTAAAGAACTTTTAACTCAAAGACACAATGAAAGATACTGTAAAGGAAGTGATTGAAACGGGGAAAGAGGCAAGTAAAGCTTCTATGAAAGCCACATCAGGGTTAATTAAAGACGGAATGGAGGTTAGTAAAGAAGTAGTTAAAGCTTCAATGGAATTAGGTAAAACTGCTGAAAAAGAGTTTAAGAGTACTACAAAAGAAGCCGTCAGCGTGACTAAGGAAATGATTGAGGATTTCAAAGGAAAGGCTAAAGATGCAATGCAAGGTCCTATAAGAGAAATGAAACAGCTTGGTGGAGAGGAGAGAGGATAAAGGGGGAAAGCAATAATACTCATCTTTCAAAGTTTTATTTTCCCTTTTTCCTCAATTATTCATGGATTGTTGTTTTAAATATATAGGCTTTATAAGAAGAGATGATAAGTTGGCTTCTAGGGCTTCAATCGTTAAAGTTGAAGTTAAAAATGAGTATGCTGATGGATTAGAAAGGATCGAGGAGTTTTCTCACTTAATAATCATCTACCACCTTCATATGGCAGATCCAAATAAGAGTTTAAAGCGGGTTAGAGGAGGAGTTGAGGTAGGGGTTTTCGCAACCAGATCTCAACACAGACCAAACCCTATAGGAATTTCTGTAGTTGAATTGATAAAAAGGGAGGGGAATGTGTTATACGTTAAGGGGATAAACGCTTTTGACGGTACTCCGGTACTTGATATTAAACCTTATGACGAGTGGGATTCAATCCCAAACCCTAAAGTCCCAGAATGGCATAAGGGAGAGATGAAAGGGACAAGGTAATATGACTTCGTTATATCAACCATCTATATATATTTCCGCCCAAATGAAGATTTAGGAGTTAAGTAGTGGTCAAAGAAAACCCCCAAGCCTTTACAAAGTATTTCCCCAAAATCCAAGAATTTTAATATCAGATGAACCCACAGCGAATTTAGATGTAAACTTTAGGTTGATGTTATACGATAAGATAAATTTGATTAAAGAAGGTTAGTGAACATAACTACGGCCATGTTAAGTATTCATGAATACGCGAATAATGGTTTAAACCCAAATATAAGTCTTTTCCATACAAGGGAAGAGGCTAGAATCGTAATTGCGGAGCTTATAAAAACTGAGCTTAACCTTATCACCACTTAATTAAAAATGCTAAAGTTTTCACACATGCTGGGCCTTTCGAGGGAGATATAGGAGTAAAGGATGGGAAAATAGTTAAGATAGCTGGGGATATACAAGAGCAAGCTGATAAAGTTGTTAACACAACTGGAAAATACATTGTACCAGGGTTAATAGATGGACATACTCATATGGAGTTCCCGTTTATGGGTGAAATAACTGCAGACGATTTTTATTACGGCACTAGGGCTGCAGTAGCTGGTGGAGTTACTACTATAGTTGATTTCGTAACACCAGCAGTTAGACAAGATTTACTTTCAGTTTATGAACAGTGGAGAAAGAACGCAGATCCTAAAGTGATATCTGATTACAGCTTGCACATGATCGTAAGGAACGTTAATAACACTATCCTAGAACAAACACCCGAAGTAATAAAGAGAGGTGTAATAAGTTTCAAATTATTTATGGCTTATAAGGATTTAATGTTAAAGGACTCCGAACTTTATCAACTTATTAAAAAGATAACGGAGAACGGTGGAGTAATTGGGATTCACGCTGAAAACGGCGAGATTATTAATGAGTTAGTTAATGAATTTTTAATTCAAGGCAAGGTTGAGCCAATTTATCATTACTTCTCCAGACCCGATGTGCTAGAGATTGAGGCTACGAATAGGATAGCTACGATTGCAAGTATGGTTGGTAAAGACGTGAAAATGTACATAGTTCACACCTCTACTGGAGAAGCTGTAGATATTATTTCCTCATATAGAAAATAAGGATATAAATTCTATAACGAGACTGCCCCTCATTATTTAACATTAACTACAGAGTATTTGAAAAGGCCTGACGGCTATAGGTACGTAATGAGTCCTCCTTTAAGAAGTGATGAACAGAGGACTAAGTTATGGATGAGGCTTGTCAGCGGTGACATTTTTACCATAGGTAGTGATCATTGCGTTTACACCGATGCCCAAAAGAAGAGGTATAGGGATAAGGTACCACCGTTCCACGAAATACCTAATGGAGTACCGGGTACTGAGAACATTTTACCAATACTCTTCTACTTCGGCGTAAAAAAGGGTGTAATAAGTATGGAAGGGTTCGTTGAAGTCACATCTTATAATCCAGCGAGATTATTTGGCTTGTATCCTAAGAAAGGTGTTATAATGCCTGGTGCTGATGCTGATTTTGCAGTTATAGATCCCAACATGAGGATTAAGGTTACCGCTGATGTGCTTCACAGCAACATAAACTATACAATTTATGAAGGGATGGAAGTTGAGGGTTGGAACGTCATGACAATCAGAAGGGGTGATATCGTTTATGAAAATGGCCAAGTAGTAGGTGAAAAAGGGAGCGGTAAATATATACCCGGGAAAACACCGGTGATGATATAATGACTGAGGAAAAAGTGCTTAACAGACTTTCCGTAACTAAATATTACCCAGATAGGGGTCAAGTGGAATTAACCACAGTCTTACCTCATGAGAAGTACTTGTGGAATGCTGATATTCATCCAATTCCAGTAAAGAATAGGAACTGGGGACCTTTAACTTACTTCCTCATCTGGGTTTCAATGGTGTTTATAATCCCCAGCTGGACTTTGGCTAGTGTTGGACTGGTTTTTGGGCTTAACATTATACAATCAATTCTCTTAGTCTTCTTAGGAAATTTAATAGTATTAGTCCCGATGATAATTCAATCTCACGGAGGTGCTAGGTATGGTTTAGCGGAGCCGCAGTTAACTAGGACTAGGTGGGGGATTTATGGTGCAGTATTCCCAAGTTGGGTAAGGGCAGTAATAGGAGCTGGGTGGTGGGGGATTGAGAGTTATATAATAACTGAGGCCGCAACAGCAATTTACGCCATAGTTAGCGGGAAACTCAGCGTTGTAGCTTATACAGTACAGCACTACGCCGATTATCCATTTGTGTTAAGCAAGGACTTTCCATCAGTATTCTGGACTACGTTCGCAATAGTGATAATAGCTCAAATATTAGTATTTTACTTCTCTCCGATAGAAAAATCCCAGCCAGTGCTTAAATGGTTAGCAAGGATTGGTGGGCCGATAATTCTGATAGCGTTCATATCAGTATGGGCTTACTTCATGAGCCAAGTAGGTTGGAGCGTTAACATTTTCACCCTATCCTCATCTACGGCAACTCCCTCAATTCTCGCAATACTAGCGTTTTTGAATGCTAATATTGCCTATTGGGCTACAATGGCATTAACGATGCCAGATTACACGCGTTTTGCTAAGAGTCAGTTCGCGCAAACAATCGGTCAAATCCCAATGCCCTTCTTAATGTTAATAGTCGCAGTAATGGGCACGATGACTACTGCAGCATCACTTAAACTTTATGGTCAACCCATCTGGGATCCAATAGTACTGGTAACTCTTCATATGCCCTCAAGTTCAGCAATCCCGATCTTGCTCTCCTTTATTCTCGCAACGTTTTTGGTAAACGTTTTTGCCAATGCTGTTGGCCCAGCTTACGACATTGCAAATACGTTCCCTAAGCATTTAAACTGGTTTAAAGGCTCATTAATCTTAATACTTATAGGGCTTGCCTTAGGTGCATGGAGTTATTACGGTAATGCTTATAGTTATATCATGAATTGGTTACTCACATACGGTGGGCTTTTAGGGAGCATTGAGGGTGTTATAATATTCGATTATGCTGTAATAAGGCGTTTCAAATTTGACTTACTTGACGTCTTCCTATCGAGGGGGAGATATAGGTATTGGAAGGGTATTAACCCGGCTGCTGTAATCACGTTTATCGTGATATCTGTAATACTATATCTACCATATCCCGGAGAGGATATAGCTTTAGATAACGCGTGGATTTTGTCCTTCCTACTTTCTGGGGTAATCTACTTACCACTAATGAAATTCTGGGTAATACCGAAATATCAGCATGAGTTAAGGGGGTCTTTGAAAAACGGTTATTACTCAGATGAAGTAATGGAAATATTCAGATTAAAGTAATGAATTATTTTTATTGCATAATAACCTTTTCTCCTTTTCTCACTTCAAGGATTAATGCCATTGAAATTGCAGTAATTAAACTCGCTACGATTCTAACATTAATCGTACTAACCACCGGTATTATAACTCCCCCAAAGCCGCAAAATTTAATGCAATTCCTATATTTCTAGCATTAGCTCTATAATCTAAGGCTAAACGTGGTGTCAAGGAGTATATTCCTAATCCAAATGCTGTGAAGGGAATAAGTAAGTATGGTGATGAAGTCAGAAAGAATAATACTCCAGTGGTTACTGAAGTTCAAGGTATACAGTCTTCAACTCCCCTAGACTCGATTATACTGATGGTACTATTAAGTACATAGGTATTAAGATAATGTAACCAATGATGAGGCAATAAATTCCTCCATAGGATTCCACGACATACGGAGCCAATTGAAGTACAAATGTAGTTCAAATGAAAAGTAAGAATATTATCACTCATGACATTGTAGGTAAGGATTGCTTTACCACGTTAGCGGTTCAAATTCCTTTTTTGTACTGAAAAAGGTTCCGCTAAATGCTATCAAGCTCCAATACTTTAATGACGAGTACGATATTGTCCCCATTATCTAACCTATAGCCCAACCGCTCATGCTTAATACTACGATTTCCACTCCCCGTCACTATTTCTACTGCTGATTAAATAGTTTTTCCGAATATAATCCCTATTAAGAACCTTGAGAGTATTATAATATAAACGTCATCTATGCGCTTATAAAACACCTAAACTTATCATTGCTGATGTAAATACTGTCCTAGTTCCTAACACCCTTCGGTAAATTATTGAACCTATTACCTTTCCTCCGAAGGGTATTGATACTATCAAGAAGGATAACCACTGGGGGAAGTTGAATTGGTTTACTGTGAAGGCGGGAGCTATTAATACATAAGTTGAAACTGTGTGATGAAGGGAAGAGCGTTGTTGAGCCTCATTTAGGCTTTTGTTTATATCTTAAAATATAAGCTTTAACTTGCTGGAGTGTATATAAATTTAATTTAAAAAGTTATGAAATTATCATTATTAGTTCTTTCCCTTAAGCTCCCTCTCTATTCCCTCGATTATAATCCTTTGTAATTTGATGTAATACTCTTTGGGTTGTTCCGCTCTAGGCTTAAAGTTAGGGAAGATCTCTTGATCATCTTCCCAACTGGGTATAATGTGTATGTGGGTATGAAATATCACTTGACCAGAACTCCTCCCCACGTTTGTTAGGACTCTAATCCCATCAGCCTTAAGTGCGTTTTTTATTGCCCTTCCTAATAATTTTACTACCTTTCCTACCCTTTCAAGGGTTTCGTCATCTACTTCCAGTATATTATCAAAGTGATTATTAGTAGTTATAAGGGTATGACCCGGAGTTACCGGAAATTTATCTAAGAAAGCCGTAAAGAAGTCATCTCTGTAAAGTATATATCCCTCCTCCTCTCCCCTTAATATCTTGCAGAATAAGCACATAATAAGAAATTTGAGGGGAGTGATTTAAGATTTAGCTTTGTGCAACGATAAAATTTATTATGTTGCACGAGTATAATGACGTAATGTCCTTTCAATATTCTCAAGATCAATTAGGATTTCAGAAACTTAGGGACGCATCTTTGTGGTTTATTATTATAGGAATACTATCATTAATAGGTTTTTTTGCTGGAGTCGGAGCGATAATAAATATAGTAGCATTAATAATATTTTTCATGTTCGCAATTCCCTCATTAAGACAAGCATTTCAAATATTTTATTCTACTGGAAAGGACGTATCACAAGGGTTTACCGGGATTAACTTGATACCTATAGGTATAATTATAGAGATATTGGGTGGTATTATTGTGGCGGTTGGGATAGTTACTGGAAGTGATGCAATTATTTCAATAGGTGGTATAATAGCACTTTTAGCGGCAGTAATATTGTTTATTGCGGGATTACTAATAGGGTTATCAATCTATAATGTGGGGTCTTTTTATTCAAATGATATGTTAAAAATTGGGGGAATCCTAATAATAATACCATTTGTCAGCTTCATAGGTTGGATTCTAACTTACATAGCCTCAGATGAATTAAGTACAAGATTAATGGGTGGTTTTGTCCCCCCAGCCCCGTTACCTCCTACCACATTACAAGTTTACCAGGTAGGACAAGGCATTATAAAAGCGGACGGTACTGCGATAATAACTTTATACTCTTCAACAAGTTTAATGATAACCAGTGTATCTATTGACGGCACTTCATATGTGAATAATCAAATAACACCCCCAATACTCAACCCGGGTAATAATACGGTTACTATAAAGTTCCCACCAATAATTGGCTCACCGGGGAATAATTACACATTAACGATTTACTTCTCAAACGGGCAATCAATAAAAGCAGTAGTAACTTATGTTTAGATAAATTTCCGGTAGCCTGAGTCATATCCTTACAGCTACTAACAATTACTGTTATGGGAATCAAGTGTACAAATTTCACTAGCAAAGACAAAAATATTCATACTTAATCTTTGTTAGATCCTTGCTTGAGTATAGCTATAGTTTTGGAAATTTTAGGTTATGTTTCCGTCTCTATCATACTATCGTTCCTGGACTCGTCTTTTGGTCTTGAGATTAATATATATAATGCGTCTAGGTGCGGATTCAACGGTAAAAAGCAGGGTTAATAACTGCCGATATCACTTTTGCTATAATGCTCTGGCTTATATTTTATCTTAACACGAGAAATGCTATAAACTCCAGTGACTTTTCACTGATGTTTTAATAATATTTGGGCACTAAGGGTTTGACTTCATAATTACTTATGCGGCATATAAAGAAGGATTAAAGTCTGTGAGGACTAGGTATTGGTATTAAGTTCTTCTTCTAGGAGATCTATTCCTATTTTATCTAGGCTTTTTATCCAATCAATGAATTTTCTCACGTTATCTCCTTCAATTACTGCACCGTGTTGTGGAGCTATGATTTTAATGTCTAGTCCTTGAATATGCTTTAACCAGAGTTCTATTGCTTTTTTATTAGCCATGTATTTTTTGTGAAAGCCCTCCATATACTTTTTGTGCTCGTCGAAGTTGTCGACTATTATGTACCATAAGCCTTTGGGGAAAACTGCTGCTCCCAAATCTCCAGAGAAGTATACTTTAGTTATCGGATCATAAAGGTGGAAGTTGCCTACTGAATGTAAAAAATGAGCAGGGATTATCCTTAAATCATCTCCGTTTAGGTTAATTTGCATCCCTTGAACGGGTATTCTTATTACGTTCATTTTTATATCTACTCCGACGTGTGGTAAGAATCTATCCCATAAGTCAGAAATTAGTATTTTTGCATTGGGGCAATAACCTAACCATAAAGAAATACCAGAAACTATGTCTGGGTCTTCATGAGATAGGAAGATGTATTCTACGTCCTCTGGTTTAATGAACTTTTGCATTGTGCTATATACTCTCTCAAAAACTAGTGGCCCCCCTGGATCCATTAATACGCCTTTATCTTTTACGGTGAGCAAATATTGGTTTGTTATTATTCCCTTATCCATTTCTGCTTCATCTATTGATAACCAAATGAATTTGTTTCCTTTTTCTTCTGCCAAGATAATCGGTTCGATCAAATTAGATCACCACATTAGTTTTTAATAGATTTGCGTAAACAGAAACATGAAATAATCCTTTAAGTTTTGATAATCCTTCTTCAGAATAAAATTCTTTATCTGAAGTTTTTACATATACTCCTTTGAGTTCTCCGTTAACGAATAGGAGTCGAAAAGTACTTTCTTCATTAAAACCTGATATGTAAATTATAGGGTATTGCGAGAATTTATGCAAGATACCTTCAATGAAAGGAGTTATATCTATTTTACCAGTATCTAGTTTATCAGCATATATTAACTTGGAAGTTGAGACAAGTTTTGCTACAAAAGATAAGGAAGAAAGCTTAAAGGATATTGTTTCGCCTTTCTTATTTACTGTTCTTTGCTCAAGGTATTTTCTTTTTAAATTTCTTATCATTTCCTCCAGAACTTTACTCATTTGTCTTTCGAATTTCCCGGAATATGAAAGAGATAATAAAATATGTTTTTTGTTCTTGTTAAATGTTATAAACAAAGTGATAGAGGAGTCCTCATTTTTGAATTTATATTCTATATAGCCCCTTCCTGCAAAGCTTGTAATCTCGTATTCTAACGTTGTATTAAGGAAGAGGAATTTCCTTGCTCTAAGCTTTATTTTATTCTCAGAAAAGCCAACTAAATTAGGAATGCAGTCTATTATATTCTTTTTATCATAAAACCAAAGTTTACCAGCCTCGTCATCATTCATTTCTATTTCTCCTATAAAGCTTACAACCATTTTATGTAGAATTACTCTTCTATATATATAAGCTTATCTGAAGTTTGAACATTACGAATTTAATTTATATTTCAAAATAATATATGATATTTAATAAGATATTTAATCATTTTTACAAAAAATAATGTAGAATTAAAGGTGAGTCAAAGTGATAGAATTTTATGAAGCAAATTAACTAGGTACCCATAAAAATACTAGGTTTTAGTACGTATGGAGGTTTTGTCATATTAAAAATAGAGACTATCAGTGAAAGCTATTTTAGTAAAAAGAGAACACCTTTTAACGCGTTATTAATTTCACTAATTAACCCTTTAAACCTTAGGGACTCCTCGAATAAAAGGGAAAAGAACGGAAATCCGCACGTCTACCAGTGGCTAACTCATCAGAAAGTAATTTTGAATCACCCTCAAGACTATTCTTTTAGTTTTCCTTATTCTACTTACAGAGAGTTCCTAGTCCGGTGTACTTCGTTAAAAAGGAAGTAATCCACGTTGCCGTGAAGTTCATAAATTGCTTGTCCCACTTCTGGGTGGTTCTCTGAGCCATCGACTGCTAGTCCCAAATCGGTGGTGGAAAACGATGAGGAAGGAACTCGCGTTAGTTAAAGGAGTCAGTTGAAGGCTAAGGCAATTGGCAAAGGCTAAGAAGACTATGAAGGAGGAGAGTAAGCTAAATTGTTTGTTGACAATTTAAGGAGTAAGATTGAAACTTACAATACCGTTTTGGACAAAGATAAACAATATCTGGCTAAACTTAGAAGTTGTCTTCATAACGAACACAAAGAAGCTCAGTGTCATCTATGTCTTTAAAGTTAAAGTTTATATATCTCCAAGATAAAAAATAAGATGTGGAAAAGTAAAAAAATCTCAAGAATAGCCACGTTGTTAATAATATTGACCACAATGGGTAACTTTTGGGATAATTGTTATCCATGGTATTTACAGAATGAACCCGATGTCGGATGGATAGTTAACTTATAGTTAGGAGGTGTGGTAATGTATGATTAAATGGAAATTAATATCCATAATTCTAATCGGAATAGTAGTGGTACAAAGTGTAATTCTATTCAATCAATATAGGCACATAAATTTAGTTAATGAGCAATTTCTTGGTAATAAACAAATTGTGGTTGTTGCAGTTTCTTCGCCGATATATAGGTCAACTCCGTTAGTTGGTAATTATCCATTTGTAATTAATAGTGGAATATTAGTAAGGAACTTAACGCACTATGTTCTAATTATCGCATATGTTAATATTAATTTAACTAAGGTGAAAGTAGGAGATTCATTTCTAATATATCCATCAATTAATATTGGTAGTTATGCTCCGGAACAATTATATAATGATCCATTATTAAACGTGACAATACTTAACAATACTGTATTCAGTATGAATGGACTCAAATATCTTACTTTCACAATAAAAGTAAATATAGTGGCATTGAATACAACGGCAAGTGGAGGTGCGACCATTTTATTAAATAGCAGTATTCATGATGTAAAGATCGGTGCTCCAAACGGATCAACAGCCGTTGCTGAAATATTTAATAATACATCACTATTCACAGGGTTGCAATTATATAACAATTCCGAGATAAAACTGGAGTTTTATATAGCACCGAACACGATATCGTTTAAGTTATAATTTTTTATCTATAAGTATTTCGAAATCTTTTTTAGATTTAATTCCTAAAAATTAAATTTAAAATGCCATTATTTCTACGTTGAAGTCCTATTTATAATCTGAATAAACTACTCGTTATTTTTAATCACTTCTAAATATCGTTTTGACAAGTCCTGTTTATATAGTATTACTGAAGTAGTTTTTGTTGATGATCTCCCTAACTGATGACTGCTCACGAGGTTTGGGGAGTGA
>OGCG01001704.1_pt1 | contig 10420 bp, 7 predicted proteins | sample 1570061 | NCBI WGS metagenome assembly OGCG01 (sample SAMN06268698, study PRJEB24515) | hot springs metagenome | isolation source: Joseph's Coat, Yellowstone National Park, Washington, USA | place: USA:Joseph's Coat, Yellowstone National Park, Washington, USA
AATTTCGTTCATTTGAAATTTGGTTAAAATTTCCCTAGAGGGTAAATTGGGTCTGCAACATTATCACTTCCTAAAGCTACGTTAACTCCTGCATTAATTAACTCCCTAATCCTAGCAACACCCCTCCTCTTAGGATAATTATCATAACGGCCTTGTAAATGCATACTAACAATTGGGTTAGAAATTATTGAAACTCCAGCCTCCCTCAGCAAGAGACTTAACTTATGAAAATACCAATTATCATAAGAATGAGAAGCAGTCATATGACTAATTGAAGTTTTATAACCAATGCCCCTAGATAAAGCCTCCCTAGCAACAACCTCAGAAAACCTAGAATTAGGATCGTCAGTCTCATCAACGTGACCGTCAATCAATTTATTATACTCAACACCAAGATCAAAAGCAACCTTAATCGACTTAATGCCTTCTTCATAGGAACGTTCACTGTGAGGAATTAACCCAACAACTTCTGCACCTTCTTCTAATGCTTTCCTAATCTTTTCTACATTTTCATCAAAAAAGAATCCAGGAGAAGGGAACGCAACAACTTGAATATCTACTAAAGGATTATTCCTAGCCTTAAGCATTTTAAATACAACATCGTTCCAAACAGGGTCATGCGACCTAACGTAAAATACACCATTAATGAAACGCATTTTTATTATTTTTTCTAATCTTTTCTCTAAATCTTCCTGAGTTATTTTTAAGACACTTCTTCCCTTATTATTTCAATTCCTTCTATTAGCGTACCGCTCAAGTTATGTCTTGCATAGTTTAAAGTTAATGCATAACCTAAATGAGCATGGGGATTTACAAAAGGTTTAGAAATTAGCCTACCTTTAGCATCTATTACTTCTCCATCTTTATTATTGCAGTCTATGCACTCTATTATTCCCTCATCGTTAATATATATGGAATGATTCTCATTGCTATCCTCTTGGAATTTTACGTTTTTTATTAGCATATAATATTCATGTAAAAGGAAATTAAAGGCGTTTCCATATGTTATTGAACTAAGCATAAAGATTATTCAAAGGAAATTATCTACGTACACTCTCTCTTTTAAATGAATCCAAGCAAGTTACATAATAAGGAGAAGGAAGAAAAAATAAAAATATCTTATTACTTTGTATATGTATACGTTCCGTTATAGTACATCATGTTATAGAAGTATCCTACATAGGGATTGTATACAAATCCGTGTACGTATGGTTGTACGAAGAAGTATGTGTCCGGCACTGGCAACCATACGTATGGTGCACAGTTGTAAATTATGCTGTAAGCTTTGGCTACCATTTCTTCTTGTAGTGTTGTATTAGTAATGAAGGGTAGAGTATTATACATTGATTGTAATTCAGGATTATCTACCCACGCTAAGTTACCGGAAATTCCGCCGTATTGAACGTCAGTTAAAGGCATTAATTGCTGGAATACCGGATCAGGCCAGTCTGGGATCCAGCCTAAATTGACCATTACTGGTGTTCCGTTTGCAGTAGTCCAACCGTCAGTTACTGATGGTAATACGTAATATACTGTTGTTGATATTCCTATTTGACTTAAATCATGAGATATTATTTCTAACTCGTCCTGTTCAAGTTCATTAACTGGGGCTAACGCATATAAGGATAGCGATGGTAATTGAGTTCCAGAAGTGTCACCTATCGTTGATCCGTTAGGTAACACTACATAGAAGTGGCCTTCATAGCCCGCCTCGTTCAAGTAATGCATTGCCAATGAAGGATTATAACAATATACTGATAAATTACCCGGATTATAGTAACCTGGGAATTGTGGAGATATTGGGCCTACAAACTCTGCAGCTAATGGTTTACCATTATAGGAGAATATTGATAATAATGCACTGTAATTAATTGCATGCTCTATTGCCAACCTAAAGTCTGTAATATTAGTTGGGAACTTCTGAGTATTTAATGAAATATACAGCACTCCTGGTTCTGCACCAAAGTTTCTGAATGAGGCATTCATTGGAATTTCGTTATATGGTGATGTTCCTAGTATTTGCGATAAGTATGGTATTGATATGTAGGATATTTGAGCTTGATTCTTTACGAAATCCTCTACCCTATCATTGTGGCTCAATCCGTAGTTAATGATAATGTACTTTATGTGTGCTGGTTCAGCAACTGTTGGGACATTCTTTCCAACAGCCCAATAATTAGGATTAGCCTCTAATTCTATCGTTGAGAATCCCGGGCAAACTTTAACTATAACGTAAGGACCGGTACCATTCATTCCGTGCTCGTCCAAGTAAGAGTTTGGAGAATTAGGAACCACACCACCGTGCATGTCAACGCAAACAGGATTAACAATAGCACCCCACCATGATGCTATATCATATAAGAAGAACTTGTAAGGCTCTAGTGTGTTAATTTCTACTTCATATGGTCCTTTTACTACTACTGCTTGGTTTGGATAACTCATTATCTTTTGTATTGTAGCATTGTTAGCATTAAAGTGAGAAAGTATGTAAGCTAATACGTGAGCGGTTAAATTATAATTACCAACAGTGTGTAATCCCGTTGCGTTCTCTATTGCGTAACATACTCCCCAAGGTATTGCGTAACCGCTAACTGAATAAATGGTTTGATTAAACAAAATACAAATATAATCTGCTACTCCTGGAGGTTGACCCATTAATATAGTCCTATAGAGGGAGAACCAAACGGTTGATGCATTAACTTGAACGCCATCAGCAAAGTGCACACAATGCCTTAAATAGAAGTAGTAATTCTGATAGTTGGGAGTTGTGTAATTCTCGGCAATTACTGGAACTACCTCGTGGTAATTTGAGCCGTTAAACTCAACAAGCTCTTGAAAAACTGCAGTAAACAATGGACCGTCCTGCACATAGAAGCCAGTTGCCGGGTCTAGAGCGTCTGGTGGTGCAGTTTGTGCTACGTCTGTCAAGGTGTCTGTAGTTGGTGGAGCTAATGATACACTTGGAGTAACTGTTGTAGGATGATGTGTAGTGCTAAAATAATATACTGCTCCTCCTATTACAGCAACTATAATTATTATGGCAATTATAACGCCTAAAGTTTTGCTCAATCCTAAGAGTTTTTTATTAGACATATTTATCGTTTTAAAAGACTACTTATGGTATAAAAAATTATCCATTAGTTATGTGGAATTCTTAATTTAATGTTAAAAATTATTAGCTTTTAAAGAGTATAATATATAGCTTAATATCTTCTATATTACCCTATTTAAAAACTAAACAAAATTAATACTCGTTACTCGTATAGCCAACATCTTACTTTTCTTCCGTCTTTCTCTATAATTTCTGGCTCCTTTTCTTTGCAAACCTGCATAACTTTAGGACATCTAGGGCTGAATTTACAGCCTTTTGGCAAGATAAGGAACGATGGTGGATTTCCTTCAATTGCCTTTAGTTCTCCTTCCTTTTTAGTTATATTAGGAATACTCGATATTAGTCCTTGAGTGTAAGGGTGAAGGGGATTCTTTATCACGTCATCTATCTTTCCATCCTCCATAAGTCTTCCTGCATATAATACTACTAGCCTATCAGCTATTGCATACACTAATGAAATGTCGTGGGATATGAATATTATTGCAGTACCTTCTTCCTCCCTTAATTGTTTAAATAACTTTACTACTTGAGCTTGAATTGTAACGTCTAATGCAGATGTAGGTTCGTCAGCTATCAGTAATTTAGGCCTTAACAGAAGCGCCATTGCTATTACTACCCTCTGTATTTGGCCTCCGGAAAGCTGATGAGGATATTTTTTAATAATTTCCTTAGGATCGGGTAATCTAACGTCCTTTACAGTGTTAATTATGATCTCCTCAGCTTCCTTATCGTCAATTTCCTTTCCGTCTCTTTCAGCTCTTACTTTAAGTGCCTCTAGAAGTTGTTGTTTTATTATCTTAACGGGGTTTAGACTATTTAGTGGATTTTGAAAAACCATAAAAATTCCTGTCCCTCTAGTAGTTCTTAATTCGTCTTCCTTCATTTTGAGTATATCCTTTCCATCAAATATTATTTCTCCACCATCAAAGACCGTATTTGGAGGAGTTAATCTAATTATAGAATGTCCTAAAGTAGATTTTCCTGAGCCAGATTCTCCTACAATGCCTACTATTTCGCCTTTATCAACGTTCATACTGACGTTGTCCAAAATTTTTACTTTACCGATAGGAAGTTTGTAACTTACCGTGAGATCTTTTATCTGAAGTAACATGAAATCACCTTAATAACTTATTCTACCTGCCATCACGTCTTGTAACCTATCTCCCAGTACTACAAATGCTGAAACTATTAGCAGTATAGCTAACGAAGGAAATAAAGGATACCACCACGCTTGAGGTAAGTAATCCATTCCGTTTGAAACCATTGAACCCCACTCAGGATAGCCTGGAGCTTGAAGACCTATTCCTAAGAAAGTTAGTACTGAATAAGTTAATATAACGTTTCCAAAATCTAAAGCCGCATAAGCTATTATTGGGTCAATCGTATTGTGAAATACGTGTTTTATTATAATTCTAAAGTTTCCTAAACCGCTAAGCCTTGCGGAGTCTATATAATTCATATTCTTAACTACAAGAGTTTGGCTTCTAAATAACCTTGCATACGTAGACCACCATGGTACCATTAAGCCTATCATTGCGCTAGTATAAGTAGGGTGTAAAATTACGCTAATAGCTATTACAATTATTAACCCGGGCACTGCTAGGAATACGTCGGTTATTCTCATTAAAATTTCGTCAATAATTCCTCCAAAATAACCTGCAAATATTCCTATTATCGAACCAACAATTACGGCAAATATAACTACTACTGTAGATATTTCGGCAGCAGAAGGTGTCGCATAAAGTATTCTAGTTAATATATCTTCTCCATTATAATTTGTCCCAAATGGATGAGCTAATGATGGAGGTTGGAGGGATTGAAATGGGAAGTTAAAGGCGAAAGGATTGTAAGGTAAGAGCATATAAGATAATTTAATATAATCCAGAGAAGAGGCAGCGTACTGTAATAATCCTTCGAGTATTGACCAACTATAGTACGCTGAGATGACGACTAGCGATACTAGTGCTATCTTACTTCTCATAACTGCTCTAATAGAACCACTGTTCTTAAAAAAGTAGAACAGTATAAAATCAGCACTGGCCATAATACTTACGGAAAAGAATAGAATGTAAGGAACCGCCTTCTCAGGAAGGATTCCCATTGACCTTAAAGTCGACCTTGATGAGAATATCATAAATAATATCAAGTTAAGGAGTAAGTATACGATGACACCTAGCAAGTACTTTTTCATCCTAACTTCACCCTAGGGTCTAATACTGCATAAAGTATATCTGCAATAAAGTTTGCTATAATGATTGCAATACCTATTATTATTGTGAAATCCAGTACCGCAATGTAGTCCAAGCTTTCTATAGCTTGAGTAACAAACCAACCTATACCGTGATAATCGAATATATCCTCAACCACTACTGCACCGGCAACTGAATAGCCAAAAAATAAGGCTAATAGTGTCATAACTGGTATTAAACTATTCCTTAATGCTATTCTATAAACTACGTAATTCCTTGACAAGCCTTTTGCAAGGGATAATTTAGTATAATCTGATTCTAAAGCATCTAACATTGACGCCCTAGTTACTCTGGTGAAAAGGCCAAATGTTATTACTGCTATAGCTATTGAAGGTAAAACAGCGTGCCTTACTGCTGAAATGAAGTAAGGCCAATCTCCTGCTATCAACGCATTAAGTATGGGGAATGGAGTATAATTAGGAGGAGCTGGAAGAAGCACGTTTACAGTTCCAGTTGCCGGTAATAATCCTAGGTCATAAGCTATAAATAACTGAAGTAAAAACGCAACTAAAAACGGCGGCGAAGCCCAAGTTAATATATACACTACCTTTATTGTCTTGTCCTTAGCTTTTCCTCTATTAGCTGCAGCTATTGCTCCGGTAATTATACCCAATACTGCGGCTAATATATCTCCAGGAATTACTATTTGTAAACTAATTGCAAGGAACTTTGAAAGCAAGGTAATCTCTGGAACTTTATATATCGGATCTAAACCCCAATTGCCTCTAAATATGTCAGTTATATACGAAATAAATTGCTCATATATAGGTTCATTTAATCCATATTCCTTTATGATTTGTTGAATTTCTGAAGGAGGAGCATGAGGATTACCTGCATATATTCTCGCTAGTGCATAAGGGTTAGGTGCTGCGGCGTGAACTAATATAAATACGAATAATATAAGGAGTAATAATGTAATGATTCCGTTTATTATTCTCCTTATTGTAAACTTTATTAGTTCTGTGCTTGGCATAAAGTACTTTATACTAATTGATTTTTAAACATTATGCAACGTTAAGTTTATTGTAAATGTTTATACTAGCATGAATTCAAAGAATTAAAAACCTCAGTGTTGATGTGCATAATTTTTAAAAACAAATAGTGTTATAATGTATTTCATGTTAAAGAGGAAGAGATTCACGCTTGCTCAGATTAACGTTTTATATAAGGATATCATAGGACTTTTAGCAAAGGGGCTAGGCCATGGGTGATGTACTTTATTCCGCTGTACACATAAAGAAGTACTACGTCGTAGGAAGAAATGGACTACTGGATAGGATAAGTAAAAAAGAGCCTATAGTTGTAAGAGCTCTAGACGATGTGAGCATAGACATTTTTGAAAATGAAACTTTGGGTGTTGTTGGTGAAAGCGGATCTGGTAAGACAACCTTAGGAAGGATTCTAGCAACTTTAGAACAACCAACTGAAGGAGAACTTATATTTAAAGGTGAAAAAATTACTAAGGATAATGTAGGGAAAATAAGGAAGAAAATTCAAATGGTCTTTCAAAACCCTGCAAGTAGTATGGATCCCAGGATGAAGATTTTTGACATAGTTGCAGAACCGATTAGAAATATTCCTAAGGAAGAAAAGAGGAAGATAGTAAAAGATACTTTAGAAGAAGTAGGTTTAGATTTTGATTACGTTGCAAATAAGTATCCAAGGGAACTTTCTGGAGGACAACAACAGAGAGTTACAATAGCGAGAGCGCTTGTTAGTAATCCAGAGTTTATAGTGCTTGATGAACCTACTTCTGCTTTAGACGTTTCAGTACAAGCGCAAATCCTCAATTTACTAGTAAAGATCCAAAGGGAAAGGAAGATAACTTACATGTTTATTACGCATAATATAAATGTAGCGAGGTACATTTCTGATAGGATAGCCGTACTTTATGCAGGAAAAATCTTTGAAATAGGAAGCGTTGAAGACGTGTTCTCGTCTCCGAAGCATCCTTATACTCAAAGTTTAATATCATCAGTTCCATCCTTGTCTAAGAAAGATCTAAAACCACCCGAAGGTGAAGTCCCTTCATTAATAAACCCACCGAGCGGTTGTAGGTTTCATCCAAGGTGTCCTTACGTCATGAACATATGCAAGGAAAAAGAACCTCCATTATTTGATATTGGCGGGAGAAGTGTAGCATGCTGGTTACTAGACCAGAACTTAAGAAAACAATAATTAAAGGTTCGATTCTTATTGGAGTGTTTTCCGTATTTTTAAACATTAATCCCAAGACTCTATTTAATTTCCTTATATTCCTTTTGATGGCCTTCCTTATGTTAATTATGTATGCCTTATGGAAGAAGGCTTATTTATATGAGATAAGCGAGGACGGAATAATTATTAAGTCTCCCTACTCCAAGAAGCTAATAAAATATAATATTATTGACGACTATTTCGTTTCCTCTGGTCTGTTGGCTAGAAAATTTAACGTTGGCTCAATATACATTATATTAAAATCTGGAAAAGTAGAAATAATAAGGGACGTAAAATTTCCTGAAAATGTAGAGGCAGAAATAAGGAAATATTTACCTACATGAGTTCAACTACGCATTAAATCACTTACATTCAAAAATTTTTAATCGATATTTATATACTTCTACTATGGATTTTGAAGCCGATGTTAATGACGGAAAGTTTTCTAGAGTTAAGATTTCTCTTCATGACGGTAAATTGGAAGTTAATGGAAATTCTTACAATTTATCAGATATTGAGGACGTAAGCTTAGAAGAAGGTTTGGGAATTAACAGAATTTATATCACGTATAAAGGGAGGAAAGTGTTAATTGCCGAGTTTACTAACAGGAAAAAGGAGGGACTACTAACCCTATATTATGCGCTTAAAAATAGGTATGATGGAAGAAAAGAAGAAAGGGAAGAAGAGGAGAGAAAGACAAGAAAGAAAAAGGATACTAGGCATTTTATCATCTCTTTGATATCTCCTTATAAATATAAAATAATATTAGGAACAATACTTTCATCTATTCTTGTAATACTTAGCTTGATTCCTCCTTATTTACTGAAAATTTTAATAAATAATGTATTTCAAGATAGGGAGATTTACTTATTCCCTATCCTTATTGCTTCACTGATTTCAGTCAATGTCCTTAACGTTATTCTCTCCGCATTACAGAACTTTATCTTGAACTTGAACGGTCAAAGGATAGTTAATGGACTTAGGTTAAAATTATATAAACATGTAATGGAAATGTCCTCTAGTTTCATTGATAGGTATAACACTGGAAGAATTCTATCCAGGCTTACTACTGATATTAGCAACACTTTATGGTTCGTAACATGGGGTATTCCTTCGATTATAACAAACGTGGGAACAATAGTAGGTGTAGGAGTGGCTATCTTTTTAATAACTCCTTCACTGGGCCTTTACGCATTAATTCCATTTCCAATTATAGTGCTAGGAACAATAATGTATAGGAAAAGGAGTAAAATAGCTTACCATAAGTTGTGGAGAAGGACTGCGGATATATCTTCCCTACTAACTGACACCGTCCCCAACATAGACTCAATAAAGTCATACGTTAAAGAGGACTTTGAAAGTAAAAGGTTATCTAGACTAAACGGTGAAGTAATAAATGCACAAATGAACGTAATAAAAACAAACCTTACGTGGTTTCCTTTAATAAGCGCTTCAATTTCCATAATTTCGGTCCTAATATGGTACGTTGGCGGTGAGGAAGTACTTGCTGGAAAAATAGAGCTAGGAAGCTTAGTAGCTTTCGTAACTTATACTACAATGTTTTATCAACCAGTACAAAACTTAATCAACAACGTTATTCCTTTTACTCAACAATCCTTAACTTCAATGGACAGACTGATGGAAGTATTTAACGCGGAAAGTGATGTAAAAATTGCTGATAATCCTAAGAAGATAGAGGTAAAAGGTAACGTTGAGTTCAATAACGTTACCTTCAGTTACGATCAAGTAAAGCCTATAATTAAGGACTTTAGCCTGGAGGTTAAGAAGGGAGAAAAAATTGCGATAGTAGGTAAATCAGGCTCCGGTAAGTCAACCGTTGTAAAGCTACTTCTGAGGCTTTACGATCCTCAGAGCGGTGAAATATTAATAGACGGTGTCCCCTTAAAGGAATTAGATCTTAAGAATTATAGGGAGCAATTAGGGTTAATAAAAGCCGAACCCACAATCTTCTACGGTACAGTAGAGTACAACATAAGGTATGGAAAAATAGATGCTAAGCCAGAGGAAATAGTTGCAGCAGCTATAGCAAGCGGAGCACATGACTTTATCATGGAAATGCCTTTTGCCTACGATACCCACTTAGGAGAAAGAGGGAATAAGATTTCCAGCGGACAAAAACAAATGATAGAAATTGCTAGGTTATTTCTTAAAAATCCTAAAATGTTAGTACTTGATGAGGCTACGTCTTCTGTCGATAGTTATAGTGAGAGGAAAATAATGGACACTATCATCTCGCAATTTAAGGATTCTACAATTATCATGATAGCTCACAGGATTTCTACGCTTTACTATGCGGATAGAATAATCGTAATGGAAGAAGGGAGAATAGTTGAGGAAGGAACTTTGGAGGAATTACTGAAGAAGAAGTATAGCAAATTTTACCAAATATTTCAAACGCAAATTCCATACATGGAGGAAACTAAACCTAGAATAGAGGGAAAAGGGTTCTCTTACTATTTAGAAATGTTAAAACCAGTGGATTTGGAAATTTTATCTAAGAATAAGGTAGTCTATGAAGGAACAGTTTACGAGGTTAAATCTTATTATAAACCATTTCCCATAACTAGACCTTATTTCCTCTTGATAGAGACTAACGAGGGTAGGTATTTTACAGTGGAGGATTTTAGGAAAGTAAAAGGGAGTGAAATTATAGAGGAAGAACTTGAGAGGAAGTACTTCATACCTAAGATAGAGAGGATAGTAAAGATAGACACTACTGGAGATGAATTCGTATGGAAGGTAATTACTAATAAAGGAAATACTAGCTTTAAAACCAGGGGAAGGAATAGCTTATTTAAAGTAGACGGGAAAGTATTCATAATAGATACTGAAGACGATGTTT
>OGCG01001711.1_pt1 | contig 10383 bp, 17 predicted proteins | sample 1570061 | NCBI WGS metagenome assembly OGCG01 (sample SAMN06268698, study PRJEB24515) | hot springs metagenome | isolation source: Joseph's Coat, Yellowstone National Park, Washington, USA | place: USA:Joseph's Coat, Yellowstone National Park, Washington, USA
ATAGTTAGAGAAGTTACTGTAAGATATGGATTTATTGAGAGATTAGTTACAAAGTTGGTTGTCCATAAATTATATGGGTTATTGATACTTATGTTTGCAATTACATTTACCAAATTATAATTTCTTACAGCATTATCTACAAATGTTGCTAATTGATCTATTGTTACTTGACCAGCATAGTATGGTACAGGTAAATATGTATAATCAGAATAAGATGGTACAGCACCAGGATCATTATTTTGTATTGCACTATTAACACTCTGTATGTCTGTTAATGACCTAGGTGAATAGCTCCACACAGTCATTGCTACAGCTGTTGGGGAAGCACCTTGTGAAGTAATTGTTGAATAGCTCATATCATATCACCTCACACCTGTCCCCATAAAAGACCAGCCATATATAATGCATTAGTTGAGCCAGCGTTTAATATTGAAATAGCCATTGTTGAACCACCCTGTGCAGGTAGTCCAGAGTTAACGGCTTTATTTGTAATGAAGTTAACTGTACCAGCACCTCCGAAAACTACCATTTGTTGATATGTTGCATTATTATAAGTCCATGTTATTAAAAATGTATTTCCTGCTGAGTCATTTGTTGACAGGAAATAACCCCATATATACCCATTATACCCACTAGATACACCTTGAGATACTAAAACAGCCCCAGCCGTTGGTCCTGTTGTAACGGCTCCATATACCCAGTTAGGTTCAACAGGCTGACCCCACCTTATTTGGTTTAATGGATAATTTATATTAGTTGTTATAACAGCGTTCATGCTAGTTGCATTGGCTTCAATGTTATTAAGTGTATTAGCCATTGAGGGGAGGTTATTAGAATTTGTCGCTGTAATAGCTACATTTGTACTTATTGTATCAAGTGTTGCTTCTCTTGCTAACCCTACTAAATCCCTAGATATGGTAACTCCCTGTGATGCTAGGCTGAACTTAGCCATCCCCCCTATTAACAGGCTTAAGGATTTTCCTACTTCTGTTGTAGTTTGTATAAAAATTTTTTCAAAAGGTGTATTGACTCCAGCACCTACAGCTGATAGAGGTAACCAACTGTAATTATTGTTAAACGAAACTAAAACATTATCTAAGTTTAAATCACTTTCATAGCTTAATAAGCCAAACCAATCTCCTTTTATATCTATCTCTATTTGTTGTCTCAATACTAATGGTATAACTGTATAGCTTCTGATATCTGATGATGATTGTGTTGTTGTTATTGATGGTGGTGGTGTTGTTGGTGGTGTTGGTAATGGTATGGGGGGTAAACTCACTTAAACCACCTTAATAAATTGGTGGGTATGTCTTTATGTAGTCAATAACGGTCTGTGATTGCTGTGGCAATATTTGTAAGGTGAATTCGCTTAGTGTAGGTATACCATATGCAAATAGTATTATATCGCTTTGCCCGCTTTTTACGTTTATATCATTGGTAAACATTTGTTGTTGATAATTTCCTGATGGTCCCCTACCTGTAATAACTATATCTTGGTCTTGTGGTGAAGTTACACCAATATCAATTAAAACTCCTGGTATTGGTAATGATGGGTTTACGTCAAAGAATTGAGGTCCAACCATATTTCCTGCTGTAGGGAATGTTACCCTTTGATTAAACGGTATCTTAGCTAGCTTAAGCCAATTAAACAGTATAGCTAAAAATTGGATCCAATACGTATATGGAACTGATGCCCATGCAAGCAAATCGTTAATTGCTATAATGGTACTTCCACCAACTGGTACATTAAAATTACCATAGGGGGTAACTACAACAGCATGGTCCTGACTTCTCACATAATATCCATTTTGGCTTAGAAAATGTATGTTATTTAAATACACACCTGGTATAAAACCATCACCACTTGTACCCTGTAATGATGGTGCACCTGAAGAACTTCCACCAATACTTCCTATAATATTATACGTCTGCATAACTGACTGTGCCATAGCATTCATTGCTGTTGCTATCTGCATCCATGCTACCACTTCTTGTCCATCTACTGGTACATCCTGTTGAACTTGCTGAAGCATATCATTATAGTTTAGAGTTGGCTTTAACCAATCAAATATTTTTGGCTTGGGTATACCTGTTGTTAAATCAACATTTGGACTAACACGCTTTACTTCTCTTACCTGTGCATATATCATTCTAATATCACCGTGTAGTCAACATATATAGGTGTTGCATTTGCTGTTATGCTAATGCCTGAAGGTATAGCTTCTCTTGGTACTTGGTCTTCTCTGTAAATTGTTGTGGATCCTGCTGGTGCCTCTAAAGTTAGGATTGGTGCTGTTGCAGTACCGTTTAACATAAACAATTGTATTAAAGCTGAAGTACCTGAGGCGTTTGTAATTGATAGCCTTTCTATCCTAGCTATGTAAGGTCCAGGTACACTAAAAACAGTATAAGGTGATGTTGATACTTGCACGCTTTGAGAAATCCTTATTTCACTCATTTTTATATCACCTCAACGTAGGACTAACTCCTGTTGATATGTATGGTGGTGTTAAGTACTTTTGCTGTGTACCCTGTGTTAAAGCAACTTTATAGACATAGCCGTAAGCTTTCATCCTTACCCATGCTGGAGTAACAATTGGGTTTATTTGCACAGAGAGCCATCCTATTTCTCTTCCTAGCTGGAAGAATTCTAACAAATACTCTGGTGTTGACTCATCTGCATACTCTGCATTATATCCCCATCCTCCAAAGTTGTCCCCTCCCTGTCCCTCTACTCTAAACATAACTTGGGATGGTCCGTTAATCTTTATCCTGAAGTCCAGTAATTCATCAGAATTTGGTAGTAATCCATAATTTCTTAAATCATATATGGTGCTGTTTGTTAGGTTAGTAACGGTAAAATACCATGGAAACATAGGTCTAGTTTGTAAAACCTGATATATTTGCCCTTTTATCATAACATACTCATTTGGCTTTAACCTAGGCTCAAATTCTTCTGAAAATAACCAATCCATATTCTCACCTCTTCTCTCTAAATTTTATATTCCTTCCAAACCTTATAAAAAAGTGGTTTAATTGGTCTGACCTCCTCCCCGCCCTGAAGGGTTCCCTTTAGGGGGTTCATTAGTTCCCCTCATCTATTCGGGTTTACATCTGTCATCTGAGGGACAGTCGGGGTGATCAGAGATCCCCCATCTGCTCTTTCTTGCCTAGTGGTTACTAATCCCGCATCCATAGGCTTAGGGGTAACCATGTGTCTGCTAGCTTACCACTAGAGTAGTTAAGCAAAAAAAAAGCTTATAAGCTTTTCTCTTATCCCCACCTTAAAAGACGAGGCTTTCAGTTGTAAAAATTTAACTAATAACCGTATGCCATTATTTCTACGTTTTGTGCACTACTTGCAACTGCTGTTGCTGTTGCCTGTAGTTGAAATACTACAACACTTACGCTATTTCCGCTTATCGAAGATATTGATGCAACATAGCTTGGTAAAGTTGTAGGTGCATTAACTACTGTTGCAACTGCACCTAACACAGTCCTTAAAGACGGAAATGAAACTGAACCAGTACCAGTTATTGATGCTACTGTGCTAGCTATTTTGTATCCACTACCTTGCTTGAGTAAAAAACCAGCATAGCTCATTTAGTCCACCTTACTTTTTGCAACTGATTACCTTACCGCAAGGTTCAGCAACTATCCCTCTAAACGCTACATAATCAGTACCTGTTGCGTTAGCATATGCCATTATCTGTAAAATTTGGTTTTGCGGGAACACAATTGGGTTAAAGTACAGTACAGGGGTTTCATATGTATAAGCCTTTGATAGCTGTGCAACAAATAGTGGGTCTACGTTTCTATAAAACTTTACAGCTCCAGTAATTGGGTTAGGGCTTTGTAATTCAACTCCATATATTACTATAAATTTATCATCAGGTAATGTTATGTTTATTATGCTGTTATAACCTGTTGCATTATAAGTAAATGCCCAGCTTTCTGAAGACAGTCCAAAATCTTCAACAGGTAGTAAATCCCTTGTAACGTAGTCTTTTGGTTGTTTGCCAACACTAACTATAGCGTTTTGCAAAGCAAGTTGTGCATTTTGTACAATATTACTTATATCCGAAATACTTAACTCCTTCTCTATTGTGGAAACTCTTACGAAGCTCATTTTTTCACCTGAATTATACAAATACAGGCAAAGCTTATAAGAATGCGGTTGCACACTAAACCGTGGTGCACCGCCTTGAGAAATGAAGAGGGTAAAACTTTTAGGATTGTTATAAGGACTGATGAAGCAACCTACACAGCGTTTAGACAGTTTGCTAACTCTAATGTTAAATTTAAAACATATGAAGATGCATTAAAGGATCTACTAAGGTGTAAAGGAATAATTATAGAAAAAAAATTTGAGGTTATTTAATTTAGATTACTTCGTATTTGCTGACTAATTGAGAAACAGGCTGTGCTTGTTGCGAGACTGGGGCTTGTATAGCTGGAGCTTGTATAGCTGGTAATTGTGGTAGTTGAGGCAACTGCATCTGCGAAGTAGATCCTTCAAATCCTTTAGCAACATTATATAGCATATTTGCTGGACCTACTGGTAATTGTAATCCACTGGCTTGTGCCATTTGTTGTAGTTGATTCTCTGGATATGTTAATGGTTCTATTGCTGTAGATAATTTAGGCGGGAATGAAACCAACCCGCTTAAAATCTTTTCTGGAGAAGGTACCTGCATGCTCATTATGCTTTCACCTGGATTTCTCCTGGAGCTTTCTTATACTTTAAAAATTCTACATCTGGGAATGTAGCTGTGTTTGGCAACCTTGGCAATGAGTCTGTTATCTTTGTACCAAAATTGACTTCCATATATTCTGCTAGCGGTAATAATATAGTTGAGTGCTCCAATTCAGCAAATGCCCTACCAAGAAAATCTACTATTTCAATAGGATCAGGGGGGAGAAAACCTTCACTTAATTTAGCCTTCCATAATTCAAATATATCCTTTGGTGCATTTGAGCCAGGTAATTTTATTTCACTGCTCATTTTTTATCGCCTAGGCTTCTCCAGCTAATTTCTTAAGGTCTTCTACTGTATGCAAATTGTATCTCTTTCTTCCTGCCTTTGAAGATAATCTTTGTAATTGTGCAGATACTTTATCGTGCTTTGTTTTTAATGCTACTTGTGCAGCCGCCTGTACAGCTAGAACTTCATCTCCAGCTTTGTGTTTCTTGCTTCTGCTGTCTTCTTTTAATATTCCATACTTTTGTTTACCTTTCCATTCCTTTGAAGCTTCAATGAATTCTAACCTCCATTTTGCCTGTGCAGCTGTTGGTGTAAATACTGTATAAGGTATATACTTTATAAATGCGTTCTTGGTTACCCATTTCATTTTTGGAGATTTTACAATTAATTGCATTGCTTCATCTTTGTATGCCCTAGGTGAACCATGATGCGAAGATAAAGCCCCCATAAGACCCGCAATCGCGTCTCCTTTGTATACGAGTACCATTTTCTCACTCGCTAATTAATAAGTTTATCAAAGCTTATAAAAATTTGGTTTATTTGGTGCTTTCTCTAATTCTGAGAGTTGCTGAAGGCATTGGTGGCAAAAGCCATCTATAAGACTTTTCAAAATTTTGGTACCATACAGGTTTAGGTAAAGGCTTTTTGTTTTTTGATCTATAATTTTTTAAATAATACTTTACTAAAGCCATTTGTTTAAGGTAAATACTTTTATCAGGCATTTCAATAAACTTTTTTCCATTAATCTCTATAACTTTTCCATTAACTAATTTTGCGACTTCCTCAATAGTAAATGCCTTGCTTGCCTTAACTATTTCTGCAAATTTCATAGCCATTTCAGCTTGTGCTGAAGTAGGCATATAAACAGTATAAGGCAAAGCCCTTTTAACAAGCTTACCCCTTAAAAAATATACCTGTTCTGGCTTATCTAGCACGGCTTTGCCCCCTCCTCTATATATTTTGCATCTATTTCCTTTGCTAACCCTCTCATCCAATCAGCATAAGGTGCAGGTATAAACCCAAACTTTATATTATCTTCCACAAAATCTGTTAACCATTGACATCCACCAGGTAAATACTTCCAATCGTATATACATGATGTGAACCTTTTTACAATCCAGCGATTAGCAAACCTACTCATTATACCCTCCGCTTCGTGATTTATGCTCCAAAATATACATCCTTTTTCCTCATCATATCTTTGAATTACTGCTTTACTTGGCTTCATATAAGCCATTTCAGCTTGTAATGGTGTTAATATTTCTTCTACCTGTGGTTGTTGTAATGGTTGTTGTAATGATTGCCTTAAGCGTTCTATTGCTTCTCTTAATTTTTGTATTTCATTCATTAAGTTTGGCTTTTCCTCTATTTCTTTCTCTTCTTCTTGTCTAATTAGCTTTTCTCTGGTTATCGTAGATGCTAAATCCATGATTTTGTTAAACTTCTCTTCATAAGGTTTATTTTGTAACGACCTATAAAATGCATCAAAGTCGTCCTTGTAATCTATGGGATTAATACCAGCACTTGATAAAACAACGGAAAAATGCTCCCAAAGCCTTTGTTCTTCACTCAATGATCCCCAACTCTCTCCTTAACCTTCCTACATCTCTCGGGCTTAGTGGCATTAGATAGTCATCAGCTATACCAAGAATTTCAAAGTAAGCATCTTCTTTAGATATGGTATCAGAATCCAGTCCCGCCTCAATTTTTTCCAGCAACTTAATAACCTTGGATTGATCCTCTTTAGGTAAATCCATAATATTATCGTATAATATCTCAATAATTTTGCCCATAATCTCACCACTTATTTTATACCCTACAAAGCTAAAAAAATTTACCTTAAAGAGTTGGAAAGCTTATCAAAAAATGCACTCCATATAAGCATATGATAAGTTGGCGGTAAGCCATCACTAGATGTTATCTCTATTAAATCATATAGGTAAGCCGTCCTAAAGTCAAGCTCATTTTTAAGCACCTTTATAAAAGTGTCGACGTGCATTGTTATTGTATTGGTCGCAAACTGCGGGTTCTTAGGGTCAGTTTCCTTTATTGTAGGTTTGCCGTTTTCAAAACCTATCCAAAATGCTATTTTACTAGACTGGTCATACAATATTAAAACAGCTGACCTTGTCTTAGCCTCTGGGAATTCCTTTAATAAATCATTAAACTGCATAAAGCCGTAGTTTAACAGCTTAGGCAAAATAGTTAAAAGCTTTAGCCTTAAGTTAAAGCTCATAGTACCGCCTCCTCAACTTCCTTAAACAATTCTGGCTTAAAGTTGGTTTGTAAGGCTGGATCCCATTGTAATTTGATAACTTTTAGTCCCAATTTTTGATATGCTTCCTCAATAGCTTGGGCAAATTCTTGTGAAAATAGTCCAACTTTATTTAAAACTATTGCCCTTATATCTACATCATAAAGCCTTAGCACATCAATCATTCTTAAATTGTCCTCTAAAGCAAATACATGGGGCTCACCAACTACTATAGCTCTCGCATTCCCCTCTAGTTCTTTCAGTAGTTTCATGTTAACATCTTCACTCCCTGGTGGTGTGTCAATTATTAGATAATCAACATCCCACCTAACAAACCTTAATAGGGTAACAATAAAATCAGCAGTTTTTTCATAGTTTAGGGCAACCCCTGCACCTCTAGGGATAAATGATCCAATACCCATAAACTTAATTTTACTACCGCCTATATTAACACTTAAAGGCATTAAGCTTTTACCGTATTCCCTTATTGTTTCTTTATCAGCATTAAAAATAAGGTGTTGAACGGGATCCATTAAGTCGGCGTCCATCAATCCAACTCTTATCCCTCTTGATGCTAAAGCTATTGCCAAATTGCTTGATATAGTGCTTTTGCCTACCCCTCCCTTACCCGATGTGACTAAAATTGGTATCATTACTTATTCCCCCCTCCTACCTCCTTTACCCCTTCCTTTATTGCTTCCTTTATTGCTGTTGCTTCCTTTAATTTATTTTCTAAGCTTTCCAATTCTTTCTCTCTTTGCTCTGTTGTCAATGCACCACCTACAAGTCTCCTGAACCTTTCTTGTATATCTTCGGCTAACTCTGGGGCTCTCCTCTTTAATTCTGGTGTTAATACGGTTTCCAGCATTGCTGATATTCTATTCAGCGTTGATCCTATATCGCTTCTCATTCCCCTTAACTCCTCTAAAAATGATGGTCCTAGCTTATCGTAAAGGTACTCACTCCTTTTCTCATACATCTTAAGTGCTGGGTGAAAATCATATTCTTCAACTTGTACACCATCAGGTCTTGTTATCCTAGTCTTGGGTATAATCATTGTTTGCTGTTGTAGTTGTTGTAATCTTTGTTGATATTCTAGCTTTGTTTGGTCTAGTTCTTGCCTTAATCTAGCTATCTCATTTGATAAGTTTTTATTTTGGTCTATTGCTTCACTTAATTTACCCAAAATTACATCATATTTGCTTGTTTTTTCTTCCAATGCAGATAGATGCTCCGTTAGTTCTGGCGGGATAACTGGTTTTTCCACGATTTTCTCTACAGGTTTCTCTTTTACTATTTCTTTTGTGATTACCTTAGGGGTTTCCGTTTCTGTCTTTTTCTTTGGCTCTACCATAATTTTTTCTATAATATCTCTAGTTATAGCCAACTGTTCAGGTGTTGCTGACGATGTTTGCCTTATCAAATCTAAAATTTCTGTAGTTAGCTGTTTCTTTTTTCTTAGTTCTTCCAGTATATCGGATTCTTTTTGTTGTTCTGGTGGTGTTTGCTGTGGTGGTTCTTGTTGGAGTTCTTGTTCTGTTGGTGGTTCTTGTTCTGTTGGTTCTTCTGATGGTGCATCCAATTGCTCTATTTCTTGCTTTATTTCTTCTTTATCTATTTCTTCATTACTCAATGTCTACCCCCTCCCATATCTTTGTAATTTTCCCCGCTAATGTCTTATATGTATCCCTAGCATTTTCTGGTAAGTATATAGGAATTTGTAGTAAGAAAAATTGAATGGTTTGCTTTGTTCTTTCTGCAATGTTTTCATACATTTTTTTATATTGATCGGCAATATAATTAAGGGTATTTACCTTATCCTGTAGCATTTGTATCTTAGAATTTAAGCTCTGTATTTCCATTTCATATTTTTGTTTTATTGTCTCTATATCGAGGGAATTTTTCTTTAATTCTTGGAAGTGTTCAACGATTGCCTTCTCTGTTCGCTCTGGCTTATCGAGGTCTATCTCATTTGGACTTAATCTAGATAATAAATCAGGTAGTAAGTAATTTGCTGTATCGTAAATGATATGGTGCCACCATGATATGTCTTCAGCCCATTTTTTTGATATAGGACTCCTGCTATCTATCTTTGTTCTCATTGCATCAACAATATATTTTATATCTTGTTCTTTGGTTTGTTCTTGAGTTGTTTGTGGTGTTTGTGAAGATGTGCTGGTAGTTGTATCGCTAACATTTAATTTTTCATAATAATAACTTGCCTCATCTTCCAAATCTTGGCTAATCCTTTCAAATTTTCCCGTTTCAGGATCTCTTAATCTAAAACCTCTAGCATCTTTATAAATCTTCCAGCCATCTTGGAGCTTTCTAGTAAGCTCCTCCTCCGACTCTATAACCAAGTTTTTCACCAATAAAATATAGATAAATAGGGGTTAAATTTTTGCCACTTTTTTGCCACATTGCCAAATCATTTGCCACATCATTTGGCAAAATATTTGCCAAATTGCCAAATATTTTGCCAAATAGTTTGCCACTAAGATTAAAAAATTATAGTGTTGCCCCAGACCTTGGGGCAATTTCTAAGGATTCTAATTACATATATAAGATTCTAGTGTCAAAAAAAAAAGAAATTATTTTCTTAAAATGCTATCAAGAAATTCCATTGTAACATCAAAAAATGTTAACATTCTTTGTTCAAGGCTTAGTTCAAGGTTCTTTAAATTATTAATATCATTTTTCTGTAAATTAATTAAGATGCTAGAAAATGAATCCAAATTTTTAATCATTTCAGTAACTATTTCTTTTGGAACATTTTTGTTTATATTATGATATATTTGCGAAAGCAATTTCATATATGCTTTGATAACTCCTATATTTTCTCCTAATTCAAAAATTTGGTTTTTATCTAGTGCAACCTTGTTTTTATCTTGGCTTTCCAAATTCTTATAAATCTCTGTAAAATTTAACATAATTAAATCCACATCCTTCAAAGCCTCCAAAAAATTCTCAACGTTTTCCACCATCTCTTCCTTTTCCTCCTCCTTCTCCACCTCACTCATTTTTTTACACCTCTGGGGAATTAGGTTAGTATCCTATTCCCCAACTAGTATTAGTATACTCAGAGTTTATAAATCTTTCCACCTTAGGACTTGGGGAAAAGGTTTATTAACCCCTGAACACT
>OGCG01001712.1_pt1 | contig 10371 bp, 11 predicted proteins | sample 1570061 | NCBI WGS metagenome assembly OGCG01 (sample SAMN06268698, study PRJEB24515) | hot springs metagenome | isolation source: Joseph's Coat, Yellowstone National Park, Washington, USA | place: USA:Joseph's Coat, Yellowstone National Park, Washington, USA
ACCCACTCCTAGAAGTGAACCCAGCCCTAGAAGTAGAGCACGTTACGGGCCCTCTCCACCACCTCGTCGAAGTCATCGGTCCAAGCGCCCGTCGATAGGTATTTCCAGCCGCCGTCTGGTGAAATCGCCACGATCACTGCGCCATCGTTGCGTTCGGCACACCTAGCAGCCCCCGCGACCGCAGCGCCAGTTGATATGCCTGCGAAGACCCCCACTTCAGCCAGGCGGCGGGTCCAGACAATCGACTCTCGCGGCCCTACGACGATCTTCCGGTCCAAGAGGTCCTGGCCCCCACCCTCAATGAAAATGGGTGGAATGTAGCCGTCATCTAGGCTGCGAAGGCCGTCTACGTTCTCACCAGCAGGCGGCTCCACCGCCCAGACTTGTACCGCAGGATTGCGCTCCTTTAGGTATCTACCGGCACCGACTAGGGTTCCCGAGGTACCGAGTCCGGCCACGAAGTGGGTGAGCTCAGGGCAGTCCCGCCATATCTCAGGCCCCGTTCCCTCGTAGTGGGCCTTTGGGTTGGCTGGGTTCGCGTACTGGTACAAAAACACCCACTCCGGGTGCTCTTCCGCCAGCCTTCTAGCCAGCCTGACTGCTCCATTGGAGCCCTCCGCACCCGGGGAGTCGATGATCTCGGCACCCCAAACCCTAAGCAGGCTGCGCCGCTCCGAGGTCACATTCTCCGGGAGCACCACTTTCAGGTGATATCCCTTGATCCTGCTCACCATGGCGAGACCAATGCCCGTGTTGCCCGAGGAGGGCTCTATTAGGGTGTCGCCAGGATTGAGCCGCCCCTCCTTCTCGGCCTCCTGGACCATATAGAGGGCCACTCGATCCTTGACTGAGCCCCCGGGGTTCACCCCTTCCAGCTTGAGCAGGATACGGCTCTTCGGATTTGGCGAGATTCCGCTGACATCAACCAGCGGAGTGTTGCCGATCAGGTCCAGTACGGACTCGAAGTAGGCCACGAGCTTGCCACCCCCGGCCTAGAAGCCGCCGGCCACAGCTGGCAGGATTGTCACCACGTCGCCGTCCGAGACCTTGGTATCCAGCTTGTCCAGGTAGCGAACGTCTTCGTCATTCAGATACACATTGACGAAGCGGTGCAGCTCACCACCGTCGGACACCAGCTGCCCTCGCAACGCAGGGTACTCCTCGCCGAGGTGGGCCAGGACCTCACCTATCGTGGAGCCCTCGGCGTCTACGCTCGCCTTCCCTCCCACATGGGAACGGAGCACCGTAGGGATGCGCACCTCCACTGCCACGGCGCCTCCTTAAATGTCGACCTATCTGATCCGAATACTACCCTTCGAAACAACAATGGCCTCCTCCACAACCTTCCCGCCCCGGATCCGATAGGCCCTCATGCTGGGCAGAAGGTGCTTGAAGGAGACGATCACGTAGTACCAGTCCGGGTCGACAGCCAAAGAGATGTCCGTCGGCGAGGGATATGCATCGGTGTGAGTATGGGAGTGGAACGCCCCGATTATCTGAAGGCCATCTGTCTCCGCGCGCCGCATGGCGCGGAGGTAGTCGCCCGGGTCGACCTCGTAGTAGCGCGCAGAGTGGGCCGCGTTGCGGGTTGGATAGCACGCAACGACCTCGCCACCCGGCCTGCCTCCGAGCAGGCCACAGCCCTCCTCGGGCCAGGCCACTAGACAGGCAGCGACCATCTCCTCCACGAGGCTTAGATCCAAGCTCAACACCACGGCGCAGGCTAGCCTGATCGGCGTGGATCGGCGGGCGGAACGCAAGAAGAACCAGGCAAAGCGGCCGCCGGATCTAACCAGGGTGACACAGAATCGCCGAGCGCGCCACGACTACGAAGTCCTAGAGACCTACGAAGCGGGACTTCAACTCACCGGCAGCGAAGTGAAGTCCCTAAGGGAGGGGCGCGCACAGATCCGGGACGCCTACGGCCGCATAGAGGATGGCGAGGCCTGGATCGTAGGAATGCACATCCCCCCCTACTCCCACGCAGTCGGCTTCGGCGCCCACAACCCCGAGCGCAGGCGAAAGCTTCTCCTCCATCGGGGCGAGATCGATCGCCTCGCCGGCAAGCTCACCCAACAAGGTCTCACTCTCATCCCTCTGAGCGTCTACTTCCGCAACGGATATGCCAAGGTGGAGCTGGCGTTAGCAAAGGGAAGGCGACTCTGGGACCGCCGAGCGGCAATAGCAGAAAGGGATGCCAGAAGGGAACTGGAGCGCGCCATCAAGGCCGCGCGCCACGCCTAGGCGAGCCTCCCAAGCCGAGCCGCGATCTCCTCGGCCGAGACCTGCCTGCCTGGATCATCGAAGGACTGACCCGGCACCAGCGGCACCCAGTCTTGGCGCGCAGGGTCCCGATCATAGGGGTAGGGTCCTGTCCTCCGATAGAGATCGGAATAGATGGCCAGCTTTTCTGGATCGAGGCGTACACCAAGGCCTGGCCCTGTGGGCACCGCCAAGCAGCCGTCTCTATAGGCCAGCTTGCCCCCAACGATCACGTCATCTCTCAGGTGGTGGTAATGGGAGTCGATGGCGAAATCCAGGTTTGGGAGGACGGCTGCCAGATGGAGCATGGTGGCAAGCTGGATGCCTAGCTCGCCAGAAGAGTGGACGCCAACTCCTAGCTTGAAAGTGTCCAAGACACCGGCTGCCTTGAGACAGGACCTGATTCCGCCCCAGAAGGTGGTATCGAGCAGGATCACGTCCACGGCCCGCCGAAACACGTTCGTGGCGAGCTGCTCGAAGTCCACCACCACCGTGTTGGTTGCAAGGGGTATGCCTTCTCGGCGAAGCTCACGCATTGCCTCCAAGCCAAAGGTCGGATCCTCTAGGTAGTCGTTGGGAAGCCTCGCCATCCTCCGGGCAATCAGCCTGGCGTCCCCAACGCTATAGATGCCGTTTGGGTCGTAGCGGAACCTGTCGGTGGGCATGGCTGCCACTAGGGCTTCGTAGCAGTCCATCTCGTAAGCCCACGGATAGATGCCGCCCTTTAGCTTGTGACTGTGGAATCCATAGGTCGACTTCAACCAAAGAGCATGCTCCACCAACTGCTCGGGGGTGCGAATCTCCTCGGCGCTCCCGTTCGGGTCGGGGTAGCGGAAAAACAGGTAAGAGGCAACCGGCACTTGCGAACGGAGCCGCCCGCCCAGGAGTTCGGAGACTGACACCCCAAGCCGCTGACCGATCAGGTCCAAGCAGGCGAATTCAAACGCAGCATGTATTTGGGTCCTGTTGTTATACAAGGAGGCCGTGGGATTGCAAAGCTTGGCCCTGAGCAGCTCCAGCTGGAAGGGGTCATGACCCCGAAGATCTTGACCTACCGAGCGGACTGCCGCCTCAGCGCTCTCTCCACCGCCCCCAAGCTCTCCTAGGCCCACTAGGCCGTCTTCGGTCTCAACTTCCACGACGGTGCGCACGAAGCGGCCCCAGTGCGCCCCATTTGAGTGCCGAAGTACCCCCCAAAGCGGTACGGCCACTGTGGTGGCCCGGACCTCCCTTATCACAAAAGAGCTGCTCATCAAGTCCCCTTCAGCTCCGACGTGGATGTGGTTGGCTTGCGGCCCAGGCTCTGGAGTCCTTATCCCAAACCCGCGAGAGGGCCTCATTTATTCTGCTCTGGCTCCTCGCCTCCTTGTTGCGAGACCCTCTCGGTGAGGAGGGCTGGCCCACATGTGGGCCAGCCCTCCTCACTCGGCAACCGTGCCTAGCATCGGTGGAGGTGGCGGGAATCGAACCCGCGTCCTCCGGCCCCTCAGCAGGGATTCTCCGAGCGCAGCTGTCGGAGGATCTTGGGAGCTCAGGGTCCGACAGCGCCCCTGGGCCCCCTTGCCGGATTTAGCGTCCCCATCCCCCCTACCGGCCCGAGGGCATGGGCAAGTCCTGCTAGATGGCGCCCAGACCCGGTCCGCAGGACCGAAACCGGCTGGACGTCACTGCCTAATTAGGCAGCGAGTGCGAGCGAAGGCTCGGCGTTTGTTTTGTCTTCCGGTTCTTTTACGTGGGTCCGGAGACCACGGCTCGCTTCCCCTGCCTCGCCGACCGAAGTCGAAGCCTTTCACCCCCTCATTCAATAAAACAGCCCTCTGATTGAAAAGATGCCACTAGCACCTCCGCTTCCGGCGACTATGCCGGCCGAGCTCGCCCTACCGCCCAATCAGAGCATCAGGCTGCTCGCATTCTTGAGGCGGCGAACGAAATCTCACTTCTGCATCATAAGGGCCATCAAGACCGCCCCTAGACGTCGACGATCAGGGTGAAAGGACCCTGGTTGCACAGCTCGACCTCCATCTCTGCCCCAAATCGCCCCGTCTCCACAGCCGCCCCTCGCTCACGAAGCGACTCCACCAACGCCAAAAAGACCCCCTCCGCTTCCCGGCGTGGGGCAGCCCTCGAATACGACGGCCTCCTTCCCCCAGCAGTATCCGCGAGCAGACTGAACTGACTCACCACTAGCACCGGGAGGCCAAGGTCGCTCGCGGAGAGGTTGGCCCGGCCGTCTCGGTCGTCAAAGATGCGAAGCTCCCAGAGCCTCTTGGCCATCCGGCGCGCCTCGTCTGGCCCCTCGCCCCTCTCGACTGCAACCAAGGCACAAACTCCCAGACCAATCGCCCCGACGACATCGGCTCCAACTCGGACCCTCGCCCACTTCACCCTCTGCACAACGGCTCGCACGCCGAGCAAGCTAGGCCCTCTTTCTCTCACTTGCTACCTCCGGCTAGCTTGGCGGGCGGTGAGCGCAGATCTCAGGCTGACCGACAAGCAGCTGGAGCCACGGCAACGGGCAAGTGGGCCAACCCTAAAGGAGATTGCAGAACTGGCGGGAGTATCGCCAGCGACCGTCTCCAGGGTAGTAAATGGCAGCCCAGACGTCTCGCGCACAATCCGCTCGGCTGTGGAAGCGGTGCTAGCCGAGCGGGGATATGTCCGACGCAACCGGAGACGCATGGCCAACACGAGGCTCGTGGGCATCACCATGCCCTACACTGCACCCGCCTACTTTGCCACGATCCTGCAGGGCGCAGTGGAGGCGCTGTTAGACCACGACATGAGGGCCGTGGTCTTCCCCACCCGCCACGAGCACTCAAGAGAAGCAAGCTTGCTTGAGCAGCTGAGCCACGGCGGTGCCGACGGCGCCCTCCTCGTATTACCAGAGGAGTCCAACGAAGAGCTCGAAGCGCTTGCGGTCATGGGATTCCCATTCGTGGTCGTAGATCCTCTTCAGCAGCCCACTTCTGGCATCGCGGCGGTCTCCGCTGCAAACGCCTCGGCAGGAGCGCAGGCGACTAACCACCTGATAGCCCTCGGACATCGCCGCATCGCGGCTATCACGGGCCCCCGCAAAGGAGTCGCCACTACAGGCAGACTTCGCGGCTACCACGCCGCATTGGTGGCCGCCGGCCTATCGCCGGACCCCTCACTCGAGATCGAATCCGACTTCCTGTTGGACGGCGGCAAAAGAGCCGCTCTCGGCGTGCTTCAGAGACCCAATCCCCCGACCGCGATCTTTGCATTCAACGACAGCATGGCAATTGGGGTCCTCCATGCGGCAAGAGAGCTCGGCATCAAAGTCCCCGAGCAGCTCTCGGTGGTGGGAGTCGACGACGTCCCAGAAGCCAGGGCAGTCATCCCCCAGCTCACTTCCGTGCGCCAACCCTTGGCGGAGATGGGACGCATGGCAGTAAACCTCCTCCTCCGTCTCCGGGATGGCCAGAACCTAGAGCCTCTCCATGTCGAGCTGGAGACTCGGCTCGAGGTGAGGAGCTCCACCGCTCCACCACCCGCCTGAGAGCTGGCAGCCCAAGCCGGCCCCTCAGCAATGCGTCTTCTCTTGGCTCGCTCTCAAGCGTCACTCGGAGGGCCTCGGGGCTGAAGAAGGCCAAAGCGCCCTGGCCGCTCGCTTGGCAGGCTCCGGTCAGAACCACCGAGAATCGGGCCAGGCCAACGCTAGTCCGCGCCGGCTTTGACCCAGGAGTCACGTGTCTGCTAGCTTTTTCAGATGTAAATTTCTGAAATTTTCACCACCGTTTGCTTTCGACGTTCATGAATGAAGCAAGAGGACTTCACCACACTCCGAGCTCGATTCATTCTCGATTGAAACAACCAAGGACCACCTCCGCGAGGAGTATCGCGCCGATCCGGCTATTGGGCGCTCCTGTCCCGACAGCTGGTCGGCCTGGCCAAAACCGGGACCACACCAAAGGGGGGCAGCATATGAAACAGACGAAGACCAAGAAGAACGCCGGAGGGGCAAAGCTCCGTCTCTTATGGTTAGCAGGCTTCGCCAGCCTGTTGGTTGGAGGCACAGCCCCTGCTGTAGCGGCTGCGCCGGGGCCGGCCGCGCCCGAGCCTCCGGCAACCCCGCCGCCGGTGGCCCAAGGCCCGGCTTATCCTTCCCCGGGGCACATGATCGTTCCCGGGACCAGGCTCTTTGTGCCACCACCTGACCAGGGCGCCATTCAACAAGAACTCTCGCTGCTTAGAAGCGGCCAGGTCGCAGAGGCTCGGCTGATAGCCGAAATGGAGGCGGTCCCGAAGGCTGTCTGGCTAACCGGCGGCACCCCCCAACAGGTGGAACAGCAGGTCAGAGAAGTCATGTTCGAAGCTCAAGTACAACGGGCAGAGCCAGTTCTCGTTGCCTACAACATCCCTGGTCGAGACTGCTCCCAGTACTCTGCAGGAGGCGCCTCGAGCGAGGCCGCGTACGAAGCGTGGATCGACGCGGTGGCCGCCGGCATCGGGAACCACCCAGCCATAGTGCTGCTGGAGCCAGACAGCCTGGGGCTCCTCCCCTCCACCTGCAGCGGAGCAAAATCCCCATTCCCGACCTATGAGCCTAACCCCGATACCAACCCGGACACCAATCCGGCGGACCTCCAGCGCTTCGCAGAGCTCAACTACGCAGTGAACGCTCTGGAGGCCGATCCCAACACCGTCGTCTACTTGGACGGCACTCACTCTGCCTGGCTATCGGTGGGAGCCATCGCCCAGGAGTTGGTCGACGCAGGCGTTGAGCGGGCTCAGGGGTTCTTCCTCAATGTCTCCAACTACCAACCGACTCCGGAGTTGATCGACTACGGGACCTGGATATCCGACTGCATCGCCTTCGCCCATGATTCCGAGCAAGGCGGATGGCGCCTTGGCCACTACGACTACTGTGAGAGCCAGTACTACCCAGCCACCCAGAACAACTTCGTCCCCTGGCAGCAGAACTTCGCCACCTGGGGGCTCAGCTCGCAGTGGTATCAGCAGAACATGGGAACCGCCCAGCCGACTACCCACTTCGTGATCGACACCTCCCGTAACGGCCAGGGCCCCAATGACATGTCCCTCTACGCCAGCCCACCCTACAACCAGCCTCAAAGCGTGATCGACACCCTGGTTGCAGGCAACTGGTGCAACCCACCGGGTGCAGGCTTGGGGATCAGGCCAACGACCAATACTGGAGTGGCGTTGCTCGACGCCTACCTCTGGGTAAAGATCCCCGGCGAATCAGACGGGAGCTGCGATGCAGCAGGGGGCGCACGGGCCTGGGATTACCAGGCCTACACGCAGCCTGGCTGGCCCACCACTCCATCCCAACAGGCTCTCTTTGATCCCCTCTGGGGCCTATATGACCCCCCGGCTGGAAGCTGGTTCCCCGAACAGGCCCTCCAGCTGGCAGAAAACGCCAATCCTCCGCTGCCCTCCTTCCCCCTCATCCCAGCCGAGGGAAACCACTAAAGGGCAGCAAAGGCGCCCCGTTCCCAAGAGCGGAACGGGGCGCCTTCCCCTGCTGGCCTGCTCGCTCCAAATCCCCGTCTCGACCTGGGGGAAACTTCCCTCTAGGCCAGTCGTCGCCTGGAGGGGATCGGTGCTCTAGCCGAAATGTTGCAAAGCCCGACGAATTTGGAATGCCACCAGATGCTCCTCCTCAGCCATGAAGGCGATGAGACAAGACCACGCGAACATGCGGCCAGGTAGGCCAATGAGGGAATCTCGGCGCGAAGCAGAGGAGAAGGCTCTTCTCTTGCTTCAGCGGGCCCCAGCAGCCACGGCCTCAGCCCAGGTGTAATAAAGCTTCATCGGCTGTGTGGTCTGCACGAGCACCTCCGTCAAGGAGACCCATCCGTTGGGCCCGGGCGCGCTAGCCGCCCCCATCACCAAGACTCCTCGGGCACCAGGGATCCTCCGCATCAAGACGTTCTGACGGTGACCCCAACACCCCCGAGCACCAGGACCAGTACAAGCCAGATTGAACGTCTCGTTCGCGGAGCCCCCCCAGCCATCCTGATACATCCACGCGTAGTCGGCGCCGAGGGGCCCTGGCGCCAATGCCCAGTTGCTGGCCCACTGGAGGATCCCTGGGGACATGACAGAGGGCAATGCGTCGGTCTCATGCAAAGCGCCAACTTGAGCCTCTTGATTCAACTCGGCGGCAAGCCCCACAAAGGGGGCAAGGCCCCTGTCGGTACGCTCAATGTTTGTGATCACGAAGATCTGCTCAGCCGGGCTCAACTGGGCCCAGCCCCGAGGCAGCTGAATGGGACCTAATCCCTCTTCGGCCCTGGCCCGATCAATCGCAGCTTCCTCAGCCGCCGTGCAGACGGTCCCCGCCCAGATCCCCACGGACCCCGGATTCGAACACACCGCATAGATATTCGGCTGCGGTACGACGTTTCTCGTCGGATCCGCAAGGGCGAAGCGCGACTGCACCACCGCCTCAGATCTGGCCTCAGGTCTCTTCTGGGGAGCGCCTCCTGCCCCCGAGTGCAGCATGCCGGGATCCAGCACCATGGCGCCAAGAACCACTAGCGCCCCTGCGGTTCTCTTCCCCACCATTCGGTAGACGCGTGCTGGCCCCTCGGCTTGGCTCATCCAAGCCGGAGCCACCCTGCGCATCGCCTCGACCACGCAGCGTAGTAAACGCGTCATCACCACCACTATCGGTACTTAGGCGCGAACCTAAAGTGGATCTCGCGACAACCTAGACCACTTAGGCCCCACCCTGCATCTTTTGGCTCCCCAGCCAGCCTTTCCATCTCCGTTTGCTACGTAGTACGGGTCCCGCTAAGAGAGATCAGCTCTTCAGGCGGCCCACCCCTCTCATGCCGCACCTCCCCAGCAGGCCGCCTCTCGCGCCAGAATCTTCCCAAAGCCGCGCCCGCCCAGGAGACCCCTACGGCCGCTATGCGGGCCCCGGTATCCCAGGGATAGATCCACTTGCCATACCAAACCCCAGCTGGTGCATGACTCCAGTGGAAGTGGAGGGCCACCATGGCGTCGAAGTAGTCGGCGCAGCCCACCACGCTCACCATAACTGCCGTCCAGACGGGCCAGTCTGCCAGCATCCCGAAGGGAACCATCCAGAGGATGTATTGGGGCGAATAAGTCTTGTTGACTATCAAGAAGAAGGCAAACGCCGCAGCCGCTGCCCGCTCGGGCGAAGCGCCCCTCAGCACCCTCCAACCCAGATAGCAAGTCACCAAGGCCACAAGGGCCCCTGTTACCGCATCTGCTAGAGCAATGGGCCAATTGGTGGCTATCTGGAGCTGGTAGAGAATGCCGTCTCCGCCCGAACGACCGGCATTGAACTCGAAGAAGTCAGCCCAGCCGCTGAGGTTGGCGACAATAAAAGGCACGTCAGCCACCACAGCCACCAGGGCTGCCACTCCCACCATTCGTCGAGCTCTCCTCCGTCCCTCCTCGCCCTGCCTCCAGGCGTCCAGAACGACGTAGAAAAGGAGGAATATGGGGAATAGCTTGGCCAATACCCCAAGCGCCAAGAGGAAAGCCGAAAGACCGTCCCTGCCGGATCGGTACGCAACCCAGCCCCCAAGCATCAACGCGATCGCCAGAAGATCCCAGTTGAGAAGGGAGTAGAACAAAAGAAGGGGCGACAAGGCGAACACCCAGGCAGCCTTGGCCGAGACCTTGTGCAGGCATACCACCGCCGCTACGCCTGCAATGGCAAGCCCTGCCGCGCTCGCTATTAAGTAGCCTGACGCTCCAGGGGCCCAGGCGCAAAGCCACATATATAGCCCCGTCACCACGGGGTATTCAATTGGCTGATGCACATACGGAAAGGCGTGGCTCGCCAGGTGTCTTGCCGGATAGAGGGAGAGGAGATCGCTGTATGCAGCATGCAAAGCGGCCCATGAGTTGTAGCCGAACTGACTTGAGAGATGACGGGTACCAGGAGAAAGCCTTGCGTAGGCCCAAGCGATCCAGCCGATGAGCACCACTGCTGGTGCGAGAGGATGGCCAACAATCACCCCGAGAACGCGCTCGACCCAGCCGTTCTGCCTCTTGGGCGAACTATCCAGAAGGCCCAGATCGGAATCGGCCAAGCTACCAACGCTCATTTAGGCAAGCCGTTCGTCACATTCATCCGGCATT
>OGCG01001713.1_pt1 | contig 10371 bp, 4 predicted proteins | sample 1570061 | NCBI WGS metagenome assembly OGCG01 (sample SAMN06268698, study PRJEB24515) | hot springs metagenome | isolation source: Joseph's Coat, Yellowstone National Park, Washington, USA | place: USA:Joseph's Coat, Yellowstone National Park, Washington, USA
GTAACTCCGGGTGAGCACTTGCCCAACGTGTTTACCGCCATCATTGAAATCCCAATGGGTTCCAGCGTCAAGTACGAGCTGGATAAGGAAACCGGTATGTTGCGGGTAGACCGTATTCTTTATTCCGCCGTCTATTACCCCGCCAACTACGGCTTCATCCCGCAGACCTTGGCCGAAGACGACGATCCACTCGATGTACTGGTTCTCTGTCAAGAAGCCGTCGCTCCGTTGACGCTGGTGACGGCACGGTCTATCGGCCTGATGACCATGATCGACAGCGGCAAGAAGGACCACAAGATTCTGGCTGTGGCCGTCGATGATCCTGAATACAATGGTTTCCACAACGCTGCCGAGCTGCCGGCCCATCGTCTGTCTATGCTCCGTCGTTTTTTCCAGGATTATAAAACGCTGGAGGGCAAGGCCGTCGAGGTAGACGAGATCGAACCGATGGCGGCGACGCTGCCGATCATCGAGGAAGCGCTGGCGCGCTACAGCGCCCAGCGCCGCCGCGGCTTCCACGCTTTCGGCAAAACGAGCGACAAAGGACATTAATTGTCAGCCTCCAGCGCCGCTACGAGTTATTCCGCGTCCGGGCTGGCGTTGCGGGCTGCTAAGACGAGGGAAGAGTTGTCGATGGTTCGCACACGCTTCGCTCCTAGTCCAACGGGTTATCTGCACATTGGCGGCGTCCGTACGGCCCTGTTCAATTGGTTGTTCGCGCGGCGGCATGGCGGCCAGTTTATCCTTCGCATCGACGACACCGACCTAGGCCGCCATCAACCCGAAGCGTTGCAACCTATTCTCGACGGCTTCCGCTGGCTCGGTCTCGATTGGGACGAAGGGCCTGAAGTCGGCGGGCCTTATGGGCCTTACTATCAATCTGAACGGTTGGAGCGCTATCAAGCCGCTGTGAAAACGCTCCTCGACAAGGGGTTGGCCTATTATGATTACGCCACAGCGGAGGAGATGAAGGCCGAGCGCGAAGCGGCGGAGAAAGAAAAGCGACCGTTTCTCTACAGCCGCCGCTGGATGGCCCAAACGCCTGCCGACCGCATTCGCTTCGAGTCCGAGGGCCGCAAGGCTGTCGTCCGTCTCAAGATGCCACGCGAAGGCGTCTGTCGCTTCCACGATCACATCCGCGGCGACATAGCCGTCGAATGGGCGCACGAAGCCGACCACGTTATTCAGCGCGCCGATGGATCATGTCTATATAATCTTGCCAGTGTCGTCGACGACCATGACATGCGCATCACCCACGTCATCCGCGCCGAGGAGCATCTGTCGAACACGCCGCGGCAGATCTTCATCGCCCAGGGGCTTGGCTACCAACTGCCGGAATATGCCCATGTTCCATTCGTCGCCGAGCCAGGTAGCAAGAACAAGCTGAGCAAGCGGAAACTGGCGCAGTATCTCAAAAACCCCGATTTTCGCCAGATTTACGAACAGGGCCGGGCCATCGCTGCCGCCATCGGTCTGTCTGTTTCCGCCGATACGTTTAATCCCGTAATCGTCGATTTTTATCGCCAAGTCGGCTACCTGCCCGATGCCCTCGTTAATTATCTGTTGCTGCTCGGCTGGTCGCTCGACGACAAAACCGAGTTCTTTACGCGACAAGAGATGATTGCTCATTTCTCGCTGGAGCGCATTACCAAGTCGGCGGCCAGCTTCGATGCCAAGAAACTCCGCGCTTTCCAAGAGCGCTACATGGCCCTGGAGCCGATCGAGCGCAAGACGGAATTGGTGCTGCCGTTTCTGCAAAAAGCCAAGCTGATCCCTGAACCGGCCCCTGCCGCAGTAGTGGAACGGGTGACGGCGATCGTCCGTGCCGCCGGCGAACGCATCAAGGTGGCCGGTGACATCCTCGATTATGCCGCCTTCTTCTTGCCGGATGATCGCCTGACTTATGACGAAAAAGCCTTCGCCCAACACATCCGTAAGCCGGAGGCGAACGCCCTGCTCCGCAAGATACGCCAGCGCCTGGAAAACGTACCATTCGAGGCGAAAGTGTTGGAAACGCTAATCCAGGAGTTCGCTCAAACGGAAGGTGTTAAACTCAACGACATCAACCAACCGTTGCGTGTCGCCGTCACTGGCAAAGCGATCGGCTTCAGCGCTTACGAGACCCTGGCCCTTTTGGGTCGCGAACGCTGTCTGGCGCGCATCGACCGCGTCCTGGGGAAAACATAAACAGGGCTCTACCATAGCATTTCCTCGCTATTTCCCCACAATAAAAGGAATAGCCGGTCCAAAAACGAAGGCCGCCGCGCGGGTAAGGACGTGCCTTGAGAGTGCGGTAGGTCGGCAGAAAGGAAAAAGGATCAACATGGGCGCACATTTGAAAGCATTGCTGGCTCAGGATCGTGTGATCAAGGTGTTTGCATTGGGGCAGTTGTGCAATCCGAAATTGGTGGAGATGGCTGCCTGGTCCGGCGGATTTGATGCGGTGTGGTTGGATCAGGAGCACGTCGGTCTGACGGTTCCGCAGATCGAGGAAGCGGCCCGCGCCGCGCGCAGCTGTGGTCTGGATAGCTTTGTCCGCCTGGCCGCCACCGACTATGCCACTGTCATGCGTGCCTTGGAAGCCGGGGCCGGCGGTGTGATGGCCGCCATGGTGCGCAGTGTTCGTCAAGTCGAAGACCTCGTCCAGTGGGCCAAGTTTCATCCACGCGGGTTGCGCGGCGTCAACGGCAGCGGCGTGGATGGCCGCTATGGCACGCTGCCTATTCCCGAATACCTCAGCCGCGCTAACGCTGAAACCATCATCGGCGTGCAAATCGAACACGTAGATGCAGTCGAGGATGTGGAGAAAATTGCTGCCATAGACGATCTGGATTTTCTCTTTATCGGTCCGGCCGATCTCAGCCAATCGATGGGCCTGCCGGGGCAATGGGACCATCCGCACTTATGGCAAGCCATTGAGCGCGTGGCCCGCGCCTGTAGCACGAACCATATGCCCTGGGCCATCTTACCGCACAGTGCTGAACATGCACGCCGCTGCATTGAAATGGGCTGCCGTATATTGTCGATCGGTCTGGACGTTTGGGTCTTCAACCTCGGCCTGCAAGCGTTCAAGGAACGCTTCGCCGAATTCTTCGCTGAGAAGTGAACCGCTTTACAATGCTTTTTGCCGCAGCCGCAGCGAGTTGCCGATCACCGACAGCGACGACAAACTCATCGCTGCGCCCGCCAGAAGGGGAGGGAAAAACCCCACGGCAGCCAGCGGAATGCTCACCGTGTTGTAAATGAACGCCAGAAACAGGTTTTGCCGGATGGCCGACAGCGTAAAGCGGCTGAGACGGCGTGCGCGAACGATGGCTCGCAGGTCGCCACGCACCAGTGTGACGCCGGCGCTCTCCATGGCCACGTCGGCGCCGGCGCCCATAGCAATGCCGATGTCGGCGCGGGCCAGGGCCGGAGCATCATTGATGCCGTCACCGGCCATGATGACAATGTGCCCTTGTTTTTGCAACTGAGCTACGACCTCGCTTTTCTGCGCCGGCAATACCTCGGCGATCACTTCATCAATGCCCAACTGCCGCGCCACGGATGCCGCTGTGATACGATTGTCGCCGGTCAGCATCACGATGCGCAACCCTTCCGCGTGCAGCAGTTGGATTGCTTCAGGCGTCGAAGGACGGATCGGATCGACAACGCTGAGCAGCCCAGCGAGTCGGCCCGCGACGGCGACGAACAGTACAGTATGTCCTTCGCGCCGCAGTTCCTCGGCCCGGGCAGCCAGGGGGGCAACGGCGACACCCTGTTCGGTCAGGAAATCTGCGTTGCCCAGCAGTACCGTGCGTCCCTCGACACGGCCCATGACCCCTCGCCCCGTGAGCGATTGAAACTCCTCCGTGCGTGTCAATTCGATGCCGCGCTCCGCGGCTCCTGCAATCACTGCCGAGGCCAGGGGATGTTCGCTGCTACGCTCTAAACTTGCCGCCAGACGTAGCACTTCTCGCGCTTCGCAATCGGTCGTCGGCTCGACGACGGCAAGGCGGGGTTTGCCTTCGGTCAGCGTGCCGGTTTTGTCCACCACCAGCGTATCGGCCCGATGCAACACTTCGAGTGCTTCGGCATCGCGGATTAGGATGCCGGACTCGGCGCCTCGGCCTATGCCGACCATGATCGCCATCGGCGTCGCCAGGCCTAAAGCGCAAGGACAGGCGATGACTAGCACGGCCACTGCCCGCACGAGGGCATGGGACAACGCTGCTTCACGGTTGGGATCGAAGCGCCACCAGAAAACAAACGTCGCCAGACTAATGGCAAGGACGGCCGGCACGAAGTATTTGGCCACTTGATCGACGAGATGTTGCACGGGCGCACGGCTGCGCTGTGCTTCACCAACCAGGCGGACGATTTGAGCCAGCAGGGTGTCAGCACCCACGCGCTCAGCCCGTAGCAACAGGCTGCCGTTGCCATTGAAGGTGCCGCCGACAACTTTGCTTCCCGGTGCTTTCTCGACGGGCAAAGGTTCGCCAGTGAGCATGGATTCATCCACCGTACTATGCCCTTCGATGACTTCGCCGTCCACGGGCACTTTCTCGCCGGGCCGAACGCGCAGTACGTCGCCCACATGCACGTGGGTGAGCGGAACGTCTTCCTCGCTTCCATCTGGTCGGACCCGATGAGCCGTTTTCGGTGTCATTCCGAGCAGCCGGCGAATGGCTCGTGTGGTTTCGCCGCGCGCCCGCAGTTCGAGCACTTGGCCAAGCAGTACCAATACAATAATCGCTGCCGCCGTCTCAAAATACAGTCCCGTGCCGAATGTTTCCGGCGACACCAGCGCCGCAATGCTATAACCATAAGCTGCGACGACGCCCAGGATGATAAGTGTGAACATATTAAGACTCATGCGCACCACCGAGAGAACGGCACGCACGAAAAAGGGCCAGCCGCACCAGAACACCACCGGCGTGGCCAACAGGAGTTGCAACCAGCTGAGATGACCGTGAAACCCCATGTGCAGCACAAGCAGCGGCACAGTCAAAATCAAACCGATTCCGAAACGCCGCTGCATGTTGATAAGTTCCGGGTTTGGTCCCTCTTCCGGCCCCGCGATGCGCGGCTCCAAGGCCATGCCGCATTTGGGGCAAACGCCTGGATCGTCCCGAACAATTTCTGGATCCATCGGACAGATGTACTCAACTTTGGTTCCCGGAGAGGGGGAGACTGCTTCAGAGCGCATTTCGGGGCCAAGATAGCGTTTCGGCTCCGCCTGAAATTTTTGCGCACAATGAGGACAGCAGAAGTAATAATTTTTTCCCTCATACGCGATCGAAGCAGGGGCTGAGGCTGGATCCACCGACATACCACATACCGGATCAAGGGCTTCGGAACGGCGAACAAGAGAAAGAGAGAAACTGGGGCCCGGTGAATCCGAGGAAGGGTGTGTGTGTTCCATGATGCTGACTTTCGTAAAAAGGCCAAGAGCGTGTTTGCAAATGCCTGCACGTCATCGCCAGCTGACAACGGCATGCCAAACCATTATCCCAGCAGAGAAGTGGCTTTGGCCTTGCTGAGGCGATAGGGCTTGCCGAAGTGATGGGAGGTCAATGGTCCCTGCGGCAATCTCTCTACTGCCTTCCCTATCGCCAGCAGGTACGTAAGTAGCACGATCATTCTCCTTTTTGAAGCAGCTTATTCTTAGTAATGCGTTAAGTCAAGGAAATTTTTCGTGAGTTTTCCGTACAGGCAAACCTAATCACAAGGACTGCTGGGGAATTTACAAAGCAAAGAGGATAAATTAACTCTTTCTATAACGTATATTCTGAACTCTCATCCTAAGGATTTCCATGTCACGAAATATCAAGCTGTGTTCACACTCTACCGCATCATAAGTAGTGGAGGAGTGCTGTTCGATCCATATTTGTTCGGTTGACCAACCTGGTGTAACAGATCAGGCGAGCGGCGGGGTTTATCCCCGCCGCCGGGATAAACCCGGCAGCTCACCACACTATTTGGCCCCGTACTTCTCTGCTACGCGCGATCGTCGCATCATGATGCATCGCCTGTCTCGTCTGCAACTGCCGGACAAGAGCAGAGATGAGGATTTGTCGAAACGACCTCCGAAACGCCGCAAAACCTAATTGTTAGACAGCCAGTGAGCCAATTCTACGGCCCGGTCAACGCCAGCGGCACCGTCCTGGACGCAATCACCTACGCTCTATTGGTAACATTGTCAACTAAACCAACGCCGTGCCAAGGCGGCGGGATCATCGCTGAAGACGGTTTGCTGAGTATAGGCAGGCGCCTTGCCGCAGCTTAACGCATTGGCCGCCACGCAGGTCGATGGCCCTATGGCAGTGTTGAAGCATAAGATCGGAAGAAGGAACAGAATTATATTTATTAAAATCTTCTTTTTTATAGTAATGCGCAAATAATTCTATTGCGATCAGGCGCCAGGAATCGAAGCGGATACCTCCGCGACGAGATTTTCTCACTCACGGTGTTTGTAGGCGAGCAAAGCGCCGAGGAAAGTGACAACCGCTCCCAGCAATGCGCCGATGCCGAATACCAAGAGGTCACGACGGGTGAGACGAAGTCCCCAGAAGGTTCTGGAACTGGCGGTGCGAGGCTCCAGCGGCACTAATTCCACCTCGATCTGCTCGGCCACTTCAGCGCCGGGCGGAGTAGGAGCAGCTCTTCGCTGGCCCTGGATGTTTCGCACCGGCAAGGGGCTGCTGCTCCCCCCGGTCGGCGCGGGCGGCGAGCGATGTTTCTTGGAGGTGCGTTTGCTGACATGCTCAGCTCCTGCAGAAGCAGCCGGCGCTTTGGTAGGCGGTTTGGATTGCTTGACGGCCGGCAACGGTGGGGAAGATGGTTTTGGGGGTGGGGGCGGGGTTGTCTGAGCTGGGGTCGCGGCAGATTGCGTGCGGGTCTCTTCTTCCAGCCAGGTCAAATACGACCGCATGCGCGGATCCGACTCTGGGATGACCGGCGGTTCGTCGCTGGCGACAAGGAAGATTTGCAAGGCCTGGGCGGCACGCTCAGGCGTAGGATAGCGTTGGGCGGCATCCTTAGCCATCATCCAATTGACGATCTGCTGCAAACCATCGGGCACTGCGGGATTGAACGCTTTCAGCGGCTTGGGCGTCTCGCCGGCATGGCGGAGCATCTGATTAATGATGTTGGTGTCAGGGAAAGGCGGTTGGCCGGTCAACAAGTGATAAAGGACGCAACCAAGGCTGTAGATGTCGGAACGAATGTCGATGGTGCGCGGGTCGCGGGCTTGTTCGGGAGACATATAGTCCGGAGTGCCCAACAGCACACCTTCGCTGGTCAGGTTCGCCTCGCCCGTCGTTTCCTCGAACAAAGTGCGACCCAAGCCGATGTCAAGGATTTTTACAGTGGCATGAAGCGTGCTCTCTGGAGTGGAGCCGACCAACATCAGGTTGGCCGGCTTCAAGTCGCGGTGGACTAATCCCTGAGTGTGGATGTGTTGCAAGCCCTGGAGGGCTTGGTAAATCAGGCGGACGGCCTCGGTAGGCGGCAGTTTGCCGCGGCGAACAAGGACTTCTTCCAACGTCTCGCCCTCCAGATACTCCATGACGATGTAATGCAGGCCATCCGCCGTCCCGGTCTGAAAAGTGCGGACGATGTTAGGGTGTTTAAGGCGCAGGGCCAGGCGTGCTTCGCGGTGGAAACGACCGAGCAAGTTGGCGTCTTGGGCCTTGGAGGGCGGCAGCACTTTGATGGCCACGATTTGGCCGAGCTGATGCTGGGCTTTGTAGACGCCGGCCATGCGGCCCTTGCCCAAGCGATCGAGGATCTTGTACTGGTTAAGGAAGAACCCTTCGGCATGGCCGCGCGTCAAGAGCTGCGCTTGATATTCGGTGACATAATTATTAGCTACCATCCACGAGGCAAATTGTGGTAAATTGCCGGCCGCTTCCTTGGCCTCATGCTGCCAGCGAGCGAACATGGCCTTGGCTTCGTCGAGCGACAGCAATTGGCTGCGCAGCAGTAAACCGTAGACATTTTGAACGGTCAGTTCCATGTCTCTCTCCGCGCGCGTCCCGGCATGAAGCCCACCTTTGCAAGAGGGGATGTTTGAATCTCCCACCTGCGGCTGAGGAGTGATTCCCGCTCACTCCTTGCACAGGTTGAGTTTGCCTGGATCGTCGCACAACAGGTTTTGCAGCGTCGCATACAATGCCAACGGCTCTAATTCCTCTCTTTTAAGACGGAAATAGGCGTGGGCTTCATCCACGATGCGCAGTCGGCCGTTGCTGTGTGCAACCAATTCCCTCATGCGTCGAGCGTTACGATAATTGAATACCACATCGGTCGCATGGCTGCCAACCTCAGCGGATTGCTCCACGTGGATGGAAGCGACTTGCCACTGCGCCGCCAGCAGACGCAATTTTGCCAAGCGCAGCAGCCATTCGGCCGGCTCCGGCAGCGGGCCGAAGCGGTCGCGCATCTCCTGACGAAAGTCATGCAAGCGATCCAGGCGGCGCACACGCGCCAGCCGGCGATATACCTCGATGCGTTGGCGTTGTCCCGGCACGTAATCGCGGGGCAAATACGCCGTCCACGGCAGATCAATGCTCACGTCCAGCGGCGTGCGCAACGGTTGTTGTTTCAGCATGCGCACGGCGTTTTCGAGCAATTGACAATATAACTCATAGCCGACGGCAGCGATATGGCCACTCTGCTGCGTGCCGAGGATGTTGCCGGCGCCGCGGATCTCCAAGTCGCGCAAGGCGATCTGGAAGCCGGCGCCCAATTCTGCGAATTCCTCGATCGCTTTCAGACGACGGGCGGCATTCGGCGTCACCATGCGGTCGCTGTCGAGCAACAGATAAGCGTAAGCGCGATGCTTGTAGCGGCCGACGCGGCCGCGCAATTGGTGCAGATCGGCAAGGCCATATGTGTCGGCCTGGTTGATGAAGATGGTATTGGCGTTGGGGATGTCCAGGCCACTCTCGATAATCGTGGTGGCTACAAGGATGTCCGCCTCACGACGGACAAAACGCAACATCTCCGCTTCCAACGCGTCGGTGGCCATCTGCCCGTGAGCGATGGCGATCCGTGCCTCCGGCACAATTTGCTCCAAACGCGCGGCGATTTCGTGGATGTTTTGCACACGATTATGTACAAAGTAGACTTGACCGTCGCGGTTCAATTCGCGGAGCACAGCGTGACGGATCAGCTGCGGATCGAAGCGGACGATGCGTGTTTCGATGGCGAGGCGGTCGGGCGGCGGTGTTTCCAAATTAGAGATATCGCGAATCCCCAAAAGCGACAAATGCAGTGTGCGTGGGATCGGCGTGGCCGTCATCGTCAGCACATCGACTTGTTGCCGCAGACGTTTCAGGCGCTCTTTGTGTTCGACGCCGAAACGCTGTTCCTCGTCGATGATGACCAGGCCGAGATCTTTGAATTGCACGTCGGCGCTGATTAGCCGATGCGTGCCGATGAGGATGTCGATGCCGCCTTTTTTCAACCGTGCGATGATGCGTTTTTGTTCCGCAGGAGAGCGGAAACGGCTAAGGCATTCGACGGTAAACGGATACTCGGCAAGGCGTTGACTGAAAGTGCGGTAGTGCTGCTCGGCCAGTACGGTAGTCGGCGCTAGCACGGCGACTTGCCGACCGTTATCGACGGCCTTAAAGGCGGCGCGGACGGCCAATTCTGTCTTGCCGTAGCCGACGTCGCCGCAGAGAAGACGGTCCATCGGCCGCGGCCGCTGCATGTCGGCCTTGATCTCGGCCAGGCTCGCCAATTGGTCTGGCGTTTCTTGATAAGGGAACGACGCCTCAAACTCAGCCTGCCATTCACTGTCGGCCGGGAAAGCGATACCCGGCTCCGCCTCGCGCAACGCCTGCAATTGGATCATGTCGCTGGCCAGGTCCATGACAGCCGCTTGTACGCGCGCCTTGCGCTTCTGCCAACTTGTGCCGCCAAACTTCGACAACTCCGGTTCCGTTTTGGCGCCACCGACATATTTTTGCACTAAATCGATCTTCGACGCTGGAACATAGACACGCACGCCCTCGGCAAACTCCAGGATCAGGTGTTCCTCTGCATGGCGCGGCGAACGGCCGGCATGCACCTCTTTTTCGATCAGCGTCATGCCGCGATAGCGGGCGATGCCATGGCTGACATGAACAACCAGATCGCCTTCGGTCAAATCGAGAAAACTGTCGATAGCCCGCGATTCGAGGCGACGACGCGGTCCTCTTCCTGGCTCCCCCTTGTCCGCGGAGAGATAGGGAGAGGCGTCGCGGCGGAACAACTCCTGCCCGCCGAGTACGATGATCCCCCCTCTTACCTCGCCATTTTCGAGGGAGCAGCTGACACCTTCGAGCAAGCGAAAACCGGCCCGGACGCGGCCTGTCGCCAGGCGCAGTCGATGTGACTGCG
>OGCG01001717.1_pt1 | contig 10358 bp, 6 predicted proteins | sample 1570061 | NCBI WGS metagenome assembly OGCG01 (sample SAMN06268698, study PRJEB24515) | hot springs metagenome | isolation source: Joseph's Coat, Yellowstone National Park, Washington, USA | place: USA:Joseph's Coat, Yellowstone National Park, Washington, USA
TGTCTCGCGGAATGCAGTTAAACGAAGGATTGTTTCGTGGGCGAATGCATTCAGAGGTTTCTACGTAAACGACGCTTCCAGAACTTCGAACGATTTTGTCACAAGAATGCTGTATTCAATGAGAAGCATAATTCTGGTGATATCGTTTCAGGCAGCCGTCATAAGCGGATTGCTGGCTTATATTTACAACTCATTCAACCTTCTGAATTTCCTGCTGATACTGTTATCCTACGTTCTGCTTCACACGGAAAGCAACCTTCTGAATGATTATTTCGGATTCAGGTACGGCCATGATTCGCCCGATTCTCCGCGAAGAAGGTACACGCTTCATCCAATCGCCGACGGAATAGTGACCACAGGTGAGATAGCTGTTACACTGTCCGTTATTTCGGCGGTTCTGCTTTCAATAGCAGCCTATTTTCTCTTCGTGAGGGGCTTCGGTGCACTCGTATTGATAGTGACGGGAGTGATTTTTCTGGTTATGTACGATGTTTCTTCTGTATCCCTCAAGATGTTGGGCCTGGGAGAGATATCCTCCTTTGCTGTATGGGGACCACTGATGATTGCAGGCGGATTCTATGCAATTACCGGCACGGTCAATCTTCAGGTTGTCCTGGCAAGCATTCCTTTCGGGCTCGGTGTTATGTCTGTCCTGGTGGGAAAGCATATTGATCAGATGGCCTTTGACATTAAGAAAAACATCGGGACTCTGCCGGTAAGGGTGGGTGAATATTGGTCACGCGCAATACTCCTGATGTCCATGGCAGCAATGTATGGCATAGTTGTGATTTCGGCGCTCTTCCTTCTGCTGCCTTTCACGCTTCTTATTGTTTTTGCAAACATCGGAAGTCTCCGGAGAGCATTCAGCGTGATTAGAAGGGGCAGACCTTCCGAACCTCCTCCTAACTATGCGGGATGGCCGTTATGGTATCATCGGCAGGCCCTTCTACATGAAAGGATGTTCGGATGGCTGTACATTGCGGGACTGCTTCTCTATCTGCTTATTTCAAATTTTGGCATCCCTGTGCGTTAGCTCTACCCGGAACTGCAGAATGGAGTAGACACCCGATCGCCAGCCGATTTTTCCGTGTGGAAAACCCGATTCAAGGAACTCTGTTTCCACTGGCTGCCGGATATATTCTATCCGGTATCTACCTCCACAAGCTGGCTTGGATCGCAATTTTCAATTTTCCCTGCGTAGTTATCCTGCCTTGCAGCCCACTGAAGCAACGGCATTATGACCCTCCTTAGATCCTTTCCGTTTTCAGTCAACGAATACTCCACCTTTGGCGGTATTTCTGCAAATGACTTTCTATTCACGATGCCCGATTCTTCCAGTTTTTTGAGTATTGAGGAAAGGGTGGAAGGAGATACCCCTCTGAGTTCTGTGTTGAGGCCGGTGAACCTTATGGCACCGTGGTTTCCGATCGAATTGATTGTGAACAGCACCCATTTTTTGCCAGGGGATATAGATAACAATAAAAAAATGTCACCCCCTATTTAAGTTAATATCTGATACATTGAATATTAATCATTTTTGTCTAATATCTGACAATTGGAATGTTAATTATTCTAGCCTAATTCAACTTCCTTGTATAGTTGTAATAGAATTTTCACGATTTTTACTTTTGGATTTAACAGCTTACCGTTTCTGATCTTTGCTTTTTGCCTCTTTAGTTCTCTTTCAGATATTCCCTTATCCCTGACATCTTTAGGTTTCAATGATAAAATCCATTGTTTGAAATCTTCTGCGTTCTCATATTCAAGGTATAAATCATAATCTATTCTAAAAATAGAGGCCTCATCAAGAATCCTTCTCCCAACATCATAGTCCTAGAGAACCAAATTTACCAGAAATCCAAGAGGCAGATAATGGATGTCATTTTAGACGTAACTTGGGACACTCTATTTATAGATCCTAAAGAAAAGAAAGGACATAAAATCATATCCTCCTTATACTCCAGACGCTGTAGGGACGATAAAAACGCTTTAAATAATAAGTCGATTGAAAGTTTTTGCCCTATAACAACCATGGACTTAGCTGAGTGGGTTCAAGATAAATTAACGCCGGACATGGTTTTAGAGAAATTAAATGAAAAAGCTAAAATCTACCTGTATGATAATTAACCTTTGATTTTTCATTAAATTTAAATTTTCTTTTTTCAATAACTTTTTGCCACGGTTAAAGTGTATTCAATTAGGTAAACACTGAATATGCGGTTGCCGAAATGATGCTGTCTGGCTGTTTAGGCCAAAAATGGTTGGGCGGAATAATTGTTGGCTTTTTGGGTACAACGTTGTAAGGCTACGCCATAGGAGTGACATAAGTGTCTTGGCTCTACAGTGTAATGTGAAATTAGGTAAAAATAACATTTATAATGTGGTGAAGTTTATAATAAGTTGTAAATAAAATGTCAGTAAATAATTATCCAAAAATAAACAAAATTTTTTCAGCTTCAGATGTAAAACATGGCATTTCTCTTTTCACAGCTAATGAGATCAGTGTTGTGGAAAACATGATCAAAGAAACAGAAGGAAAATTTTATATAAAATGCCAAATTAAAGATAATTTAAAAGTAGCAAGACCTGAAGAGGTTGTGAGACAACTATGGATTTATAGATTATTATATGAATATAACTACCCAAAAAGTAGAATAGATGTTGAAAAAGTTGTTTATTTTGGCTCAAGGGAATATGGATCAGCAGATATTGTTGTCCTACACGAAGACCGTAATCACCCTTACATAATCTTTGAAGTAAAGAGACCTCAAAGAACCGCCGGATTGGAACAATTAAAGAGTTATTGTAATGCAGAAGGTGCTCCAATTGGTGTTTGGTCTAATGGAAATGAAATTATAAGGCTTCTTCGAGAAGAACCCAATATCTTTGTAGAAATTCCAAGAATACCCAAAGTTACAGAAACACTAAGAGATATCTTAACACAAAGATGGACACTTGAATGGCTTGAAGCTCATGATGAGTTAAAGCAGGGAAAAACAACACTTAAAAAGATATTGTTGGACTTAGAGGAGCTTGTTTTAGGCAATGCAGGAGTGGATGAGTTCGAGGAAATTTTTAAGTTAATATACGCCAAACTCTACGATGAATGGAATGGGATTAATAACCCCTCTTATCAGTTAGAGTTCTTCGTTGGAGATAGAAGCGCAGAGCAAGTAAAACAAGCAATAACAAACCTGTTAAATAATGCAAAGAGAGAATGGCCTGGAGTTTTCGAGACGACAGATAAAATTGAATTGAGAAGCGAGCATTTAAAAGTTTGTGTATCTTTTTTAGAAAAAATAAAGTTATTCAATTCAAACCTTCGCATCATAGATGAGGCTTTTGAATATTTAATACCTCAAGTATCTAAAAAGAAAGAAGGGCAGTTTTTTACTCCCCGGCCTGTTGAAGATATGGTTGTTAAAATGCTCAACCCTAAAACCGATGAATTCGTTATTGACCCAGCATGTGGTTCTGCTGGTTTTCTTTTGCATTCAGTAATGCATGTTGCTGGTGGCATGATTAGCGGGAAACCCTTACCTGAAAATGCGAAAAATTTTGCTCAAACTAAGATTTATGGAATTGATTTTGCTAAAAAAGCTGTAAAGATAGCAAAAGCCATTAACTTAATAGTAGGGGATGGGAAATCTCATATATACGAAGATAATTCATTAGCGCCTCAAACTTGGAGATATGAAACAAAATCAGGTTTGAAGGACAGACTCTTAAGATTTCCAAATAATACTGAGAAAGACACCGATAATCAAGAAAAGTTTCTACTTTTTGATTTTGATGTCTTGATGACCAATCCGCCTTTTGCTGGAACAGTTAAAGAAAGAGACATTTTAAGATTTTATAAACTAGCTGAGAGAAACAGAAAATGGGTTGACAAAACTGGTAGACACATTCTTTTTTTAGAACGTTCTCTCCAATTTATAAGACCTGGGGGAAGAATGGCTATTGTTTTGCCCCAAGGATTATTAAACAACGCAAATGCTGAATATATTCGCAGGTTTGTTATTGAAGAAGCAAGAATTTTAGCAGTGGTTGGATTGCATGACAACACTTTCAAACCACATACAGGAACAAAAACAAGTGTTTTATTCCTAAAGAAATATACTGATGAAGAAGAAGAAAATATCCAACGAATAATGCTAAAATATGAAGATAAATGGGAAAAATTTTTGGAAAATCTTAAAAGTCAATATCAAAATTTATCCCTGGACACTTCAGTAGATGAAGAAGAGATACCAGAAGAGTTAAACTCTTTCTTGGAAAACTATTTTGAAAGTAGAGAAGAGATTGAAGAAGTGTCAACAGAAGTAAACGAAGTTGAAGAAACAGAAGACGCAAAAGAAAAAAATAACGGAAAGGTACCCCTCGCTGTTTTGGTTCAAGAGAAAAATCAATTAGATGAAACCTTAAGGGAAAAAGCAGAGGAATTAGAAAGTGTAAATGATACAAGAAAAGCTGAATTGAAAAACGAAATAAATGTAATAAAAGGTAAGATTGATAAACTCACCAAAGAAATCCTTCATAGGACTTTAGCAGGGCAAATAAAATTAGTTTTGAGTGATGAAAGGATTACTGAGGCATTTAAGAAATACTGGCTTGATGGAAAAGTAATACAAGAAATGGATTATCCGATTTTTTTTGCTGTGAATGAAAAGCCAGTAAAGGATGAAAGTGGGGAGTACAGATACAAAAAGACACCAAACGGCGATTTAGTATTGGATGAACGTGGGCACCCTGTAATCGACCACGATTTAGATGAAATAGCAGAGGCTTTTATCAAATTTGCCAAAGAACAATTAGCGAATGGTGATAATGCGTTTGATTTTTGGAGGTAAAACATGGCAGTATTTAGCATAGTAAAATTATCAGAAACAAACAATCATCATAGGATAGATGCTGAATTTTATCATCCTGAGTATTTGAAGAATAAAAGAAGACTAACCAATTTAAAAATCCCGCTATTTTCTTTAAAACAAGTTTCTAATTACATCACAAATGGTCATACACCAAGATATGCCGATTTAACAGTAGGAGAGGTACATTTTTTAACTGCTGAAGATGTCTTAGATTTCATCGTTAATTTTGAAACTTCTAAACGGATTACGAAAGAAGATAGTTATAAGGTTTTAAGAAGAACAATACTGAAGGAAAACGATTTATTAATTACAATAAAAGGTAAGATTGGGAATGCCGCAGTAGTTTATAAACTGGAAGGGGAGACAAATATCAATCAGGATGTGGCAAGAATTATAATAAAAAAATCTATTGATAAGAAAAAAATAAATCCTTATTTTATTGCAGCTTTTATAAATTCAAAATTTGGAAGGCTTCAAGTTGACCAAATAGCTACATCTCAAATAAATCCTTTTCTTGGGTTAGGCAATTTAAAGCAAATTGTTATTCCATTATTGGATGAAAAATTCCAGGATAAAATAGAAGGTGTCTTAAAAAAAGCATTAGAATTGTTTTATTACTCTAATATTATATTTTCCCAGGCAGAAAATCTGCTTTTAGAAGAACTCGAACTTAAAGATTTCAAGCCAAAATATGAAAAAACTTATACCGCTAAACTTTCCGATGCCCTCTCTGTTCATAGAATAGATGCAGAATACTTCCAGCCTGCATATGAAGAAGTAATAAGGAAAATAGGAGATATGACAGAATTAAAACCCTTAGGAAAGTTAGCAAATAGAATTAAGTTGAAAATTAAACCAGAATATAATAAGCTCTACCGATATATAGAAATAAACAATGTATCAATCGATATCGGAGAGATTAATTACACAGAAAGATTGGGTAAAGATTTGCCTCCTAATGCAAAAATTCCAGTAAAAGGTGGAGAATTGATTATTTCAAAGGTTAGACCAACTAGGGGAGCAATAGGGATTATACCTTATTCTTTGGGTGAGAACCTTATATGTAGCTCTGCATTTTCTGTTTTTAATGTTAATAGCCCATTAAAAGAATATTTATATGTTACTACTCGTTCAGTCATAGGTAGATTACAGTTAGAAAAACCGACCAAAGGAACATCTTATCCAACAATTGAAGATTTGGATGTAGAGAAATTGCAAATCCCTCTTCTTCCTTTTTCGACTCAGCAAAAAATTGCTTCGTTAATTCAAAAATCTCACGAAGCCAGAAAGAAAGCAAAGGAATTATTGAATGTTGCCAAAAAGGCAGCAGAGATCGCAATTGAGAAGAATGAAGAAGAAGCTTTAGATTATATTTCTAAAAGCATAAAGAAAAGTTGACCGAACTTCTTAGGAAAGATTAATAAAAATTGTTTCGACGTATATTAAAATACGTTAAACCGAAGCCCGAGGCACAGGCTTCGGTTGAAAATTAAAGGGTTTTGAAATTTACTTGCCTTTGTTACTAAAGAGAACCGTTGCAAAGCTTGCTAATGCTTCCTTCTTCCAATTTCAATATTTCGGTATGTAGCTGCATTGCTTGGCTTAATTTTTTATTGCTCGCTAATTTGATACCTTTTGCAATCAATTCTCTAAAAGGCACGTTGCAGTCGCTATATTTCTCTATCTTTACACGTATTGCGTATTTACCATCAGGCCAGACTTTTGAATGATCTTCATAATAACTCGACATTGCTCTATAAATCCCAACTACCGCTGAAACAGGATTTTTAACGTAAACGGCGATTAGATCTCCAGCTTTTATTGTTTTTACAATATTTTCATATACAGCACTTCTTATCTCTTCTTTTGACTTTACACCAAGAATACATTTTTCTTTGCAGATGTCCCAGTTTTTGTCTGAGCTCACAAAAAGAAGTTCCATTTAATCACTGCTTAATTTTTAAAGCGTAGGACGAAATTTTATCCCATCTATACTTACTATCGTTCAATTTATTCTTAAAGTACTTTTCGTCCCATTTTCTATGGAGTCTGAACCATATAATCCCCTCTTTATTTATGCCATAATTGTATCTTTTTTTACTTTTTCTTTCTAGCTGGTATCCCCTATAATCGTCCTTAAGAAGTTGCGCTATTTCTTCTTTTTTTAATATGAAAAATTGCGGTTCTATTCCAGAAAGATCATTCAATATCCAGAAATCCGCTTCGTTCTTCTCGACCTCTTCATCAATTTTATCTTGAAGGCTTTTTGGTAATTTAAAATCTAGCAAATCTGGCCGTTGTTTGTATTCTTCTTCGATTTCATTTTTTATTTTTTCCTTCATATCTCCTAATTTTAACTTAAGTATAGAGAACTCCCCTTTATTATTAGTTGTGCTCTTTACTTGTATTTTTATTGGTTTTGAACTATCTTTAAACTCAAGTTTAATATCATACCCCTTTTTCTGTCCTCCCACCCATTTACACTCTTTTTCATTTAACTTGTCTCTAAACTCATAGTAAAGTTTAGTGACTACCAGAACCTCGCCTAAAAAACCAATAACTTTGTTCTTTATTTTAGTTTCTTTTGCAAGTTTATCGTTATCCTGCAACCACCTATATATTTTATCTTTTAAATCATTTAATGCATTAATATATTCTGGATTAAAAGTAAATCCTTTCTCATCCATCAGAATCAACAATTTATTATATTATATCAAAGAGTTGATCCCTAAATACCTTTATATCTATATGATATATTCAAAATGCTTAGGTTGTTGAAATTTATATCTATTCACTGAAGTACCTTACTTTTTTATATTCCTATGAATCTTTCTTTGCAAGACCAAAAACCCCTTAAGCTTGAGGGTGACCTCTCTACCACCCATTTCTTGCTGTAGTCATGTCTGATTATTGATTTCGTTTTTGATTATATCAAAATCCCCTTCTGTAATTCTGATTATAGAAACTTGCAAATATTGATTCCATGTTTTGCCCTTGTCTGCAATGAATGTTAGTTTATCGATTAAATTAGGGTTAACGTGATTGGCTTTGTTTTCTTTTTCTTCGGTGGAGTAGCTTATTTTTATAGGGTTTTTTGCTTCTCGAATTATATTCAATTTTATTCTGTAGGGGAATAAAAATTTCTTACCGTTTTTTGTCCACCCAATATCTTCTTCGCTGTAAAAATATCCCCCAGAAAACCGTATAATAGCAACAAATTTGCCTCCGTGCGTATATACTATAGCCTTATCGCCGTCTTTTACAAAATCCCTAAGGGTAATATAATATCGTGCATCCATGCCCCACACAGAATTCTGTTTACATATCCTCCAGTTCTCTTCGGAAGTGCTCATACACCAAAATCTCACTTTAATCACCAAAACCATATCTAAACTATACATATTACCTTTTTCTTTCTTTCCCACCTATTAGCTACTGGTGGTAATATGTCAGAGAAGAATGCTACGCTTGTTGTGAAGCTGCATAAGTGCCACATTTTTGAAAAAGCCCCTTCCTCTATAAGCGATGTTACCATTCACGAATTAGCCTACTTGCAGGAAAAGAACCACACAAAGAATTTTGGGAACTTGTCAAGAACGCAGTGTCCGACTATGAATAAAAAAGAATGGCTTAGGGTAAACGGCCCTGGTCTGACTTACTCCAAAAAACGGTAGTATTATGTTCGAACAGAAAGCAGGTCGATACTGGTATGACAAAGAAATCAACTACGGGAGACTATCTGAACGCTGGAAAAGCAAAGGGAAGAAACAATTAAAAGCTTATCTTGAAACCTTTTCAGTTGAAGAACTCAAACTAATCGATGACAAACTAAGCTTGGCTTCTCCAAAATCTACAGATAAGGCAGATTATCTAAAATCAATTCTAGAATCAAAAGAAGCACTGCAACTATTCCTTTTGCATACGTTCTTCGAAAAATTTAAGAAGAGTGTTTTGGACTATGTAACCGGCGTGCTTTCAGGAAATACTGCGAATCAAAACCCATTTATCAATCTGTTTTTGCTATTTTTAGATTCCTCTAAAGATCATCTCCTAAACATATTCATTTACCACAATTGGAATGCAGCTTCGACTGGGAAGGTCTACAAGAGTAGTAACCCCCTTCCAGAAGATATTGCCAGCAAATTTTACAAAGAAGCTAATGCCTTTGCCAAGAAACTCTCTTCAAAAGACTGGTATCTTGGAAAGAAGAAAGTTCGTTTTATCGGCTCAACCGATTCAACTTTCATTTTTGATAAACAAGTTGGAGACAAAATATTACAAACAACTTCTGGTCACAAACGAGTAAAACCATCTAGATACGTTCTAATTAGGTTACAACCTCAGAGTGTGGAAATTCGCGAAGTAAGACGCAGCAGTAGAAATATTGCAGAAAACATAAGAAAGTTAATTGAAACGCAGTTTTCGACTGAGCTTATTGATGAAACACAGACTCCGACAAAAGGAAATCTAGAGACCTTTCTAAAGCGGTTAAAGAATACAAATAGTAGCGACGAGTTTGAAATAATTTCTTTTAAAGCAAAACACTCAAAACTTGATAAAGGCATCCCGGTAGAAGTTGACAATTTCGAAGGTGGAAGCGATATTTCAAAAGCTATTACTGAGCTAGTCGATCGAGAGATTATAGTACTAAACAATCTTTCCGACATCGATAGATTTACGGTCAGTTTCTCCAAAGCAAAAAGAAACGGAAAACGGAAGACCATCCGCGTAAACGAAAATGAAGATGGCACTCTAACCCTAACTTCGGACAGTAAAGAATTGAAAGACGAAGAGCGCCAAGACTTTTCGAACCTATTTGCTCAAAGATTTGGAATAGGATTAAATGTCCCGTTGGATCCGACGCACTTGGTTGCGAACCAAAAACCCGTGTTCGATTATTTACTTTCTGAAGAACGAGTAGACAACCCAAAGAAGTTTCAGTTGGATGCCATCAAGAAACTCGAAGAACTTGGTGTAATAACTACGAAAAAGCAATTTCAGCTAAGATGTACGAATCCGAGTTGCAGGCACAAAATGTATTCTCAGCAAGAATCAGACACTTGCCGAGATTGTGGCTCACAGGCTACTAAGATAAATGAAGCAATCAAGCTCGAAGTCTCAGAAAAAGGAACGTCAAACTATATCCGAGGTATTCTTTCAAAAAGCTCAAAAGTTGCAGAGCGAACTAACCGTACAATTAAAATCAAAAACACTAAATTCAAATTTTACGAATTAGAGATCAGTGCAAATCCCGTTTTTGTACACTTAAATTTCGGGAGGGTTACAAAAACTTTTCTCGATTATCTTGTAAGATCCGGGCTCCCTCTTCTTTTTATCAACATTTCAAAAGTAGTCAATACATCAGATATGGAAGAGAGGCTTTTTGAACAAATAGATTTGAGCGATATACTTATCGATGAAGACGCCGGTTTGAAGGGCATAGAGGAACGATTAGAAAAGTTGCAAACATATTCTATGGATCGAATT
>OGCG01001718.1_pt1 | contig 10356 bp, 11 predicted proteins | sample 1570061 | NCBI WGS metagenome assembly OGCG01 (sample SAMN06268698, study PRJEB24515) | hot springs metagenome | isolation source: Joseph's Coat, Yellowstone National Park, Washington, USA | place: USA:Joseph's Coat, Yellowstone National Park, Washington, USA
AAAGCGTCTTTCAGCTTTTTACATTCATAAAAGTGAGGCTCTTCTTTTCCAGATGCTATATTCGTAGCTTTTTCTCTAGCTTCTGGAGATACTGCAGATTCGACTAGACTCATTATCATTTTCCCTAACATACCTAATTTCTTACTCATCCTAGCACCCCTTCTAACAAACTATTTCTTTCTTTATTTTTTGGCTTAACTAATTCCTGTAATTGAAGAGAATTTTCTACCGCGTTTTTGCCCTTTAATTCTGTTTTCTTCTCTTCTTCTTTCTTCTCATCTTTTTGGTAGAATCTAGCTAGCTCTACTATATCTGACCCTATCCCACCACCTACACTAACGAATAATATCAATAGTTGAATATAACGCTCTTGAAGAAGACCACTAGCTTCTAACGCCTTATAAATAGTGTCACCCCTCATTTTTATTCTGTTTTCCCAGTCAGGGAAAATATCGGTAGGATCAACTGACTTTTTGTAACGAATATTCAAAAATGCAATCACGATTTCTAACACACTTCCGTAAGCTAATCCTACCAATTCAGGAGTCACTAAACTTATTAGTGGTTTTTCTTCTTCTATTTGCTGTTCTGGTATTACTTCTTGCTCCTTTTCCTCTACTTCTCCTTCTTTAGCCTCTTCTTTCTCTACTTTTAGCTCATCTGCTACGTTTTGAAGTTGTTGAGCTGATTCCTTGAGCTTTAGTTTATGCTTTACAGCACTCAAATACTTAGCTGGATCCTTCCGTTTCCACCAATTCTTTATGGCTTCTCGTATGCATTCTTCTTGAACACCGTTTTCAAGAAGAATCTTTATTATTTCCTGCCTTTCCTTTCCTTTTATTTCGATTTCTTGACCATTTAAACTGATCTTATCGGGCTGAGTAGGACTATAAAAAATTGGATCACATGCATCGCTGACGGGAATTGATTGACTCATTTGTTACCCCTCATCCAAAAAATTACGAGTAAAACTAGCAAGAACATAAGTTAATCCTCAATGGAATTGAAAGTCAACATTAAATCCATGTTTTTCCTTTTAGTCATTCCTATAGTTAATCCTCAATGGAATTGAAAGTCTGTTCTCCTGAGGAGTTCATAAGAAACGACTTAGTTAATGACGTATGCAAATCAATACAAAGGTGTAGGCGTTTCACACTTCATGACCTGAGGGTTATTGTAGACATGGGAGAAGGGGTTTCTTTACTCAATTAATAGTAACGCATTTCCGCAGTCGGACACCGCGTGGACTGTGGGGTCTTTCCCTCGTAAAGTCAGTCAGACAATAAAAAGGTGGTGTTTTTCCGACCAACGGAAAAGTCTTATAGTAGTCTTTCACAACTTTTAAATGTGACCGTACTCCTGACAACTTTGGGTTTTGATGAGAAGTTCCAAGTTAGGGCTTTCATGAGGTGGTTTAAGGAGTTAGAAGGTGTAGTCATTTTCGGCTCGTTCGAGAACGATTTAGCGAAAAAAGCCCTGAACTCCCTCGTGGGCGTAATCAATTCGGCTAACGTAAAATACGAGGTAGTAGAAGTAAACCCGTACGATTTTAAAGAACTAGTCGTCAAAGTGGGGAGGAAGCTCGAGGACTATAAGGGGAAAAAGCTGGTCTTTAACTTATCAGGGGGTATGAGGGTACTGTCTGTTGCACTGCTCTTGACCCTCCTTTTAAAGGACGTCGACGCTATTATCGAACTGGAAACGGAGGACTTTAAAGGCTATTTCCAATTCTCGACAAGTGACTTTAAGCCCGTTTCGCTCAGTAAGGACCACTTGGAGGTCTTGAGGGCAATCAAGGAGGGGTATAATACAGTTAACTCTATTCACAAGAGGCTCAACATGCCTTTGTCGACGGTGTGGAGGAGGGTTAACGACCTGAAGGAGATGGGGCTTATCGACAACGGTATGAGACTGACTTTCAAGGGCGAGCTGGTACTTTCGACCACTTACTTTTCATCTGATTGAAAAGCTTTTTCGAACCACAATATATTTAAATGTCCCTTGGTATAATTATTGTTGATGAGTGCAGAAGAAATAGAAGGTCTGTTAAAGAGGGTGGCTAACATGTTAGCTTCGGTAACTATCTACAGCGAGTCCCCTACCTATGTAGACAGGTTTTCGAACGCACTGTCAAAAGAGGCAGTAGCCAAGGTCGTGTACGAGTCGCAGAGGGTCTTACAAGTTGGGATCAGCAACGGTGACATAAAGTTGTCGAGCGTGAAGATCAAGGAAGGGAAGGTCGAGGAGAGTAAAGTAGGTGAAGGAGGAGAAAGTTACCCTGCAATATCGATAAAGACTAAGGAGAGGAAGTATTATATCGTGGGGTATCTACCCACGGATAAGGACGTTGAGGACTTCTTAAGACTAGTCGAAAAAGACGTGTATTACGCTAGGAAAGCAGGTGCGTTAGCTATGTCCATAGCTAATAAAACCCTATTGGCAGGTGGTAGTTCATGATAAGCGGTTCCTTCAGGTTTTTAATTAATACGGAAAGCCTTAACGGCGTAGAGACAGTAGGTAACTTGTCAAGGCATAGGACAGCCCCGGTAGTGTTGAAGACCTCCGTAGGTTACTTGGTGCGTTACGTACCGGCGATATCAGGTGAGTCCCTAGCCCACGCGTATCAAGTAGCGTTAGTGGATTTAGCGAAGAAGGAGAAGTTGCCTGTAGGCGTTTTCTCGTCGAGGTACGACTTCATAAAGTTCTCCACAGATGAAGTCTTGAAGGAGGAAAAAATTGACAAACCTGAAAAAGCCGGTGACGCGAGGAAGTTCGAGGTAGATGTAATGCTTCACGACGTGGTCGCTGACGTCGGCGGTTTCATGTACGCAGGGAATCCCCCGGTCAGGAGGACGTCGAGGGTTAAGTTCGGTTATATGATCCCTGCACTTATCGGAGACGACATACCAGCACAGTTAGAAGCTCAATTCCACGTCAGGAGTAGCCAGAGCGGGCAAATGATTTACAACGTCGAAGTGTCCTCCGCCCTTTACGTGATGTCTTTCTCCTTAGACGAGGACCTAATTGCGGTACCGTCAACGGAGGGAGAGAAAGTAAAGGGAGAAGAGGAGTTAGAGAAGCAGAGAGAGTTGAGGGTTAAAGTCGCGATCCAAGCGTTGTACAGCGTGTTAACTGGCAACTTCGGCGGTAAAAAGTCTAGGTTCCTACCGTCAATGAAGTTGATGTCGGGAGTAGTAACGGTCACAGACTTCCCGTTTGTACCGGAACCGGGGCACAGTAATGATTACGTCAAGACGACGATGCAGAGGTTAAGTAAGGCCCAAGGTATATTTAACGGGAAGGGTAAGGCTTACGTGATAAACAACGAGGGCGTAGAGGAGGGACAAGGTGCTGTAAAGGTAAGTAACGTTGAGGAGTTAGTAGAGAAGTTGATGGGCAAGTAAGAGGGTTCCTAATGTTATATTCTAAAGTTTTTTTAAGACTCCACTGGGGTTTTTCAGTCTCAGTACCGTTTGCCTCTAAGGCTAAGCCCTCTTTTTACTTACCTCCCCCTACTACTCTTGTCGGTGCCTTAGCTTACGGTAAATTCAGGGGGGTAGACAATAGGGCAGAGAAGGGCAAGATGGTGAGCCCGGCGTTTGGTCTAAAGGTCAGGGCTGCGGCGTCATATGAGAGGGACTTCTTGGGCGGATACGTTGAGGACATCGTCAAGAACGTCATCATGTATTTCCAGAGGAAGGAAAGGAGGTTGGAAGAGAGGTACAGATACGGTGTAGTACCGACGGGTAAGGTGTACAGCCCTAACAAGGTCATCAAGGTCGTCTACGTTGCTGACATGGACAGAGGAGAGTTAGAGAAGTGGAGTTGGTCTATAACCAGGTTGGGCTGTAAGGAATGTCTGGTAAGTGTTGAAGACGTTGAAATAGGTGATGCTAAAAAAGTCAAAGGTAGGGTCAAGACCAGTTACTATTTTCCTGCCGACGTTAAGGTGATTTCCGGTAGGGTCGAGTATGTGGACTTCTGGGACGAGAACGGTTACATTTGGGGGAGTAGCGGGAATACTTTAAGGTATGCGATCCCGGTCTTGGGGTACCCCTTGACTTATAACGAAGTCGAGGTTGAAGCTAACGAGGCTTATGAGGTGGGAGGGGAACACGTTGTATTCGGGTAAACTAATTGAAGCCTACGACGAGTTTATTACAAAGAACAACCTCCAAGATAGGAAGGCTATAAGGGAGACTATTGAAACTCTTGAGGAAGGTCACAACGTGATTCTGAAAGCCCCTACCGGTTATGGTAAAACTACTTTGACTAAGGTCTTAGCCAATGCTACGATCCACGGGCAGTACTTCGATAGGGTAATCCACGTACTGCCTTTAAGGGCGATAGTCCAGGATTTATATAACAAGTTGAAAAAGGACAGTGAGAGTGGGGTCATCAAGACGAAGAGTATTGCAGCACAAGACATGGACTACTCGGACTCACCGTTTTTTATGAAAAAAGTCACGGTCACTACTCTAGATACTTTTGTTTTGAACTTGTTTAAACTACCGGCTGTTGAGATGAAGAACGTCTTCAAAAATTACGGCTCGCACTACGAGTTATCGAGGGGGATGATCTATTCGTCGATAGTGATCTTCGACGAGTTCCACCTACTCGGAGAGGAAGGGAGGCCTTTAACAGTAGGTCTGGCTTCTATTAAGTCCCTTACAGACGCTGGAGTACCGGTGGTAGTCATGTCGGCTACTATTGATAAAAACCTCGAGGACTTGATAAAGAAGTACGGTAGGGACTTTAAAGTGGTCGAAGACCCTAACTTTGCAATAAAAAGGGAGATCACGGTGAGGAAGATTTCAACGCAAGAAGTTTTAGATGACGCCGTGAACCAGTTCAAAAAAGGTAAGAGGGTCTTAGTAGTCTTTAACACGAGGGCTGAGGCTGTTGAGTTTTACAAGAAGGTAAAGGCTGAGGGGGTTAACCCCGTGCTAATACATAGCAAGTTTAACAAAAATGACAGGGTAGAGATCGTCAAAAGGATAGTCGAGGAGGGTGCGAGGTTCGTCATTTCTACCCAAGTTATTGAGGCAGGTGTCGATACGAGCTTTGACGTCCTGATCACCGAAGCCAGTCCGGCATCGAATTTGATTCAGAGGGCCGGTAGGGTAGCTAGGTACGGGGGAGTTGGTGAGGTTCACGTTTTTCCCTTCAGCGGGAAAGTGTACGACAAGAGAGAGGTTGAGAGTGTTTGGAATTCGATAAAGGACGGGGGTGATTTGCCTAAGTTAGCTGAAAGGGAATACGAGGTCGACTCCGTCCTACTAGGGGATTTAACTACGATTGACTATTCCGTATTCGCTAACCACGATACGACAAAGAAGCTTTACGAGACTGTTTGTAATTTAGTTAGGGACACGTCAATTATCTTAGGTTTTCCCGTCAATAACTTCAGCATCGATTATGCAGTCCCCCTAACTGAGCAAGAGGCTTTAAGGGAGTTAAAGGAGAACGGTGTCATAAAGAATGGGGAGGTAAGTAAAGACGTTGAAGTTAAGGGAGAGTGTCTTCAATTGAAGTTCCTTAAGGAAGGAATAGACGGTGTAGTCATAAGGGGTTACGATAAGGAGATAGGTGGTATCTTGTGAAACCTTGTGCCTTTACTAACCAGACTCTGGTAGACCACTCTATAGGCTCGTTAAATTACGCAAAGATGGTGATGACCTCTTCGTATATTGACGTTGCGAAAAGGAGGCTGGAGAAGTTCGGTGTCAAAGTAGACGATAGCCTTTTTGAATTATCAGTACTACTCCACGATATCGGTAAGGCGGGGGAATATTATCAGGAGCAATTTGACGATAATTGTGACGGTAGATCACCGTCTTTCATCTATCATGAAATAGGTTCTGCAATTTTCTTCTATAACAACATAAAAGATGAAAGTGTTAAGAAACTGATAGCTCTGGCTGAGTTGAACCACTTAAACGCGATCAGGGGTATTTCGTCCCTTTCAGTGATGAAGTTTCCCAAAGGTTATGACATAAGAATGTTGAAACTCGAAAGGTACGGAAAGGCGTTATTGGATACTCTGAGGGACAAGGGTTTCGATATCCATTTCAACGTGAGAGACTATACTTTCGAAGACTACAGAAGGATGCTCCTTGACATAGCTAACAGTAACGAACCTTATTTGAAGTTATATGTGTTTTTTCTTACCCCCATTATTGTGGGTGATAATTTGGATAGTCATTTTGCGAGGGGGTTGGGTGAGAGGAGGAGGTTTATTGAAATTTTAAAAAAGGAGGTAGGTGTGTAGGAAATGTTAGTCCCTCTATATGATATATTCGGAGATAATTTAGTTAAACAAGTCGGAGTAAACAGCGGGAGCTATAAGTTCACTTCGGTAAAGGGGATGCCCTACATAGAAATAGACGATAAGGAGTTGAGGATCACTCTAGACGTGGCAAGTCAAATAGCGGAGAGATTGGAGAAAAATAAGAGGAGAGTGATACCTTTGAGCGGAAACGACAAGAAACCGGTTGAGAAGGTGCTGAAGTGCTTTAGGTTCTCTCCATCAGACTCTATTTCAACAGTGCTAAAGAAATTTGATTTGAACAGCGGACCGTGTGAGATAGACAGTTTACCGTCTTTTATAAAGCCCGAGTTCTATGAGTACGGCAGGGTACCGGGGAAACCCGGGGGAGAAAAGAGTAAGATGAGGGTTGACGGTAGGTATGTCATCTTAGCAATTGCTGGTTGGTTGTTATCAAGGGTAGGTACAGCCAAAATGGGTAACGAATGGGTAGGCGTTCACGTCTTTACTACTACAAAGTCGTTACTGTATAACGCTTATGGTGACTTTGCCGGTGTCAAGCCGGAGACCGCCTTTATCATACTCTTAGCTAAGAGGGTCATAGAGTCTAATTCCAACATATCTTCGGCAAGAGTTTACTTAGTATCAGATGCAGGGGGTCAGAACCCTACGGTAATTTTAGGAGGGTTCACCGTGGACTTATCTAGGTTTCTTGAGAAGAAGGAGTTGATAAACGACGACTTAATATACCTTGCTGAGGACGCACTGAAAAGTGATAACGAGAACCAGGGCTTCAATACTAAGGACTTCTCTACGAGGGTCGTTAACTTAGTTTACGAGATTATTAACGGTTCAAAAAAGGTGGAAGAATTGTTATACTTTACTAACAGGGAGGTCTCAATGGAAGTGGTATCGGGGAAGTTCAAAGAGTTCTGTAAGGACTATAAGGCTTACTGTAAGGCTTACTATTACTCTCAGAAATTAATAAGGGATTTAGCGTGAATTTTTCCTCCGAGAAGGTCGTTAAAGTTTCTTTTACGGTTACCCCTACGACGGACGTTGTTTTACCTCCTTTAACTTCAAAAGTCGTCAAGAATTTGATCCTCTCCGGGAAATTGCTCTCTTCCCTATCACAGCTAGTTAACAGCAGTGCTAAGAATAAACCAATATTTATTTCTAATTTGGGATATAACGGCAAGAGGTTGTTCAGTACCGGTAAACCTTTGACTGCCAGAGCCGGTCAGAGGTTGGACTTCTTCATCTCTTTCCCCTACTACGATAACCTCCACGAGGAACTGAAAGAGGGTTGCTTTGATACTCCTTACGGCAGGTTCTACATTCAACTCAGTGAAGTTTACATTGCCGACTTGAACATGATAAAAGCGGTGAGCCCTAAAGGTAAAAACTTTTTAGTGACTTTTGTGACCCCCACGCTTCTTTCTTCCAAAGTCCTTTTGCCTTCATCACTTGACCGAAAGTTTAAGGGTATAAACCCTGGTTTTTCTCTGATCCCTTCTGTCGGGCTGATCGTGAATTACGCTTATAGGACTTACCACGCTTTACTCGGAAATACTAGTAATCAGGAGTATAACGTCAGGGCTTATAAGTTAGCCATTTTGAGCAACGCCTTGTCGAGGATAATAGGATATAATTTGAAACCGGTGACGGTCGTAATAGGTGAGGATGGTAAGGGGAACTTGAGGACTACTAGGGGGTTTGTCGGGTGGATGGAGTTTGATATTGTTTATGAGAAACTCAAGAGGGCTGTAACTAAGTACTTGCTGGTTACATCAGTTTTAGGGATCGGGAGAAGTAGAGGGGTAGGATTCGGTGAGGTAAGAGTAGAGTTGAAGGACCAAAGTTAAAGGAGAGTGATTGATTAAATCGAGAAAAAGAGAAAGAGACTTGTACTTAAAAAATTCATTAAAGTCCCAGCAATTGTGAATCTCATTTTCTTAAATCGCTCTTTAATTAGGACACTTCTTATTACAGCAACGTCCTCTATCCAAGCTAAGGGAGGTAGAGCTTAACTGGGTGGATGGGGAAAAGGCCTCATGAGTTCGTACTAATATACATGGCTAATCGGGTTTGCAAAGAGGTACCAGCAAAGGTTAAATCTGTGATTTTTTAAGCATTTTTGCAAAGTACTTACTATATCTCCTTGCGTAGGGGAAATCATAAGTCGTATAGATTGCACGGAACTATTTTCATTACCCTTCTTATATATAAGTTTAGTATCTTTTTAAATTTCAACATAACACTACTTATCAGACAAGTGGTGGGAAGCTTAGGGATACACGTTCAACAAGGCTTATAAATTAGTTGTAAAATAAAATTAATATGGTGTTTGAAGACCCTGAGGGACACGATGAAATTGAAGAGGTAATTGCAGAGGATGAGCAAGAAATACCGTATATTGGTGAGAACAAAATTGGAGAAATAGAATATTACATAGTTAGAGAATTACGAACTTATGGTTATTCCGCCACAAGTCATACGTTATCCATGGGAGGATACACAGAAGCCATAGAGATAAGTGGTTCGAAGTCATATTACACTGGCATTTCTCGCAATGTAGTCGCTCATATTAATATCAAATACGAATTGTCCCCATACATAGATTTAAATGGTACTAATGTATTACACATAAGGTATAAGGCGACGGTTTCTTTCTCTAGCGAAGAGCAAAAAATAGAAAGGTTACTAAGGGGAAGGTCGAGTATAAATATAATGGATACGTTTTCGCAGAGGAGGCCTACTAGAGATGTGACAGGTAGAGGACTTATAATCGCCCAAGAAGTCCAGAGAATTCATCGCTCAGTAATGAATTTAATAGCTTATATTCTGAGGAATCGGTAAAAAGAAAATAATACTTTCCGCAATATACATAATATATGTAAGTTTATTTTTTACATTTTATCAAATTAGGAAGATTTAAATAAAAATCAATTCTTATCTCTCTGTCATTATATTCCTGACAACAGACGCAATTAAGCTGTTAGCAGCGGTTTTCCAACATATAGTATGTACTTTAATGGAAAAGACTCGACAGCCGCCACATCGGACAAAGTTCTCCCGAAAGTCGTAATAATAAAGATGAAGATAAGCGGTTTCCTCGTGTCTTTTACGGGTGTGAGATGGGGATTATCGCACATAAAGGGAGCGGAGACCTGAATCCTTTTCCGCATCGTTTGTAGCAAAAAAGAATTGGTAGGAAATCTTTCTGCATAAAGAAATAATGTTCTCTCACCCGACGTAAGGTATGCCAAAGAGGTTGACTACGTAGATGTTGATCCAGTATTGTTGAAGTACACTACTAACGAGGGGATACGTCTTATTATTTGTAAGGTAAAAATGACCGAAGTGATTTTCTGGTCGACGAGGAGCTTTAATGACTCTGGTGAAACCTAAGGGCAGGGACAAATTACGATTCCATAAAATACTATAAAGTCATTCCTCGTGGTTCCTCAATATATTCATAAATTCCCGGAAAACTTTGGAAGTGAGACTATAAATTAAAATAGTTGGGTACATAGTTACAGTAGATAAAGAGGGAGGATAGTGACACCAAATAGAAATAAAAAACTTGAAAGAGGGTAGTAAGGTTGACAATGGAAGAATACTAATAGCGTCAAGACATTAACTGTTGAGGATATTTATGGTACAACTGGAGAGGAAAGCGTCAGAATCAAGGAGATAGAGGAGGCATTAGGTTTTGAAGAATGATTGATTCAAACGTACTCAATAATGTACTTTTCTCCGACCCTCCATACGGTGAAAAGGAAAAGAAGTTGCTGAAAATTGAGGAGGAAGATACGTACTTTTCTACTTTGATCATCTCTCAACATCGGTGCACTCTGACGGAGAATTGGTCGAAGTGATTCCTTTATTTATCTTTAACCAAATGAAAAGGTTCGGAATAGACGTTGCTATTCTAATAGCAAAGATTTTGATTGCTTTCTCGTCGAGAGAATTTTAGTTCAATTAGAAGTAGAAGATTATTTTAATCGAGGGAATAAAAGCGTTGAACTCCCCCGGATTCAGTTTTGGGAATCGATGAAAGTGAATCAACCCAAATGCTTTTCCAC
>OGCG01001720.1_pt1 | contig 10327 bp, 10 predicted proteins | sample 1570061 | NCBI WGS metagenome assembly OGCG01 (sample SAMN06268698, study PRJEB24515) | hot springs metagenome | isolation source: Joseph's Coat, Yellowstone National Park, Washington, USA | place: USA:Joseph's Coat, Yellowstone National Park, Washington, USA
GCAAGGAAGATGGCTTTCAGGGGAGGATTCTCAAATGTTAAAAAAGAGGATTTCGATCTGTACCTTGAGCCTGGAGAGGGAGAGACTGTATTCAACAAGCACACAGCGAGCATATTTATAGGCACGCCGTTTGAACTAATGCTCAATAATGCTGGAATAAAGAATATTTTATTTACTGGCATAGCTACAGAAATAGGAGTAGAATCCAGCGCCAGGGATGCATCTAACAGGGGGTATCTGCCCATTATAATAAAGGATTGCGTGTCGTCTTCGGATAAAGAAGCACATGAAAGATCGCTCAAAAACCTTGACAAGATTATGGCAATAACAGATTCTGAAGAAGTTATAAAGATGTTAACAGCGTAGAGAGTGCATATTCATTTTAAGATTATTTGCAAAGACCACAAACCGAGTGATAAAATGGAGGAAACGGACAAAAAGAAAAGCAAACCAGATGACAGACATAAATACACATTTGTAGTAGGACCCAATGACGCCAAAAATGAAGGCCCGTGTAAAGAGATATTTGAGGATGAAAGAGTCTGGGTAGTATACAGCTCAGATTCCGATACTCTTGCAAAGCTGCATATAGGTAATAAGACTACTATAGTAGGATGTGAAAATATAATTCGTTTTCTAAGAGGAGAAAATAACCAGAAGTAGACGAACTTTTCCTAAGTCCGAAGGCAGAAAATCTGCAAAGTCGTATAATTTATGCTTGCACTAATCAAGAGAAAAAGCTACAATGCGTTTCATAAGAGTTTTATTTTCTCAGGAGAGCTGAGAACCATTTTGCAATTATTACAGGTATGCTTCTTCTGAACGCTTTATCTATAACGTTATCAAGATACTCTTTGTCGCTCACATTCACAGACTGTTTTGTATCTTTATTTACCATTGCATCACTTCGAATACACGCATTGAATAGAAGTGTTATACACTCCAGATATTTATAACCTACTGTGAAGTGCCGGGCGATTTGGCTTGAACCTGCCAGGCTAAGCTCTTGATGGTTTTGCGAACACCCTGAAATAGGCCAGGTATGCGGAGATGGCCTTGCCCAGCATACCAAGGCCTTTTGCAGACTCTCCTATAAACTCCAGCGTGGCCTTATCAACAGCACCAAACCAGGAAGCTAGCGCTGGATATGCCAGAAGCACTATTATAAGGTTTGTTACGAGCGCGTACTTGCTCTGGTGCATTGCAAATGATAGGTATGCTGAAACAAGCGCAATGATCAATGCTGCAAGTGCAAGCCTCGCGGGCTTGTGCAGGCTTACCCTTATGGCGAACTCCTTCCTCAAAAGCCGCATATACAGCAACACTGCAGCAACTGGCGCGATTATAAATACTGCTACCAGGGCGCCGTATGCCTTGTAGATCGGAGTAAGTACAATAAGCGATGCCAGCTCTATTGCAACAATGGAGAGCTGGTACTGCATGAAGCGCTTTGTATTGCCATGTCCTATTACAAGAGTGCTTGATATGCTCCATATGACTTCTATTGCAAGCCCCGCAAGTGCAATTGAGATGTAGACCGGTGCGGTTGAATAGGATTTGGAGAAGAGCAGGAATATGAGAGGATATGCACTGCCTATCATGTATGCGATCAGGGGCAGGAGGAGCAAAAATGTGTAGTAAATGCTGCTGTTTATCGCGCGTTCCGCCTTTTCACGCATCTCCCTGCTTGCAAGCATGGTGGAGAATGCTGGAAGAAGGATGAAGGTTATAGAAGTTATGAGCAGGTCTATGAACCGCGAGCCCCGTAGCGCGATGCCGTAATTGCCGACCACTGCAGCGCCAACATAAATGCCTAGCAGCATGGGTGCAAAGTTCATTATGCCGAGCATCGCAACATTCGATGCAACAACAGGCATTGAAAACCTTGTTATCTCGCTGATGATTTTTCTCTCTGCCTTTTCTATTTTAGCACCGAGATATTTTGCAAGGTAGGCAAAGCTCACTGCAGACCCTATTATTATTGAAGCAGCATATGCTGACATGGCGCCGAGGATGCCATAGCCCATCGAGATCAGTAATATGATAAAGGCAAGCTGGGATATCGAGTAGAAGAGATTCGCAACCGTAGACTCCCAGGCGCGGTGCATACCAACAAGTGCAGATACAGATGCATTAAAAAGCACAGAAAGCACTATGCTTGCCGCGGCTATCATGAGAGGAATGGTTATTGAGGAGTTGTGGTAAATATTTGACGCAATATAAGGAGAGGCGGCTATGCCCGCAATTGATATGACAAGCGCTACCCCTGCCGAAACAAAGATACCGTTTGAGACCAGCTTTCTTACCAGCTCGGTATTACCTATGCGTTCTGGTATCATCTTTCTGAAGGCAGTGCCCATGCCGAAATTGCCACCCATGCCGAGCACTAGCGAGTACGCCATTACTATTGTGTAAAGACCGTAGTCTACGGGCCTCAGCGCCCTAGCAAGATACACCAGTATGGCAAGGGCTACAACCGCGTTGACGAGCTTGCCCGAAACAAAGATCGAGCCGCGGCGCGCTGTCTTCAACCCCAAGCTTTTCAGGCTTTCAGAGCCTTCCTCAATAATTGGTTCCTCTTCCAACGTCATCACGAGGCAGCGAAGACGGCGAAGGCGTCGCTGCGCACCTGTGCTTCTTTTGATTTGCTGATGAAAGAAATAAATACACTTGTAAAGTGCAGAGATACAGCAACATTTATTAACCTTTATCACAAAAATAAATTGCTTCATCCTTTTGAAGTCACAAGGATTAGTGGTGCTTATAAATGGGAAAATCACCTCTCGCAGATGCGGAGATCTCAAAAATATGGATATGCAAGAAGTGCAAGGCGAGGAACAAGGCGGGTAGCAAGAAGTGCAGGAGATGCGGCTACAGGTTTCTGAGGCCCAGAAGAAAGGAACTCAAGACAAAGAAGTAGGTTTAAAGGCGAGTCAGAGTATAGTATAATATATAAATTTAACAGTGGAAGAGACATTTATTGTATGTAGTATTGTGTGTAAATTTGAAATGGTGAAAGAATGGTAGATCTTGATCCTGTCGAGCAGCTCATAGTGAAGGCCATGCAGGAGATTGGCGCAACAAAAGACACAAGCATAAAGACGGCAGACGACATAGCAAAGAAGTGCAACAGGCCCAAAGGGCTCATAACCAACAAGCTTGTAACCTTGGCACAGAAGGGAGTAGTCAAGAGAGTGGCAAGGGAGAAGGCTGCTGGTTACTATCTCGTGCAAAATACGAGCGCATAAAGTGCATGCGGTATGGATGAACCAAGCGAGTATATAGACTTCATGGCGCGGTACAGGGACTGGATTTCCATCAAAAGGATTGGAATCAGGGAGGGTACAAAACCAGAGGAGGTCTCGCTTTATCTTGCGTCTGTTAAGACATCGATAGAGCCGAAGCTTTACAAATTCCTCGACATTGATATAGAAGCGCTAGACAGGCTTGCAGCAGATCTTACCAAAGGCATGCGTAAAGGCTACGATTCGCTTCCTTCGGTTATACCCAAGCTCAAGGAGAAGGAGGTAAGAGACGCGCTCACCAAGGCGTGCAAAAACCCAGATGTGTCTAAGATTGCCGAGGCCTACCTGTTTGGCAGGATACTTTCAAACCTTGGCATAGAGGCGTTTGCAACGCCCGAATCTATAGTCAAGGTGTTCCCCGAGCTTAAGATTCCTAAGCAGGGCATGCCGAAGCGCGTTGCGCCTAAAATATGAGATAGGCAAAGAATCTGCTTCTGCACTGCATTGCTTTCTATTCCTTTTGCAGCGCTACATGAATTTTGCGAGGTTGATCTGCCTTGTTTCGTTGTCAACCCCGCCTCCGAACACTGTCTCTATCTCGTTTTTGACAAGCAGCAGGGTCTGCTTCAGGTAGGTATCGAGGGTGTAACGGTCTGCTATACCTATCGCCATCTCAAGATATTTGACTATTCCGCCCTTGGAGATTGTCAGAACCAGCTTTCCGCCACACTTTTCACATACGCCTGTAAGAGGCACGCGCCTGTACTTCGCATTGCACGAGATGCACCTGAAGCTCTGCTTTGAGAATGAGTGGAGATTGCCTATAAGGTCGGGTATGAAGTGGCTGATAATGAGCCTTCTCGCTGCATCGCGCTTGTCGACGCTGTTGAGCCTGTCCATCAATGAGAACTCCGAGCTCACCTTGTCCGCCATATTGTTGAGCTTTGTATATGCGCTGTGTGCTGGAGATGAGGAGAGCGCATCAATAGAGCTTGAATGCGTAAACATAAGCCCCGAGGATACGCTTTCAGTGCCAAGCCTGTTTGCAACGAGCTCCACCTTGACCTCGCCGGGTGAGGCGTATGATAGGGTTTTATTGTAGAAGTCAAGACCGTATGAGCTTACTATCTCCATTGCATGTACCTCGTCGTCTACTTCCTCAGGCGCAATCTTTACTGTGAGTATCAGCGGCGCATCCATTGTGCCACCCACAGATGTGGAGAGGTATTCGCGCGAGAAGTTCACAAGCGCATCGAGGAGCAGCATGGTTGTATCCTCGTCGCCGTCGCAGTTTCTCCTCCTTGCTGAAATTGTGTACGGGTGCGCGAGCCCAACGCTTGAATTGGTAAATCCGATAATCCTGCCCAGCACGCCAGATGAAGTATGAGGAGATAATGTAATCACCATATGTCCTACTAAGTCCTGCACACTTTCCGCGTTGTAGAATCTCTCCACACCATAGAACCTTTCAAGCAGGTCGTCTATAAACTTTGAGACCTTTAGCATGTACTCTGCGCCGCGCGTATTGATTATTATATCCTGGTATCTCAGCTCGACAAGCTGGTCATCTCTCTCGAGCTCATTGCCGTTTATGTCTTTGTCATAGCCGAGCTCCCTGAGCTTTTCCACACTGGTGCCTATCTCGCGGGGATAGAAGTGCGTTATAGGTGCATCTGTCGCATCAAACCTCGCGGTGCCGTCTTTGAATATGTAAACGCCGTGCATGCTGCGCAGTATCCCCTTCTCAAGAGGCTCTGCCTCCTTATTTTTGCTGAACAGGCCCCTTACTCCTTTTATTATGCTGGGTGCTGAATGCAGGCCGAGCCTGGCAACTGCAAGATCCACAGCTTCCGCAAGCGGAATATTCTTCACCTCCGTGCTTATCAGCTCCCCACCGCATGCCGTGCATTTTGTCTCTCCGTTTCTGGCACGCCTGCCGCAGCTTCTGCACACCCTCTCTATTACAGCGGCTGCATTGTGCTTGGTGCAGTATCTTGAATACAGTGATTCGCCGCCCACACTACACCTGTATCTTGCAATCTCCACATCTATGCCTTTGCCGCCGAACGAGCGCATCCCGCTCGCATACGCCTTGTAGATATTCCTCTCCTTGCCCCCGTATTCGCCTATAGGGAAAAGCACATGCGGAGCGGGCTTCATGAGCCTCTCCTTCGCCTTTTCGGGCCTGCCTATCCTAGCACCTATGCGCGTGGAGCGGCGCGCTATTTTGAATCTGGAGACGCTGTTGATGAGCTCAAGCACATCAGAATCCGGTGTGCCTTTTTCGGTTATTGCGCTTTTGGAGCTGTACCTAAGCATCTTTGCGCCACCATTGCCGGTACCGGTACCTGCATCCTCTGAATAGAAGCCGAGCGAAAGCGCAAGGCTCATCGCATCGCCGCCCTTTATTGTTATTGATGTACCGTCGTCGAAATGGGGTATGCACAGCCTTTCTATTGTCTCCCTCACCTCACCTGTGACATTCTTTATAACGAGCATGTCTATGTCAAGGGGCCCTTCTGACACATTTTCTGTTTCGGCTCCTGCTCCAGACTTTTCCTGCCTGAGTGCATCCGCGCCCTCAAGTGCCGCGGCAAGCTTAAGGAGCATGCCTGCATCGATATCCTGGTACTCGTAGGTGTAGAGCGGGTGCATTGGCACTCCGTATCTCTCAGAAAGCGCGAATGCTTCTGCAAAGGCGAGCCGCCTTTCGGGCTCATCGCCATCGTAGCCTGCAGCCCTTAGCTGTTCAAACCAGTACTCCTCGACATAGCTTGTGGGCTGAAGGAGCGTGTTTGTCTTTCTGAAATCGCCGTATGTTATTAATATATCACCAACGGAGAGGATCTTTGCAACTCTTGCTTTAACGCTGCGCGCCTCTTCTGCGCTGTTTACCCTGAAAGCCTCTCCGCTCTTAAGCTTTACAAACGGACCCTCTATTGAGTCTACGGGCATTGCTATGCAGCCCTTGCCCGGCTTCTCGACCTTGAGCTGTGTGCCTGTAGCTATAAAATCATCTAGCAGTATCATGCTTGCGGGACTGAACCCCTTTGCAGCTATGCCGGTGAGCCTCGACCTTCCATACCTGAGCCTGAATGAGCCGAAATGCCCCGGATAGGCAAGGATGGGCCTGCCTGCAACAATCTCCTGCAGAAACACCGCCTTGTCCTTCTCGGAATCTGATTGCGAAGGATTCTTGTCTACTTTTATAACGCTGTTCAGCCAATTCCAATCAAGGCCGACAGCCTTTGAATATTTGAGCACGCTCTTTACCTTCTGCATTAGGCCTTCGCACAGCACCAGCGCAACTCCTCCCCTGACCCTGTTGGTCAGAAGCTCCTCCTTGCCGTTGGCGTCAAGCCGCTTGATGTTCCTGTGCACGCTTACCTCTACATCTTCGGTCGGCACGCCGTCTATGCATACAGGGCAATTTTCAAGTGCGACCTTAAGATCCTCTTCGGCAGGAAGATACTGGAGATGAGCAACGGTATGATATATCATCACCTCCTCTATGTATCTTGCAATCTCTGTCTGCGAGGCTTTGTACGCGCCTATGCCGAGTATGCGCCTTGCGTAATCAGCCAGCAATACAGAAAGTGCGGCGCTTGTTCCTCCAGCACCCCTTATTGGACCTGCATAGAGCACTGCAACATAATCAGAGCCCTCCGCACTCTTGTGCAGCTTAACGCCCTGTACCCCTTCTGTGGGTGCAACGAGCACGCCCTCTGTCAGTATTGAAAGCCCTACGCGCACTGCAAGGGTGAGCCTCTTCTCCATGTCGCTGGCGAAGCGTTCGCTTTTGCATATCTCGCCAGCAATCTCAAATGCAAGCTCCTGCCTTGTCTTGCCAGGAGTGGAGCGCGATTTGATGAGCTCCGCAAGACCGTTTATGCCTATTATACCTTCAACCCTGCTCGCAAGATCTGGAGCTGGCTTTATCTCGACAAACAGCTTTGGGTCATAGCCTTTGGCGCGCGCACGCTCCGCAAGCTTATACGCTTTATCGAACTTCGCCTGCATCTCGCCGAAATAATCATAAGCCATTTTTCATGCACCGCTGAAATCTATCATATTGTAGGTATGGGTCTTCATCTCGAGCACGGGCAGTATGCATGGAGTTGGTATATGCCCCTGCTTTATCTGGTACTCTGTCCTTGCCTGCCATGTTCCACTGTTCAAAACATCCACGCCGTGGTAGCTCGCAAGGCCGTTCTTGTGTATGTGGCCCATGTAGAGTATGTCAGGCGCCTCGTCAATCACAAGCCCGTCGACCCTGCTCGGGACTATTGTATTGCCGCCGTATATCGGGGAGAGGTGCCTCCTTTTGAGGACCTCTATCATCGCCTTTTCAGGGCTCGCATAGCTCATGCCCGGCACGGATGAGATTATGGAGTCAAGCGATGCGCCATGGTACGCAAGGATCTTTATGCCGTGAAGCTTTATGTATGATGGATTAGTCACGAGGTGCACATTGCTGAGGCCCGAATCCTTCAGCATATCACTCGGAAGCGGAGGCTGCGGCTCGGATTTCTGCACAGAATCATGATTGCCGGGAAGGATGAAGATTTCGATGTGGCTTGGCACCTTCTCCAAGAATGAGAAGAACAGCCTGTACTGCGCATAGAAGTCCGGCACTGCAAGGTCTCGGTCCTGGTTCGGATATATGCCTATTCCGTCCACATCGTCGCCTCCTACTACCAGATATTTGATCTTGCTCGCAAGATCCTTCATCTTGTCAACATCGCCGTTGAGCCATCGTATCATCTGCATAAAGTTGTTTTGCATGAATAGCTTGCTGCCCACATGTATGTCTGAGATGAACGCCACAGCGATGTCTTCTTCGGTGCGCTTTGGCAGGAGCACCGGAATATCAGGCCATACAATCTCATTGGCTATGAGGAAAGGGCCAGACACCTTGCCCTTCACGGCAAGCACCTCGTCGTTTATTATCTTCGCAGCGTTTGAGAAGAGCTGCCTTGCCTTTTCAGAGGTGCCGTTCATGAATATGACTTTGGCGGTTGACTTCTCGTCCTCTATTACCACCATCACATTGCCGTTCTTGGTTGTGATCTTGCTTCTTACTATACCCACAGCGCAGAGCTCTCTTCCGGAAGGAAACTTTGACACAGTCTCAAGGTCGGGAATAGTGCTCAGCGTGCCGTTCCTCTCCGCTTCTATGATATGCCTGATTCTCTTCAGCCTGTCCCTGAAATATTCAACAAAATCAGATACAGTGCCGCTCGTGCTCTCGGCGCTCCTCACTTTTATTGAGTAGTCTGCGTTGACAGATGCCGCAACAGCCTCAAAATTTGAAGGAGGAGAGACTTCGACAGGGCTGGGGATCTTCTCAGCCTTCAGCGCCTCTATTATTGAGGAAAGGCGCTCATTGGTAAGCACTTTGAGCCCTTCCTCTCCGGAATAGGAGTCTGCTATGCGCGAGATTAGAAGATCTATGTCTATACCTTCTGAAAGGCCAAGGTCAAGGCCTGCCGACACGGCTATTCCGAACCTTGCAAGCCCTCTGGTAAGCAACAGCGTCGATTTTTCCTCCTCCACGCGACTCCACCCCGCAGCCGGCAGCACGCAGCTCAAGACAGGCGCCAGAAAACCCGAAGAGCAGTGCATGCAGTGTATATTTACACTGTATATTACGACTAATTGCTCAGTCCTCTTTTATAGACTCGAGCTGGCTGAGTATGTTCCATATGATGGTCCTCGCCTGTGGCTGGAGATTGATATCATTGCTTATCGAGTCTATATTGTATATCGCGTTTGACACCCTTATTGTGTAGTCTCCAGGCGCATTGAGGCTGTTCTTTGCATCTATAACGGCACTCCTCACATTCTTTGGCACAGACATGTCATTTATTATTGTGTCTATCTGCCTCTTTATCTCCTCTATGCGTTTAACTAATTCACCTTCATCCTTCATCTGATCACCTTACAAAAGCCAAAACGCAGCACAAATAGCATGCATGTTGCCGATACGTATAGATTACGCTGAAACCTATATATTACTTTGCGTCTTTTTCGGTAGAATTTTATCTATAGAAGAGATCATACAATTATGTGCAGGGCATACCTTGCATAGAAGCCGAGAAGGATTGTTGCCGAAGCGGCGCCAAGTGATATTAGGATTGATTCTGTAACACGTTTTGCTATGCTCTGCCCGCTGAGCACTGCTATTATTGATGAGACGACGGCAAGCACAAGGGTTGTGAGCAATATCGCGTACACTATACCGTATATGCCGCCTACGCCGAATGCGAATGGCATGATAGGAAATACCGCACCTAAGAAGTAAAATACGCCCGTATATAACGCAGAGAGCGAAGGGCTCCGCCTCGCCTTCGCGGTGCCTATATTCTTCTCATATTTAGTGGAGAGGTAGGCACCGCCAGACATTGACAGAGTGCCGGAAAGCGCGACAAGCAGCCCTGCGATTAGCACCAGCATTGGAACACGCAGCGCCGCACTGAAGCCCACTGTTGCTGCAAGCACCTCTACAAGCCCATCATTCATGCCGAATATAATATCGCGTATATTGGTAAGCACAGGATTCATAGTGAGCAGCACCCGGCTTAGCACATCCTCTACGCGTTCTCCCTTTTCCATGATCCTAAGCAGAGCCTTTTCCTTAGCACTGAACTTAAATTTTTTAAGAGCGGCATCAAGCTTCTTGTTTGTAATCAGCTTGTTATACTCCATGAATTTTATCGTAAATGCAGTGCCGAAAAGCTTTTGCGAAAGGAGTATAAAGAATATGCGCAGCGAGTTGTTCCTTTTACGCACCGCGAAGCCATCTATGCGAAGAAGGCGCTCGAGTATAGAGGAGTGTGAGCGCTCGATCGTATAAAGCTGGAGCAGGGTGCGCCTTACCTCGTGGCTCTTCTCGTTCTGCCCAAGGCGGTGGTATACCTGGGAATGAAGCTCCTCATCCTGCTGAAGGCTTTGGATGTATTTCTCCTTGCTTTCCATGATGGCTTTTCGGAACTATATAATTTAAATTTAACTCTTCGGGAATTCGCCTTGGCCGGGATTTAGGAGTAGAGATTCGTTGTATATTTTTTGTATCTGATACC
>OGCG01001723.1_pt1 | contig 10326 bp, 9 predicted proteins | sample 1570061 | NCBI WGS metagenome assembly OGCG01 (sample SAMN06268698, study PRJEB24515) | hot springs metagenome | isolation source: Joseph's Coat, Yellowstone National Park, Washington, USA | place: USA:Joseph's Coat, Yellowstone National Park, Washington, USA
ACAATACTAGAGATGGTGAGAAAAAACATGTCGGAAAGCGAAAAAGAACAAGATAAAAAGAGAACAGGAAGAGTTTCAGTCTCGGTAACTCTAAAGTTCAGCCCGAGACTGTGGGAGAGATTTAAGGAGCTAGCGAAAAAAGAGGAGTTGGGATATAGTATGGCACTTGAGATGCTAATGAGTGAAGCATTGGAGAGGGGCTACATAGACAAGTCGAGAGAAGAGGTGGCAAAACAATGAGTGACGGAAAGGAAGAGACAATTTATGAGACAATCAGGAGAAAGATAGTAAGACCGATTGGGGATTGTTATTTTGTGTTAACTCAGCCTATTATCAATGTTAGTAGAAAAATAACATTGAGAACTGGAGAACAAAAGCAGATTGATGATATCACCGTCATCGGCAAGCCTGTGTTGGGAAAATTTGAGAGCGTTAATGAATATGACAGTCAAACACTACCGGATGGTAGGACGATAAACATTCGAAAGGTATACGACGCGGAAGATCTTAAAGATGAGGAAGTAATGTTCCAGTTCAGCCTATTGGCGAAAAAGAAGCTTTTGGATGCATTTAATAATAAACAAGTGAGCGTGGGCGACAGAATACACATTGTAACAGTGATGAAGAGCGGGAAACTCTACGTAAACAAGATAGCGAAAGCATAATTTTTTCTTTTTTCTATTTTTTCAGTTGGTGGCTCAATTATGGCTGACGTCTCTTTCTCTTTCAATAAAAAGATAAATGTAGAGTGTGACGAGGTCGGCACTGAAGAGAAGATTATCTCGAACTTTGTCGCCGAAGTCCCGTTGTACAAATGCCGAATTGTGACGGAGCAGGGCAAGTTTGAATGCAAAAGGCCGGACTGTTTTGATGTCTTCTCAACTCTAGTAAAGATATCGACGGCGATAAATTATGCTTCTAAATTTAGGAGGGTTATCAAAGATCTGCAGAAACAGAATACCGTATATATGGATGTAAGAGAATACGTCGAGTTACATTTCCCTGACGAACTAAAGAAGATTGAGAAAGACCCTTTTACTTGGGTTCTTGAGAAAACGAGTCGGCTTATCATAGGGAATGAGAAAGAAAAGATTGCAGTCCTTCTCTCCTTGGTTTCATCACAGTTTGAGAGGCAAAACGGGATATATAGGATTCACCTTCTCTTCATCGGAAGCCCGGGTTCGGGAAAGAGTTCAACAGTAAAGTCAGTACTGAAGTTGTTACCGCAGACTGATATGCTTATCATGCTATCACGAATGACAAAAAATGCACTTGCATACTTTCCTGTAGAGAACCTGGACAACCGTATTTTATTTTTGGAAGAGCTTGATGACCTGGATATGCTCACTCAGCTAAAGAAACTGCTGAGCGAAGGCCGTCTTGAAACAGCATACGCAATGTCTGATAAAGAGAAGGGCGAAATCGAGACAAAGCTCAAGGTGATTGAGGGAATGCCGGCATTTATCACGACGACCGTCATACCGCTCCGTTATGACTATGAGATGGAACAAACATTGTCAAGGATTTTTATCCTTTATAGAGGTAAAATTGAACCTAAAGTGCTTGATAAAATTGCAGAGCTTATCGGAAAGAAAGAGATAGAGATATACAGCAAGGCTGAAAAGCTTTCTTTCTATGCCTGGTTGATTTCAAGGCCCAAATTGGTGAAAGTAAAAGATGAAGTAAAGCAGCAGATAGTTGCAGAGTTAAAGAAAATCAGCGAGACGGCAACGACGGCGATAACGAGGATGGAAAGCATTTATTTCCTACTGGTTCAAGCAGTTGCTGCTGCAAGAGGGAAAACGGTGGCGGACAAGGAAGACCTTGAGTTTGTTAATAAGTGGTTTAAGAGAGACATTCTCCTTAATGCATTTGCAATTGATGAGAGAGACCTCAAGATCCTTAACATGTTGGTAGGAAAAGAGAGGAGGATAAAGGAAATTGCAAATGAGCTTCATTCGTCCGTTGCACTTACAAAGAAAGTGTTATCCAGACTGATAGAGGACAAGAACCTTGTCGACTATTACCAGGATGACCGCGGGAACGTCGTTTATACTCTTAGTGAGATGGGAAGCTCGCTTATAGCTACCCTGACGGAGAGTGATGAAGAGTATCAAGTAGTCAAAGTTGACGAGCTTCAACAGATATACGAGATGCTCAAAAATAAGGAGTTCACGATTGATGAGTTTAATAGCATGTTTGCTAGCGATGTGGAGAGGGTACAGTTCGAAAATTGGGCAAAGGAACGCGGAGTCTTTGTAGAAAGAGACGGTAAGATATATATCCTGGATAAGGGTGAGAAATCATGAGATGTTCTGATTTTGACGGGAAACTATATGTCAAGGACTCTGTTTATCACGACCAGATAGAACAATGCCTTCATCTAGCCCTGCTTTACGTCGATAGAAGGGGTAGTATCCCCATTCTAAGGGCGATAAAACCGAATGACGAGGAAATCGTTGGGTGGGTGAAAATTAAGGACGGTACCGTGGCCGAAAGTAACGGGATGCCAAGAAATATAAAGATGCCTACAAAGGACGGGGTCTATTTCCTGATAAAAAAAGGGACTGTCTTGATCTTCGAGCCTTACAGTTCACCTCTTGTGAAGGAGTGAAGAATCACTTAATTGAGTCTCTCTTATCCTATCTATTTTTTCAGAAATGTTATCCTGATCATGTTTAATACCCTGTAATATCATTAATTGTTCATTTTCGATTTCACTCAACATAACGATATTATCAGTAAGTGTCTGTTTCATTTCTTCAATGTTCTCGTTAAGCTTGTCAAACTGTGTTTTAATGATGTACATGAAGATACCCGTCAGGAAGGTGAAGAAAGATGTAATTACAGACAAAGCGATGTAATCGGTCACATGCCATCACCCAAGTAAGCATTTCTAATCCTTTCTTCATTACTTTCCCATGTATACCTGTCTTTCATGGATAACCACCACTCCTCTGTCTTTTTCTTGTAGGTATTAATATTATCTACGACGTCTATTATCTTATCTATTGCTTTATTAACGTCAATTTCCCAACCTTTGCCTATATGGAATGGGTTTCCCGGTAAAACTTGTTCAGAACGACGGGAAGGCATTAAGGAGAATGACGGTAAATATTCAACCCATGAACCCTTGTCTGCAGAAATAACAGGAACTCCTCTGCTTATTGCCTCTAACCCCGTAATCTCAAAACCGCCACCTCTTGAACCTAAGATATAAAGATCTAGAGTGTCATACCATGCAACCTTTTGCTCTGTCGTTAAAAAGCCGGAATTTATTGCACCACCTAAAGACATTAACTCGGTATAATAAGGCGGTTCTTTTTCCCTGCTTTTTACGAAAAGAAAGACGTTCTTCTTCATCTTCTTAAGAGTACGGTAAATCGCTAGGATAACGTCTATCCCTTTTCTCCACTCTGAATGGGTTACCCAAGTACCTATGATGATGACGTTCTTCTCTCTCTTCAGTCTATAAATAGGTTCAAATTCCCTTGACAATACTTTCCCCGGCTTTAAGAACTCGTCTTCAACGCCGTGAGGGACGTAAAAAATCGTGTCCTTGGTGAAATACTTTGAGAACACCTCTTCATTAAATTTGGAAGGAACAATTATCCTGTCACAGTATTGAAACCTGGCTACCGCATTTCCTGAAAGCTCATCACTGTCCGCAACGTCAACACATATGACCAGTTTAGCGTTACCTATCTTGTTAAGAAAGCGGTCTGCAACATACAACCAAGGTTGGAAAGCTACAATTTCCCTATTCGTAAAAGTATAGTTAATCGTCGTCGTATTGCTTAACTCATACACTGTAATCGCTTTCCTTAATGCCTTTATATGATGTCTTGCAACTATTGAGAAAGAATCGTACGGATTATGAAGAGGATAAAAATACTCCAATATCATTCTTCACTCACTATAAAGATTGTTGTCTCTCCTGAGGCTGAAATTTCGACGTTCTGCCAATTAGTAATTTGCAAAGTTAGCTTCTTTCCGGGTGCCAAAGGGACGGGTATGCCGTTAGCACCGTAAACGTAAGTATAATAGTAAGAGTTCTGAGGGTTGATAATGGTGACTATCTTAGGAGACCCTACGATGGAGGAGAGAGTCTCCAGTGCAGTCGATAACTCTACCTGGTAAACATAAGCGTTTTGGGGTGGCTGAATATTTTGCACAAGGCTGAGTATCTGGTTAATTGCACAACTCATAGTTGAATAGTAGTAATAAAGGTAATATAAATCACTCACAACACTATTCCAGTCAGATGGATAGAGTATCTCTACTCCTTTGTATTTTGGTGGAATCCATGTAACCGACGTGGTCTATCACTTCTCTTTCAAAACCTTCTTCAGTTCTTCTATTGTTTTATTTAAGGCATCAAGTTGCTCTTTCATCTTCTTTGCAAATTCATCATTAACCTCTTTCTGATGTCTTTCTACGTACTTCTTAAATAGCTCTTCTAGAGTTTCTTCTTTTTTCTGGTTTTGTGACATTTTTTATCACCTACTTTTCTTTTGTGTGAAGACAAAAAAACATTTTAGTTTATCCTAGGCTATGATAGGCGTTTTCCCTGTTGGCAAACTCGTTAGCATAAACCACGGCGTACTGAGCATATAACTCTATTTCTTCGTCACTTAAACCGTACTTTTTGAAAGCCTGAAGTTTTGCCTTGACGTCGGCAATTACTTGTTGTTCGCTCTTTACGCCTAGGATAAGCTCATAAGCTTCGTTCTCAACTATAGCATTTATTATTCTCGTAACAACGCTATGCACCTTAGAGTTTGTCAAGTACTCATTATAAATGCTGAGAAGGTCTTTTTTAGTGTCGTCAGGAACGGGCAAAGCGTCAAGGTACTGCTTGAGCAAAGTGTTGAATACTTTCTTTGCGTTTTCACTGTATCTGTAAATGGTCACCCAATTCTTCGGTGTACCTACAAGGCTTTCAAACGCTTTAGCTTCCTGCTTTAATATGAAAAGCTGAGTCAGCAAATCAATTGACTGTTTATCGAGACCAAGGACAGACAGGTCGTTAAGTGACTTTTTCAGGCTTTCCGACGTAATGGCAAAATTCTCGAACAAGGTACCTAGGGCATTGGCAATGCTATTCCTGTAAGGTTCAAGGTAATGGAGTTCTATGTACTTTGCGTAATACGAAGCCAACTGTTCAGGAATCTGGTGAACCTGGAATGACTGAGCAATTAACTCCTTGGAGGGCTGAACGACACTCATGAAACTTGCGATTTTTTCAGGAGTCGGATACCAGGTCGTTATTGCCTTATAGTCGTTCTCCAGTCTGGTAAGCTCAGTCAGGTACTTTATCATATCAGAGGAGACGAGTTTCAAAGCGTCGGAGGAAACGTTTACTCCAATTATCCTTAACCTGAGGACGTATTCTATTATGCTTTTTACGTAAACCGTGTAGTTGTTTAACTCGTAATAAACACCGCTCAATGCTTCATATTTTAATGCCGTCACTATATTACTCGATATCGGAAAGCTCGTCAGGTATTTCTCTATTTTCTCGTCGGCATAGCCGAAGAACTTTGCTTTTTCATAACTCGTTAAAGCTGACTTTACTGCAGATATATAATCATTTAGGCTTACCGCCACCCTGGAGAGGGCGTTATATTTAAGCACGGTCTCCATTGTATCCGTTAACTGGAAAGAGGACAAGAACTTCTCAATGTCGTCGTTCTTGTAACCGTAGAACTTCGCGGTTTCATAGTTAACGATTAGCGTCTTCAGAGAAGATATGTAGTTATTAATGGAGATATTTATCCTTACAAGTTCTTCTTCCTTTAGCAGGTCAGACAATTGCGTTGACACCGGGTAGACCGATATCAGTTTCTTCAGACCTTCAACGTCAACTCCAAAGTATTCTCCTTCTTTAACTAGAGAAACGGCTTTCTTTATTTCAGAAAGTGAACTGTTAAGTGTTGAAAATAATTTCATTTCGCCCTGCATTATTGCGGTAACGTAATCAACGGGATTGATTCCTGCATTCTCCAGGAAGTCAGGTAACTTGTATTTGTCAGGGTATGAAATCCCTTTTTCACTGATTGATATGGCAAATTGTTGTAGTTGTTTCAGGACTTCATCAAGGGATATCCCCTGAGAGAGTGAATCCTCTAATGCTTTCATATATCTATTAAGGTAGGTTGCATAAGCTGACCTGATTAAATGTCTCTTCCAGATCTCCGTTGAGCCGTCAACAATGACGAAATTTGCGAATTTGGAGAGGGCATAATTCAACTGTGTATAGTCAGTCCTCAGGAGTGCTTCAAGCTTAGTCTCTGTAATATCAAAAACTGGAGAATATCTCTTTGCTAGTGCCGGGCTGACGTTTTCGTCAACGCCGGCTTGCGTGAAGTATTTGATTGCTTCCTCTCTTGTAATTTGAAGGCTTTTTTCAACTGCTCCTACGTAGGCCACTAACTCTTCTGCAATGAAGCCTTTCATTGAAATATCAAGCATCTCCTTAAAGTAGTTGTAAGCAGAGGACTGAAGACTATACACTTTGATCAGGATCTTGTAAAGGTCATATACATCTTTCGTATAATAGAAGGAATGAGTTAATGACCTAATTGTACTTTCAATCGTTGCCCCTACGGCATGTCTTGTTCTAATTTTCTGGCCTATTTCGTACTCAATATTCAGGATCTCTTTATAAACATCCAGGAAGTCCTTATCTATCTCTATTTTCAGCGGGTTACCGGTCAGGTCTGCATAAGCTTTTTCTATCTGCTTAAGAATTAGGGTATAAGACGGGTTAACGTACTCCAGGATCGCGTTATCAGCATTGGTAACGAGTTCATTAACCGCTCTTCTTATTAACGTGAAAACTTCGTTCAGCAGACGGTAAGACCTCTGGAAGATTGACGCCACAGTCGATAATATTGCACTAGGCTGTATCTGACCTAAGGGGATTGTGACCTCTTTTGACTTTAATGTACCCGTCGAGGGGTCGAATACTTTTACCTTGAATTTATTATAAGCAGTATACTCGAACAAGTTGAAGAGCTGTTCTGATGACATTATTCCGAAAGTGAAGGCGTTTGTAATCTCGCTTTGTGTCCTTGAAAGCGTAGTCCTGATCTCCTGGTAAAGGTCTGCAATAGCCGAGTAAGGCACAATAAGCGGGTTTTCTCCTGTGGCGTAGTAAAGCTGAGAGTACTTTTCTAAGTTGAACTCCAGCTTTGTCGTCACATTTGTAGGTAGCTCTTCAAATACTCTCATGATTGCGAAATTCCTGAAGTCAGTCCTGGAGGGTGGAGTTGCTAAAACGTTAGCGATAATCTGAGTATCTGCGGGGAAGTTTTCAAGCCATGAGCCTGCAGTTATGCCGTTCAGTCTCAGATATTCCGCGATTTTGGGATAGATCTTCGCCGGGTCAGTGACGAACGTGGGCGTAAAGAACTTCGGATAAGTTTGAGTCCCCGCTTTATCATAGAAAAGTAAGCCTGCTAGTGCATTAGCATAAAATGTCCAGAGGTCTTTAGGTCTTGCCGGCTTATAAGCGTTATAGAAGAAGAGAGGTACGAGAGAAGAGTGAATACCCGACATTGCGATAAGTGAAACAACTCCGCCGTATTCCTTGAATATGCCCTTTATCGCAGAGGAGATAATATCCCTTGCAGGCGGTATTACGTAGAAGGCGGAAGTTGGTTGAATGTAAACATTGCTGAAAATGTCACTGAATTCTATTTGCCCGTAATTGCCGTCTTTCGAGAGGACAAACTTTACGCCGGAAGGTATCCCGCTGTTTCCGTAATCAATTGCTTTATAGAACTGTTCGATGAAGCCCTTGTAGTAACCGAGGAACATTAACTCCGTTTCAACGTCGTGATAAATGTCGTCTATGTTCTTGAAAGGTATCCTTCTCTGGAACATCTGCTCGAGTTCTCTAGGTGAAGGGTCAACCAGCGGGAAAAATTGGGCAAAGAACAGGTTATTTACAAGTTCGAATGGATGGAAGAACGATTCAACCATGTCCTTAACGAGTTCACCCGTATGATCTTTAAATGCATCAGCTACCGTGTCATACATCTTCTCCAGGAAATCCTTTATATTTTCTATTGCCTCTGCGCCTATGCCGAGGGGTTTAAGTGCTACTTCAAGTTTTGGAAACAGTGAGTCGATTGCCGGGATGAAATGCCTTATTGCAGAAGTTATCATACTGACCAACATTAGCCCTGCTACACTGTAGTAGATAATATACAGAGGGTCGTCTTTCACGCTCTCGTATATTTCTTCCAAGGAGAGAGGGTCGATTTTCTTAAAGAAGATTGCAAAAGGCATCATGTATGCTTTACTTATATCAACGAAGAAATCGTAGAGGTCTGTTGTAATGTTTTTGATGACGCCGGGTACAATGTTTCTCACAAAATCGGTCACAGTCTTTATTATAAATACACTAAGGTCTCCTGAAACTTTCTCAAGAGTTGCAACGACGTCACCAACGACAGTTTTCATTATATTAAAGATATCGCCGAAGACTGACGTTATTGCCTTCCATGTAGTTGTTAAACCTGACACGACATACTTTTTCACAATGTTGGAAATGTCTGAAATAAATTCATCAAACGCTTCTTCTATTCCCTTCAAGGAGAAGAGTGAAACGAACTTTTTGAATTCATCAAGGAATTGAGACCCAAAAGTTGCTATAGAATTCACGAAACCTGACAAATAAACTCCTGTCTGTTTAACGAAACCTGCTAACTTTACAATTTCTTTTACAAAAGGAGATATAACGTCGTCTTTAATGAAGTTGAAGAAAGGTTCTATTGTCTTCTCGTAGAAGAGAGAAGGAATTTTTGCTAACTCTGAGAGTGACTTTTCTATAATGCCCGGTAACACCTTGAACGTGTTCTCAATTTCACCCGGTATTTCTTCAAAGCCTTTAATTATCTTCTCAAAGGAACTTAGTATAGGTGAGAAGAAGTCAACTATCTTCTTCACATATCCTGATATGATTTCAGGCACATTCTTAAACACGTCTTCAATCTCTCCCGGTATCTTTTCAAATGCAGAAATGATAGGAGAAAAGAAATCCGTAATCTTCTGAACAGCACTTTCAAGGAGCGAAGGTACCTTCTCAAAAACGCCGAGTATCTCTCCTGGAATCTTCTCAAAGAAAGCGATAACTGGAGAAAAGAAAGACGTGATTTTCTTCACGGTTTCGGACAGAATTGAAGGTATATGCTCTAGAGCGTCCAGGATTTCTCCTGGAATCTTTTCAAAAGCAGACAGAATAGGAGAGAAGAAACTTGTGACTTTCTGCAGGAAATCGGAAATTTGACCGGGTATACTCTCAATAATACTCACAATTTGCCCGGGTATCTGTTGAAATGCCGATATAATAGGTGAGAAAGCAGTAGTCAATGTGTTAACTGCAGACTGAAATATTGAAACTCCTGAGCTTATCAAACTCTGGAGTTGACCGGGTACCGCTTCAAGTGTGCTAATAATAGGAGAGAATGCAGATTCTATTTCCGAAAATGCAGACGATATAAGGTTAGGTATACTTTCTGCAGTTGAAACAATCGTTGAAATATCACTTGACAATGACGATATAACACTATTTAATGAAGAAGCAATGGACTGAAATGCCGAATTAATTACAGAAGGTATATTAGAAATTGCAGACTCAATCTCGTCGGCAATACCGGAGATAGTCGTAATGATAGGTGAAATGAACGATGAAATGGCGGAAGGTAAAGATTCAACAGAAGAAAGAATACTGGAGAACAACCCGGGTACTTGTGAAATGAATGAAGAAAGAGGAGAGAAGAGTGAACTGACTCCTGCAAGTACGTCACCGGTCACCGTCGATACAACGCCGTTAATAAAGCACTCTATTTCACCTACAATGTTTGTAACACCCTTCACTTCAGTCAGAGATGACGCTATGATTTTAGCAAAGTCTTCATCTATTACTATTTTCTTCTCTTCCATATATAATCTGGTAAAAAATAACCCCTTTTATAATATAAGGATTACTCACTGGTTAAGGATTTCTTGAGCTAATTCTTTACCGTAAATCCAATAGAGCCACTTCATCTTTGCTATCTCAACTCTTATCTTAAATAGAAGCTCTTTCTCGTTCTCATATTCTATAGGAAAAATCCTGGAGTGTAACCCGTTCCACAGTAACTTGACCGCCATATTTTTCTTCTTCCCTTGACCCTGAAGGTTTTCAAGAAAGATAACTATGCAACCGTTGATATTCTTCTCGTAGGGAAGGATTGTGAAGGAAAGAGTATCAGCCATGTGAAGAAATTTACCGGAAAAAATAAAAAATGTAACTTAAGCAGTTTGCCTGACTCT
>OGCG01001725.1_pt1 | contig 10323 bp, 8 predicted proteins | sample 1570061 | NCBI WGS metagenome assembly OGCG01 (sample SAMN06268698, study PRJEB24515) | hot springs metagenome | isolation source: Joseph's Coat, Yellowstone National Park, Washington, USA | place: USA:Joseph's Coat, Yellowstone National Park, Washington, USA
GGGTATCATCGATCCGCATATCCGCGCTCCTGGCCTCCTCGGGGTACTCGCTTCCCTCGAGGATCGTGATCGCGGTCGGCACCGCGGTCGCGGCCGCCATCCTGCCGCTCTGGGCGTACTCAGTCTACGCGTCGGCGCTCCTGCTCAGGTGGCTGATCTCGCTGTCGAGGGCTCCGGCGCCGACGGACGCCGCGGCCGAGGGCGGGAAATCCCCGTAGATGGCCGCCATCAGCTCCCTCAACCTCCTCCTGAGCTCCTCATCCGATCCGGCCACCACGCACGCGTGCCCCATCTTCCTCCCGGGCCTAGCCTCGGCCTTCCCGTACCACCAGAGCCTCGCGCCGGGCACCGATAATAAGTCCCGCACCGGCAGCTCATCCCTCGATATCCCCAGGATGTTCACGATCCCCGTCGGGCGGAGGATCTCTGTCGATCCGAGCGGCATGTCCAGTATGGCGCGCAGGTGATTCTCGAACTGGCTCGTGGCCGCCCCGCAGAGGGACCAGTGCCCCGTGTTGTGCACCCTGGGGGCGAACTCGTTGGCGAGGACCCTGCCATCAGCCGACACGAGGAACTCGACCGCAAGCACGCCGACGTAGTCCATGGACCTGGCCAGGCGGATCGCGGCCCTGGACGCGGCCTCGACGGCCTCCGCGTCCCGCGCGGGCGCAATGCTGTACAGGAGGATCCCGCCCGCGTTGTGGTTCTCGGCCGCCGGGTAGATCGCCTCCTCGCCCGAGCCCGAGCGGGCGACGATGACCGAGATCTCCTCCCGCACGTCCACCATCTCCTCCACGAGCACGGGGTAGCCCCAGGGGATGGACGCGGCGTCCCCGGGATTCCTCAGGAAGCGCACGCCCTTCCCGTCGTACCCCCCGCCCAGGGCCTTGACGACCGCGGACCCCGCGCTCGAGAGGAACTCCTCCACCTCCTGGGGCGAGCCGGCGGGCCTGAAATCGGCCGTCGGGATCCCCAGCTCGACGAACAGCCGCTTCTCCAGGAGCCTGTTCCGCTTGGCGAGAAGCGGGCGCAACCCCGGCCTGAGCTTCCCGGCCGCCTCCGCGATCTCCGCCGCCTCCGCCTCCGCGTTCTCGAACTCGTAGGTCACCACGTCGCTCCAGGAGGCTAGCTCGGCGCCCTCGCCAGGCCTGAACGCCCTGTCGGCAATCCTGGCGGCGGGGGCGCCCGCGTCCGGGTCCAGGACCCCGAAGGATATCCCGAGCCTCCTGCCCTCCAGGACCATCATCCAGCCCAGCTGGCCGCCGCCGAGTATCCCCACGCGCGGCCCCCGCTCGCGCGCCATCCAGCGACGCCCCCAGCACCTCATCCCTCATGGACTCCATGAGCGCGACGACCCTATCCCTTATCTCGGGATGCTTCAACCCGAGTATCCTGGCGGCGAGCAGCGCGGCGTTCCTGGCCCCCCCGACCGCCACGGTGGCCACGGGGACCCCGTACGGCATCTGGACTATGGAGAGGAGGGAGTCGAGTCCTCCCAAGTTCCTCGTGGGTATCGGCACCCCTATCACGGGGAGGGGGGTCAGCGACGCGGTCATCCCGGGCAGGTGCGCGGCGCCCCCGGCGCCCGCAATTATGACCTCGAGGCCCCTCCCGGCGGCGCTCCTCGCGTACTCGAACATCAGCTCCGGGGTCCTGTGCGCCGATACCACCCTGACCTCGTGCGGTATCTCGAGCTGCCTCAGGACCTCCACCGCCTCCCTCATCACCTCCCAGTCGCTCCTGCTCCCCATGATGACGCCCACGAGGGGCCCCATGCTTCATCGGTGCCGCGGGACGTCTAAAATGCATTTCTCACATGCAAATTTAAAATTTGCACGATCGATGATAAAACGACAAGCCCGTCCCTTCTAGGGGAGGGGGGTAGAGTTCTCCTCGGGCCCGCCCCGCGGCGCAGCAACGGATTTAGATCGCGGCGCCCCCGGATCCGCGTGTCCTCCTCTTACAGGGGGCTGGGGGTGGACCCGAGGAAGGAGGGGGTGGAGGCGCTCTCATCGATGGTGAGGCCCGCCGTCAGGGGGTTCTCCGACGTCCTGGAGGACCCGGAGGTCGCCGGGAGGGGGCTCGTGCTCCACGTGGACGGGGCTGGATCGAAGCCCATAATCGCGTACCTCCACTACAGGGAGACCGGGGACCCGTCCTGGTTCTCGGGGCTCGTGCAGGACGTCCTCGCCATGAACGTGGACGACGCGGCCGCGGTGGGGGCCCGCCCGCTGCTCTTCGCCGACTACGTGGTCTACAATAGCCTGAGGATAAGGGGCGAGGACCTCCTCCCGGCCATAGCGTCGGGGCTCGGGTCCTCGCTGTCCTCGCTCGGCGAGGCGATGTCCGGCCTGGGAGGGGGGCCCGCCCTGGCGGGCGGCGAGACCGCGCAGTCGCCCGATCAGGTGGGCACGCTGGACGTCGCCGGCGCGGTCCTGTCCTCGGTGGGGCTGGAGGAGGCCCGGCGCGCCTCCGCGGTCGAGGCCGGGATGGTCATCGTCGGGCTCAGGAGCGGCGGCAGGTCCAGGTGGGAGCCCAGGGAGAACAGCGGGATCATGTGCAACGGGCTGACGCTCGCCAGGCACGTCCTGCTTTCGCCGGAGTACAGGGCGAGGTACCCGGAGGCCTACTCGCCGGAGGCGCGCGGGGACGGGAGGTTCCGCCTGGAGGACTCGCCCGATGGTCTGGGGATGACCGTGGGCGAGGCGCTCTCGTCGCCCACGCGCATATTCGCGCCCGTGGCTCTGGAGTCCCTCAGGCGCTGCGCGGGGAGCCCGATGGCGATGGCGCACGTGACGGGCGGGGGGCACACGAAGATCCTGAGGCTGGGCTCGGGGGTGCGCTACGTCCTGGACGGGCTCCCGGAGCCGGACCCCATCTTCGGGCTGATAAGGGAGGAGGGCCGCATCGGATGGGCGGAGATGTACGAGTCCTTCAACATGGGGATCGGCTTCGAGATCCTGACGACGCGCGAGTGCGCCGAGGAGGCGCTGCGCGCGGCCGAGCTCCACGGGGTGGGCGCGTCGATCGTGGGCAGGGTGGAGCGGTGGGCGCCCGGCGAGAACTCCCTCGTGATAAGGACCCGCTGGGCCGGCGAGCTCTCCTGGCGCCGCGCCCTGGCGCGATGGCCATCGGACTATCTCCGCCCAGACCGGCGCGTGGTCGGACCCCATCACGTCGTAGAGTATCCCTGCCCCCCTCACCCTGTGCCTGAGCTCCTCCGAAACCAGTATGTAGTCGATCCTCCAGCCGACGTTCCTCTCGCGCGCGCGGGACCTGTAGGACCACCAGGAGTAGTGCCCCCCGTCCCTGACGAACATCCTGAAGGTGTCCACGTAGCCGAGCCCGAGAAAGTGCGTCATCCAGTCCCTCTCCTGCTGCGTGAATCCCGCGCTGTTCGCGTTGTCCTCCGGCCGCGCTATGTCCAGCTCCGTGTGCGCCACGTTGAAGTCCCCGCCTATCACGAGCGGCTTCCTCCTCCTGAGCCCCTGCGCGAATCCCTCGAAGGCCCGGTCGAACTCGAGCTTGTAGTCGAGCCTGGCGAGCCCCTGCTGGGAGTTCGGGAAGTAAACGTTGACCACGTAGAACTCCTCCAGCTCTATCGTTATCACGCGCCCCTCGTCGTCGAACCTCGGGTCCCCGATGCCGCGGGACACAGAGATGGGCTCCACCCTCGAGAGCGTCATCGTGCCCGCGTAGCCCCTCCTCCTCGAGGGGTTCAGGTAGGCCAGGTACCCCGATCCCGGGTAGATCTCGAGCGGCACGGAGTCCGACCTCACCTCCTGCAGGAGGACCACCTCGTATCCCCTGGACAGGAACTCCATCAGGCCCTTCCCCATCGCGCTCCTCAGCCCGTTGACGTTCCACGACGCTATCCTCAACGCGGGGGGATCGGCGGGGGGCGAGATAAATCGAGCTGGATGCCCGAGCGCCGCCCGATAACTCGTGAGGATGCCCCCGGGTCGACAGCGCATGAAATGCAAATAAATAACCCGTCGATGAAATAAAGTCGTTGAGGATAGCGGTGCTGAAGGCGAAGGGCGGGGTAGGCGGCTCCACGATCGCCGCCTCCCTCGCGAAGTACCTGGCCCTGAGGGGGATGAGGGTCCTGCTAAAAATGACAAACCTGCCACTTCTGGGGGCGGGGTCGTCCCACTCAGTGGGCCGGAGCGGAAGGCTTTTAAACAGGGCCTTATTAGTATGCTCAGTAGCGCCCGTCAAGGGGGCGTAACCGACGAGACCCCGCCCCGGGATCCCCGGGGAACCCTCGCCCTTCAGGGCGGGGAGGGGTCAGAAACATCTTCTGGGCGGCCTGGCCGCTCCCCTTCCTGCTCTCCGCCATAGCGTTCGCGCTCAGGGTCCCCGGGGAGCCCGGGGGATCCAGCTACGTGGCTCCGGCTCACATCTTTATAGCGCGCCCGCTCCACCCTCCCCGGTGAGGCGCGGGCCCAGCCTGAGGAGGAGGGTGGGCGAGGGCGACTGGATGGACATCGAGGGGGCGATCGGCGGCAACAAGTACTGGAACGTCGCGGAGGGCAGGAGGGATTACGTCTACGCGCTGGCCCTCTCGCGCGCCAGGGCCCCCGCGCCCGGCGGCCGCTACGTGAGGGCCACGGGGCTCGGCAGGGTGATCGCGCCGGAGCCCGCGGCCAGGTTCTGCAGGAAGTACCGCGTGCTGCTCGTGGAGTCCAGGCGCCGGATCGTGGTATCGGTGCTCACTTGGAGGGCCTTCAGGGAGGCAATGGCGAACCCCGACGGGATCCTGTCCGCGCTCGAGTCCGGGTCACTTCCGCGCTACATTAACTACAGGACGGTGCTGAGGATCCTGGGGCGCGATGGCGGGTGGGACGATGAAGCGCGCGGATCCGCGCGGTAATCATTAATTACCCTTCCTGGCTCAGCCGCGGATGTGGGTTCCTCGCCGCCCCCAGTGCTCCAGGGCCAGGACCTCTCCTTCTCAGTAGGCCAGCGCGTCATCTTCGACGGGATCAACATTGAGACCTACAAGAACGAGCTGGTGTCGATAATCGGGCCGTCCGGCGTCGGGAAGTCGACCCTGCTGAGGGTCCTCGGCATGTTCGTTCGCCCCACCAGGGGCCGCGTCCTGCTGCACGGCGAGGAGGTGACCAGGCCAACCCCCAGGATAGCACTGGTGCATCAATCGATAGCGACCTTCCCCTGGATGACCGCGCTGGATAACGTGAAGCTCGCCCTGCAGGGCAGGGGGCTGTCCAAGGAGGAGATGGAGGAGAGGGCCAGGAGGGCGCTCGAGGTGGTGGGGCTGAGCGGGTTCGAGCGCTTCTATCCGAAGGAGATGAGCGGCGGCATGAGGCAGAGGGTGGCCATCGCCAGGGCGCTCGCGGGCGATCCATACGTCCTCCTGATGGACGAGCCCTTCGTGCACCTGGACGAGCTGACCGCTGAGAGGCTGAGGCGCGAGATATACGACATACTCTTCAGCGAGGGGTCGACGCTCGAGTCGGTGGTGCTCGTGTCCCACAACCTGAACGAGGTCGTGGAGCTGTCCGACCGGGTGTACGCCATGAGGGGGTCCCCCGCGAGGATCGTCGGGGAGCTGACGATCGAGCTCGAGAGGCCCAGGAACCAGTACAACCCGATCTTCAGCGAGTACGTGAGCGAGCTGTACTCCATGCTCTCGATAGGTGAGTAGGATGTACGGGGGACTGATAATAGCGGCGGCCGCCCTCGCCACTTTCGCGCGCGTCCTGGCGATGATGGGGCTCTCGATAGTCACCGGGTGGCTCCTGGGCTACGCCTCGCTGAGGAGCAGGGGGTTCGAGTCCGCTTACATACCGGCCATAGCCGTGCTGGAGTCCGTCCCGGTGATAGGGTTCTTCCCCCTCGTCCTCATAATATTCGTCGAGAGGATAGGGGGCCCCTTGGGCGTGGAGATGGCCGCCGACTTCCTGGTGTTCGACGCCGTCGTGTGGAACATCTGGGTGGGCATCTACCAGGCATTCAAGACGGTCCCGCGCGACCTGGAGGAGGTGGCCGATAACTACGGGCTCGGCTTCCTCGGGAAGATGAGGAAGCTCTACGTGCCCTACTCCATACCCAGGATAGCGGCGAACCTGTTCCCGTCGTTCGCCGACGGGCTCTTCTACATAATGGCGAGCGAGGTAATCTCCGTGGGCGTTCACACATACGAGGTGTTCGGGATAGGGACCCTGCTCACCGAGTACGTAGCGGGGGGGCAGATGGCGGGGATCTACTACTCCCTCCTGGCCATAGGGGTGGGCGTCGTGGGCTTCATGACGCTCTTCCGCTACTTCGCCAGGGCCTCGGTGGCGAAGTACGGGCTCGACACGGCCGCCCAGATAAGGCGCCGGGAGAGGCCGGCCCCGAGGCTCGGCTCGAGCGCGTGGGTGACCCTGGCGAGGCCCATGAGGCGCCTCTCCAGGTACGCGGCCTCGGCCGTCCTAGCTTCCGTGGCTCGCCCAGTGCGCTCGGTCTCGGGGAGGGCGCCGCGCCTCGCGCGCGCCGCTGGATACGCGATCGGCATCGCGATCCTCGGATACATAATCTATTCGTCCTACAGGCTGATCGCGGCGGTGCCCGCCGCGACATGGTCCGAATTGTTATCGGACACGCCCGCGATGCTCTACGCGCTGGCGGTGGACTACGGGCGCGTCGCGGTGATAACGGGCGCGTCTTTCGCCATATCGGTGCTGGCCGGCTACTACCTCGCCACGCACGTGAGGGCCAGCGCGATCGTGATACCCACTGTGCAGACGATAGCCGCGTTTCCCCCGCCGGCGTACTTCCCACTGATATACATGGCGACGTACGCCTACATGGACGCGCTCCCCGGCGGCATCGGCGCGGAGGTCTACGTCTTCATCCTGGGGTTCCTGAGCACGTTCTACTACGTGTTCTTCAGCTTCTGGATGGGCGTCCAATCGATACCGGTCGAGTTCTGGGAGCTGATGGACAACTACCGGCTGGGCTTCTGGGACAGGCTGCGCAGGGTGGTGCTCCCGGCGACGCTCCCCTACCTGGTGTCCGGGATCTCGAGCACCGTGAACAGCGCCTGGGGAGGCCTGATGGTGGGCGAGTACTGGCCAGGCGTGGTGCCCGGGAGGAACCTCGAGGTCAACGTGGGGCTCATGAAGCTCCTCGACGTGTACGTGAGCCAGGGATACCTTCACAGGGCCGCGTGGGCGTCGCTGCTCTTCGGGGCTGTCGTAGCCGTCTACAGCCTCCTGTTCACGGAGAGGCTCATGAACCTCTCCAGGTCGAGGTACGTGGTCGAGGAGGGGATCTTCGCGGCCTGAGGGGCGCCCGCCGACCCCCTCCTCGGGAGGAATCATCGGCAAATTATTTTAGCATCCGCGCCCCAAACCTATAACGTGGCGAGGCTCAGGGTGCTCTTCGTGAGCGACGTGCACTACCGGCCGGACCTCGCTGGAGAGGATCCGCCGAGGGCCGCGGGCCTCGCCAAGATCGAGGAGATAGTGAGGAGGGAGGAGCCGGACCTGCTCCTGGGCGCAGGTGACTGGGACCTGGGGTTCGACAAGGATGCCTTCGAGGAGCTCGCGGCCATGACCTACGTCCTCACAATATACGGCAATCACGAGAACAGGGAGGGCATACGCGCGGCGCGCAACGCTGACGGGAGGCCCATACTAATACCCGACGGCGATGCCGTGGAGTTCGACGGGCTGGTCGTGGCCGGGATCTCGGGCAACATAGGCAGCGGCAGGAAGTGGCACCACAAGAGGCCGGAGCAGTTCGAGGCCGAGGCATCGAGCCTGTCGGAGCGCCGCGTCGACGTCCTCATAACGCACGAGCCGCCCTCGGAGGTCCCCTTCGTGCCGGGGAACCCCTACGGCAAGAGGATAGTTTCCAAGGCCGTCATGATGGTGAGGCCCGGGCTGCACTTCAGCGGGCACGTCGAGTACCCGACGCAGCTCGTCAAGCACGGGGGCGTGAAGTTCCTCCACGTGGACAGCCAGCCGCCGGCTTGCGAGTACGCGGTGGGGGCGTTCGAGGACGGGGAGCTCCGCGAGCTCAGGATAAGGAGGAGCCCCGTGATACCCTTAAAGGAGACCCTGGCCGGTGGCCTCGGGGTTGGCTAAGCTTCCCTGGGTGGACGCGGTCAGCATAGAGCCCTGCGGCGCCATAATCGACTGCAGGGGCGGCCTCGAGGAGTACCTGAGGGCGGCGCTGGGGGACGAGCGGCTCGCGTCGGGCGTAGCGTCCCGCGCGATGCACATCGCGCGCTCGATCCAGGCGCCCTACGGGGCCCGGATGATGCTCGGCCTGAGGGCCGCGATGGAGCTCGGCGCCGAAGGCGCCCCGGGGTACTCCGAGGAGCTGGGCAGGGGGCTGGTGGAGTCCATCCCCGGGTGGAGCGTGTTCCCAGACTCCGCGGAGGGGATATCGCTGCTCAGGGAATCCGGGTACCGCGTGATCCTCGTGTCGGGGCTCGAGGAGTGGATCCTCAGGGCGTTCGTGGGCGGCTCGGGAATATCCGTGGACGCGGTCTACGGCGCGGGCAGCGAGGGTCCCTTCAAGCCGAACCCCCGCGCGCTCTTCACGGCCTACAGGGACGCCGGCATCCCGATCTGGAGGGGGCTGCACGCGGGCCAGGACATCGACGAGGACGTGCGGCCGGCGATGGTGCTGGGCCTCAGGACCGCCTGGGTGAACAGGTACGGGGAGGAGGAGCCCGAGGAGGGGATAGCCTCGGAGTACATAGTGGGATCGCTCGGGGAGCTGGCGGAGCAGCTGTCCGAGGGCCGCGAGGGGAGGGACCTCGACGGGTGGCTACGCCGCCATGAGGGGCCGGGCGGCGATCACTACCCACGCGTCGACCCCTCAGGGCCGCGTCGAGGTCCTCTATCAGGTCATCCACGTCCTCCAGGCCGACGGACAGCCTGAGGAGCCCGTCCGTTATGCCCAGCCTCTCCCTGACCTCGGGCGCTATGGGCCCGGAGGCGCTCATAGCTGCGTACGTGAGCAGGCTCTCGGTCCCCCCGAGGCTCGGGGACGGCTTTATCACCCTGACCCTCTTGAGGGCCCTGAGGACCGATTCCTTCCCGCCCTTCAGCTCGAAGCTCACCACGGCGCCGTAGAGCCTCCTCTCGAACAGCCTGTCCGCGACCTCCCTGTAGGGGCTGTCGCTCAGCCCGGGGTAGTGCACAACCTTCACGGCCGGATGCTCGCGCAGGAACTCCGCTATGGCCATAGCCGACGCGCTCTCGCGCTCCATCCTTATGCTGAGGCTCTTGAGCCCGCGCAGCACGAGGTAAGCGCTGAACGCTGACATCGTGGACCCGAGCATCCTCCTCCACTCCCAGGCCGCCCTGGCGCTCTCCTGGTCGGGGAAAGCCGACACCCCGGCCAGCACGTCGTTGTGCCCCGCGAGGTACTTCGTTGCACTGTGCACCACGGCGTAGGCGCCGTCCGCCAGCGGCCTGTAGAGATATGGCGTCACGAAAGTGTTGTCCACGATCAGCTTGGCCCCGGCGTCCCTGGCGGCGCGCGAGATCTGGCGCACATCCAGGACCCTCAGCGTCGGGTTCGTCATCGTCTCCAGGAACACGATGTCCGCGGGCTTGGAGAGGGCATCGATAACGTGCTCGGTGTCCGGCCACACCTGGTCCACGGTCACGCCGAACTTCCCCAGCTCCTCCAGCAGCCTTATCGTCGTGCCGTACTCCTCCATCGGGACCACCACCCTCATCCCCGGCCTGAGGATGGAGATCAGCAGGCTGCTTATGGCGCCCATCCCCGACGCGTAGCCCAGGGCGTCGGCCGCGTCCTCTATCCTCGCTATGGCGCTCTCCAGGGCCTCCACGGTGACGTTCTCCTCCCTCGCGTACTTCAGCTCGGTGCCCCTCTCCGTCATCCTGGGCTGGCCGGTCTCGCGGTCGGGGTGCTCGCATATTATGCCCATGTAGATTGGGGGGATGAAGTAGCCCCTGTCCTCGTCGTAGTAGCCGTGGCCGTGGACCAGCTTGGTGTCGAACCCCTCCATGATGCGAGAGCGCTGTCCCCTTGATATAACCGTTTTCGCGATACCGGCGGCTCCGTTGCCTCAAGCTCGCCTCCCACCCGAGCGAGAAAATAGGGCGCGGCCCGCTCAGCCACGGGGGCATCCCCTCCCACACTAGTGGGGCCTTCCCGTGCCCTCGAACGTTCTCCTCGAGCTCGGCCCGCGCCCGCCCACCTGCACGCGTCCGCGCACCATCCCGCGCCATCGGTGTGGATCGGGACCCCGCTGTACTTGCGCGCCAGCCCCCTGATGAACAGGTGCGCATCTATGGAGGTCAGGCTCGAAGGCGATCCAGATCCACG
>OGCG01001726.1_pt1 | contig 10318 bp, 7 predicted proteins | sample 1570061 | NCBI WGS metagenome assembly OGCG01 (sample SAMN06268698, study PRJEB24515) | hot springs metagenome | isolation source: Joseph's Coat, Yellowstone National Park, Washington, USA | place: USA:Joseph's Coat, Yellowstone National Park, Washington, USA
GGGAGATATTTTTTTAGCTCACGCGGCACGATTTCGATGGACCGCTTGCTGGCGACTTCGCCGGCGGCTTGCCCGCCCATACCGTCGGCCACCAGGCATACAGTCATGTCTGGCAAGATCTTGACATCGATGGCATCTTCATTGTTTTCGCGATAGTTGCCCAGTAACGTACACTTGCCGATGTTTAACGCCAGGGCCATAGATACCTCAATTTGCCGCGGAGAACCAACACGAACATTCTTTTTGCACCAAGTGGACTACCATCTTAACTATACCCCTCCCTTGCCGCCGGAGCAACCACGATAAAAGAGGGACTCCATGACGGCGCAAGAGAGGTGATCCTCTGCCCAAGCAGGATGGCCGCTGACCGGACGCCCCTAAATCCCCAGCTTGAATCTGCCGTTGGCGTCCCTAACTATAACAGAAGAAAAATTCGTTTACAGGAAACAGCGTATCATGTTGGCGCGGAAGTATCTGTTTCCCCGAGTCATCGAGATGAATTATCAGGCCGGCCGCCGCCTCGGGGTCAACGTTTATCTCCTTGACGGCGGCAAAGAGTTCCTGCTCATCGACATCGGCTACCTCGACACCGTCGAAGAAATCATCGAGCTGATCCGTCGCATGGACTTCAACCTGTCCACTTGCAAGATGATCATCGCCACGCACGCCGATGCCGACCATATTCAGGGACTAGCCCGCGCCAAGGAGATCCTCAAAACCAAAGTGGCTGCGCATCCCCTCAGCGTTGCGCCGTTGGAGTCAGCCGATGAAGTGCAGACCTACGCTTCCATTAAAGCTCAGGGCATTGAACTACCATTGACTCCTTGCAAGATCGACATTCTACTCAATGAAGGCGATACCATTGCCGTCGGCGATCTTCGCCTAAAGGTCTGGCACACGCCCGGCCATACGCCCGGCCATCTCAGCTTCAAAATGGGCAAGCTCCTTTTCAGCGGCGACAACATCTACAAAGACAGCTGCGTCGGCGTCATCGACGCCCATCATGGCTCCAACCTGCCGCATTTCATCGATTCGCTCAAGCGCATCCAGCGCGACGATTCGGAATTTTTGCTGCCCAGCCACGGCCCTGTCTTCCGCCGCGATCCGCGCATTCTCCAGAAGGCCATCGACCGGCTGACACAATACCAATCGATGGCTGATTTCGGCACCTGCGCCACCAATTGGCCGCTCCTCGATGAATGGGAACGCGACGTGTGCGAAGGCCGCATGCCCGATTTCAGCGGATCGAAATGAACGAGATCGAGGAAGCAATTATTCGGACCTTTATTATCCCGTCACGTCCTCCTTTCACTACGACTATCACCCACGAAGATTGTTGGGAGGATACGTGAAGACGCCGTTGCGGTCGGGAATGGAATGAGGGGAGATAGTCGAATGAATCGCATGTCGTTGCCTTTGTGGAACGAGCGCTCTGCCGCGCCGTTGGCGCCGATGACCGGTGCGGAGATGCGAGCGCGGGGTTGGGACTACGTCGATGTCGTCTTCGTCACCGGCGATGCCTATGTCGATCATCCCAGCTTCGCGATGGCCATTCTGACGCGTGTGTTGGAAGATGCTGGTTTCCGAGTTGCAGTGCTCAGCCAACCGGACTGGCGCAGCTGTGAACCGTGGCGGCAATTCGGGCGACCGCGCTTGTTCTTCGGCATCAGCGCCGGCAACATGGATTCACTCATCAATCACTATACGGCCAACAAGAAGGTGCGCAACGACGACGCCTATTCGCCGGGCGGCCGCATCGGTCTGCGTCCCGATCGCGCCACACTGCCGTACTGCCACCGCGCCCGCGAGGCATTTCACGGCGTGCCGATCATTGCCGGCGGCGTTGAGGCGTCGCTGCGGCGTCTGGCCCATTATGATTACTGGAGCGATACCGTTCGCCGTTCGATTCTACTCGACAGCAAGGCCGATCTACTCGTCTACGGCATGGGTGAGAAAACGATTGTGGAGATCGCACGGCGCTTGGCGGCGGGAGAGACGGTCAGGGATCTGCGCGACATGCGGGGTGTTGCCTATGTGCTGGGAGCGAAGGAAGCCAAGAATTTGTTTAGCCACGACCTGAAGGGGAGCGGGTCAGCAAATGCGCACTCCTTTGGATCACGGCTAGACAAATCCAACAATTACATTACCCTCCCCAGTTTCGAAGAAGTCAAATCCGACAAGCTGGCTTTTGCCGAGGCGACGCGCCTCATTCACCTCAACACCAATCCGCACAACGCGCGAACGCTGGTGCAGTTCCACGGACGCGAAGCCGTCGTCGTCAATCCACCAGCGCTGCCGTTGTCCGAGGCGGAGATGGATCGCATCTACGATTTGCCATACACGCGCCGACCTCATCCCTTTTATACAGAGCCGATCCCGGCTTACGAGATGATTAAAGATTCGGTGACGCTGATGCGCGGCTGCTTCGGCGGCTGCACCTTCTGCTCGATCACAGCGCATCAGGGACGAATCGTCCAATCACGATCGCAAGAATCTGTCTTACGCGAAGTGCGCAAGCTCGCTGCCGACCCGTCGTTTTGCGGCGTCATCAGCGATATTGGCGGCCCGACGGCTAATATGTATCAGATGCGTTGCACGCGCCCCGAAATCGAGGCCAAGTGCAAACGCCTCTCGTGCGTGCATCCGACTATCTGCAAACTGCTCGGCACCGACCACGGTCCGCTTGTCGAATTAATGCGCCGCGCCCGCACCGAGCCAGGCATCCGCAAAGTGTTGGTGGCCAGCGGCATCCGCATGGACTTGGCTCAGCTCTCGCCGGAATACATGCGCGAACTGACTGCGCATCACGTCGGTGGCCATTTGAAAGTGGCGCCGGAACATACCGATTCGCACGTCTTGTCGTTGATGAAAAAACCAGAAAACAGTAATTTCGAGAGTTTCGCCCGTGCTTTCCGCAAATTATCCCAACAAGCTGGCAAGCCGAAACAATATCTCGTACCCTATTACATCGCTAGCCATCCCGGCAGCGATCTGCACGCCATGATCGACCTGGCCGTTTTTCTCAAGCGCAGCGGCTATCGCCCCGATCAGGTACAAGATTTCATCCCCGCCCCGTTCGACATTGCCACGTGCATGTATTACACCGGCATTGATCCCTTTACGAAAAAAGAGGTCTATGTAGCCCGTCATTTGCGCGACCGCAAATGGCAACGGGCGCTGTTGCAGTTTTTCAAGCCCGAAAACTGGTTTACTGTGCGAGAGGCACTCCTCCAAGCCGGACGGCAGGACCTAATTGGCAACGGCTGCGATTGCCTGATCCCGGCCCACCCACCGAAGGAAGCCATCGAGGCGCGGCGGCGGCGGGCGAACGATCCGGACCATTACCACACGGTCGCCAACCCGACAAAGGGCGAGAGGCCCGGCGAGCGCGGAGCTGACCCCATTAAACAGAAGGGATACCGTCCGGGGCGAAAGTCGGCTGTGCGGCGGAAGAAGGAGCATGAGAAGTAGGCGGTCAGGGACTAGCGGTTTGTGGCGGTTGATACCTTCGGTTGGGTGTGAGAATAGGCGATCACCCCTGCCGATGTAGCGGATGGTAAGGGCGCCCGCCTAGCGGTAACGGACACGTGGTGTGCCAGGGGACGGTTGGTCAAGATTGGGGCGGACGCGGCCTAGCAGGGTTTTTGGGAGTTTGCCTGGCTGTTGTTGCATTTGGTGGTAAGCATCGTTCGGCGTCGCCAGGGGACAAAGGGTTTTAAGGTTCAGCGGCGGCGTTGGGTAGTAGAGCGGACATTCGGTTGGCTGACCCGTTGGCCTCGGCGGAATCGCAACTACGAGCATACATTGTCCCGTAGTCGGGCGGTTGTGCAAGTGGCCTTGATGGGGATCATGGCCCGCCGATGGTAGAGGGGCGAGTTGATTACGTTAGCTCGGGGTAAAAAGATCAGTTAGAGCAATCCTTCCTCTTTTTGCCTCCGCACGGCGAGGGCGTGGGCGACAGCGTAGGCGCGACAATGCGATAATGACAACAGGATGTCACTAACCCGCTGTTCTTGGGCGATGTCCTTGGCTGCGCCGCACAACATCACCTTGGGCCGGTTGCCGGCTTCCATGCGTACTTCCATGTCGGTCCACAATAGGCCGCGCCGCCACGGCATCGCCAGGCATTTCAAGATCGCTTCTTTGGCCGCCCACAAAGCCGCGAACTGCTCCGTGGTCCGCTGCCGTGATCGGCAATAGCGGATCTCGCGTTCCGTGTATGCACGCCGCAGGAACAATTCGCCATGTTCTTCGATCATGCGTCCGACGCGCAAACATTCGACGATTTCCGTGCCCACGCCCACAATTTCCATGATGGTCCCCCGTTTCTGCAGCAACGTTGATTCTCCGATTCTAGCAAAGAGACAGCTTCGGAGTACAATCGCTGTCTAGGCACCCTTTGTTCCGTAAGAGGAGAAAACGGGAATGAAGCACCGAGCTATCCAGGATCTGCTAGTTGATCTGACGCCGGCGCAGCGCGAGGCAGTCACGCATTTCGAGGGGCCGTTGCTCATCCTCGCCGGGCCAGGCAGCGGCAAAACCCGCGTCATCACTCGCCGCGTCGCCTGGCTACTCCAACAGGGCGTGCAGCCGAGCAACATTCTCGCCATCACGTTTACCAACAAGGCCGCCGGCGAGATGCGGCAGCGCGTCGAAGCGCTGATGCCCGGCAATCGCGTCTGGATCAGTACCTTCCACAGTTTCGGCGCTCGTCTGCTCCGCCAGTACGCCGATCGGCTCGGTCTTGATCGCAACTTCACCATCTACGATCAGAACGATCGCGTTCGCATTGCCAAGATGGCCCTGGAAAACGTCCAGGTCAATAAGGCGCGCATCACGCCGGAATCCGTGGCTGCTGCCGTCAGCAAGGCCAAAAACCAGCTGCTCGGTCCCGATCGCTACGCCAAGCAAGCCCGCGATTTTTACGAGAAGACCGTGGCCGAGATCTATCCGATTTACGAGAAACTCCTGCGCGAAGTCAACGCCTTGGATTTTGATGATTTGCTGTACTGGCCGGCCCTGGCGCTGAAACACGACCAAGAGCTGCGGGCGGAGCTGGATGCGCGCTTTCGCTTCGTACTCATCGACGAATATCAAGATACGAATCGCGCACAATATGCCATTGCCCGCGCGCTATCGATGGATCATCCGAACCTGTGCGTGGTCGGCGATCCCGATCAATCGATATATCGATTCCGTGGTTCCGATATCCGCAACATCCTTGATTTTGAGCGTGATTTTCCCCAAGCCCGCGTATTGCGGCTGAATACCAACTATCGCAGCACCAAAGCGATTCTGCACGCGGCCAGCTGTCTCATCGCCCACAATCGCCAGCGCAAGCCGATGGATCTTGTCACCGACAATCCACAGGGCCAAGCCGTGACAGTGTTGACGTTCGACACGGGCGTGGACGAAGCGGAAGGGATTGCCCGACGTATTCGGGAAGCGGTTGCATCCGGCAAGCGTTCCTACCGGGATTTCGCCGTGTTTCTTCGCATTAATGCCCTATCGCGCGGGTTGGAAACGGCGTTTGTGCAGCAGCGCGTGCCACACCAAATCGTCCGCGGTCTGGCCTTCTTCGAGCGCAAGGAAAATCGCGACATCCTCGCTTACCTGCGTCTCCTGGTCAATCCGCGCGACGATTTGTCCTTTTTACGCATCGTTAATGAGCCGCCGCGCGGCATTGGCAAAGTGTCGTTGGATCATCTGCGCGACTACGCTGCGCCGCGTGAGATGAGCCTGCTGGCAGCGGCAGGGGAAGCAGACAAGATCAAAGCCATCAAGGGCAAGGCCGTCGCGGCCTTGCAAGATTTTCACCGGCTTATCCATGACCTTCGCCAGCTGCTTGAAGCGCCGCCCGAGGAGGTCATTCGCCAAGTGCTTGATCGCAGCGGCTATCGCGATATGCTGCGCCGCAGCGATGACGAAGCAGACCAGGAGCGGCTGGCCAACATCGAAGAACTCATCACGGCGGCCAAGCAGTTCGCGGCTTCTCCTCTTCCCTACCCCGAACGGGGGGGAAAACAAGGAGAGCGAACCCTCAACGATTTCCTGGAAAACATCACGTTGGCCAGCGACGTGGACAGTTGGGACGAACGGCAGGATTGTGTTTCCATCATGACGCTGCACGCGGCCAAGGGGTTGGAGTTCCCCGTGGTTTACATGGTTGCGGTGGAGCAAGGTTTGCTGCCGCACGAGCGCAGCATTGCTCTCAACGAGGAGTTGGAAGAAGAGCGGCGGCTCGCTTTCGTCGGCATGACGCGGGCCAAGGAGGAACTTTATCTCTGCCACGCGCGCAGCCGAGAGTTTCGCGGACAGACGGTGTATCCGATCGAGAGCATGTTCTTCCGCGAATTGCCGACGGAAGCTGTGGAACAGATTGATTGCGGCGGCGGGAGAAACCTGTCTGCTTTCGAGGAATGGCGCAGCGGCAGCGCGGCGGCGGAGCAGGGCTGGCACGACGCCGGCGTGCGCCCCCCTCTTCCCTCTCTAGGTGGGCCACAAAAAGGCAAGCGGTCGCCTGTTCCCGAAGCGCACGAAGACAAAAGGTTCGTCGCAGGAATGCGCGTCCGCCACGCTACTTACGGTATGGGACGTATTATCGAAGTGACGGGGCATGGAGCACACCGCCGCATCAAGGTTCGCTTCTTCATGGCAGGCGAACGGACGTTTATCGCAGACAAAGCAGCTCTGGAAATTGTGCAGAAAACGTGAGCTATGGCGCCGCTGGCGTCGGCGCCGGGCCGTAAATGATTTTCGGATTGGGCAGGGAATTGAAATCGCACTGCGCCAAGCGTTCCAGGATGACTTGCTCCAATTTGTAATCGCGGCCAATGGGAATCCAGTTGGATTCATAGATAGGCTGCTCGATCACCTCGAACTGCCGCTCGATAGTGCTGACAATGCGGAAAGAAGCAGAACCGGCGGTGGAGCGTATAGGAGTCGGCAGATCTTCTAATTCTCTTAAGACTTTGACGTCGATGTAGTAGCCGCCTTCGTCGGCGGTGGTGATGAGGACAATGCAGCGATGGCGAATCGACTGCAAATCGGCCAGTAAGCGTTGATAGAAATCCGGACTGCCCGGTTTCCACGGTTGGAGGATGCCGGGGGCCACAGCAGGCTGCGTTTCGATGCGGCCCTCATAGCGATTACTGTAGGCGATTTCCCAGAAGTCATCGACGATGTCGAGGGCCTTTTGAAAAATTTTATCGTAAACTTCCGGCTGCGCGCCTTGGGGAAGATAGAGAGGGTTCTCTTGGGCGACAAACGGTTCCCGGCGGAACAGCGTATTTTCGCGGGGCATAACTTGGCCGGGACGGAAAATGAGGGGATTGTCGCGCAACGGCCCGGTGGAGCAACCCGCCAGCACCAGGGCCAGTGCAGCTGCACCCTGGATGAAAAACCGCCGGCGATTGATGCCACCCATACAGCCCCTCCGCCGCGCGCAGCGCAGCCGGCCTTAATGTTTCGAGTAAGGAGCGCTCTTATGGCAAAGGACGGCAGGGATGTCAAGGCGGAAACAGCCCTGCAGCCGGCGCGCCGAGCGAGAAGGTGTTGCTACTCCTCCCTTTGGGGTAATTGCCACTCTTCGTCAAAGAACCCCGCCGTTACGACTTTGCCTGGTAGGCGTGACGACGGCGGCGTGTTGACATCGATCACCGCAAAATCCGGCAGCTTGGGCGTCTGTCGTGCATTATTAAGATAATCATACTCGCGGAAAGTGAATCCGCTGTTGAGCACAACGTAACGCTTCGGATTGAGTGGATTAGGGTAGATCAACAACGGGACGTGATTTTCGGCGGCGAACGTCTCTTTGCCCACCCGCACTTGCCGGCGGTCCCAGCCAATCGGCAGCTTGTCGGCGATTTGGGCCAAGATTTTGTTGCTGCCGGGATCCCCCCACAGGACGAGATTATGGGCGGCGATGTCGGCAGCGGTGACGGCGCTGTCGTCTTTGAGGCGTGCCTCGCCGCGGAACTGCTTGCGCCAGTGCTCGACGGCATGCTTCATCTCCGCTGCCGTCCAGGCGCCGATTTTGTCGTGCAAGGGTCGGCCGGTTGGACGGACCATCAGAAAGCTATCCAAGAAAGCGTCGTCGATCGGACCTTGCAATCCCGGCCGTTTGCGCAGCGTACCATCGTCGACTTTCTCAACCACTTTCCAGACGTTGTCCTTTTTGCGGAAATGCACCGTCCAGGAACGATCCGACAGCACTGGTGGCACGCCGCTGATTTCTTCCTCGTCGTCATCGATGCGGACGCTCGGTTTCTCCAGCGCTTCCAGCGGACAGGAACCTGGCTCGAAATGCAGAGTCAAGGCGGCGACGTTCCGGGTCTTGATCTCCACGCCGTCGCCGATCGCCGCCTCCACCTCGGCGCGCGACCAATGTTTCTCCATACTGTCGATTCGCACCCATCGCATTTTGTGATAGCGCAACGTCCAGGTATGAAATAAGATGTGCATCGGCACTACATCGCGACCGTGCTTGACGATGTGGTCAATGCGGCGGTCCAGTTCTGCCTTGGTCCTGGGTTCATAAGCATGGCCCGTTTGGGGACCGATTAAGTGAACGAGTTTCATCCCTTGCTTTTTCATGGCGGCGGCCATCTTATCGGCGGCTTGCTTTTGCCGATCGTTCTCGCCGCTGTAGGCGACGACAGGGCAGTTGAAGAGATTGGCCGCGTAGTCGGTGGCATCGTACCAGTGCCAGAGTTTTTTTTCGTACCAGGTGGGCTGGACTTTTTCGTTCTGAAAAACCTTAAGAAAATCGGCGGTTTCGCTGAAGCCGGCGCCGGGAGCGGCGGCAGCCCACAGGCCAGCATAATGCACGGCGAATTGCCAACACGCCGCTCCACCCATCGAGAAGCCGCGTATGACAATGCGATTCTCGTCGATGGGATAATGCTTGCGGACGTGGGCTAGCGCTTCCAGGCAATCGATCTCGCCAGCGAACCTATTGGCGTTGCAATAGCGGCCATATAAGTGCAGCACGAAAGCGTTCCTGGGCGTGAATGGGCCGGGCGACGATTGCCGCTCGTTGAGGAAAGCCAGTTCCGTCAGCTTCTCGTTGCGGCCATGACACCAGATGTCGAGGCGATGTTCATAAGGGCTGTTGGCCTGATAGGTCGGCGGCACCACCAAACCGTAAGGCTGCACGGAGCCGTCAATCTTCGATTGATAGCCACGCACCACCAGGCCCGTCGCCGTGGTCCATGGCGTTTTGCCTTCCCGCAGCTGCCGAGCGCGTTCCCGGCCCTGAGCAAGCAACTTGCGCGCGATAGCCGGTTCCTTCGGATTGTAAAACTCTTTGTAAATCAGGGCGTAGCGGACGGCGTTGTAAAAGATCTGCACGTCCGGCAATAACTCTAAGAACGCGGGCTTGCCCTTGAGGTCTTGGCGCAATTGTTCGATCTCTTTGCCCAGCGCTTCCATCTCGGCTTGCAACTGAGCACGTTCGGCATCCTCAATCGCAATGCCCGGTGGCGGCACCGGACGGACCTTATCAGGAAAATTGTCGCCTGGTCCATCGGCATGGAGCACGGCTGCAAGAACGAAGACGCACAGCAACGGCAAACAGCGCTTGGCCACGGCATCTCCTTTAATGGAATTGATGGAACAAAGCAGCGTCGATGGTGTTGTTGTTAGGAGATGGTAAGAACCGTGTCAACAGCCCGTCTCCATGCCAATCCGCCGCGCCCGCAGGGAACGCCCCTTGCGGGCGTGGCGGACGGGGAAACAAAGTTTGGGCAAGTTTTTCCTGATATGTTGGCTTGTCCAGCGCTTTCCCTGCGTATTTGCCGATTTCGCTTGCCTTGGCGCGTACTATTTGCCGAATTTTAGGAGCGGGCAAAGGGATTAGGTGAAATAATGCGACGAGACGTCACGAATCGAGTGGTAAGGTCTTTGGGTCTATTGATCGTCCTGTTGACTGCGGCGGCGGACCCACGGCAAGAAGCAGTAAAAACGGCGCCGGAGCCGGCCCCCCAACAACCGCCGGCCAATAATTGGTTCAACGTCTCCACACCCGGCGTCCGCGCCTTGGCCAAGCCCGATTCGTTCTTGCAATATGGTCCTCCTCCGAGCGGCGCTTGCTGTCCGGGGAGACGATGTGGCCGCTACCTTCGCCGCATCCTCGCCTGGGCCACCTATTTCCCCAAACAGCGTACTTGCTCCTGCATGCAGTGGTGCAACAGCTGTCAATACAAAGGTGTTGTGCCCCTTTATACATTTTTCCTCAACCCCCCGTGCCTCGAAGGCAGCGGCGTCCAAGCCACCTTCACCAATGGATGCTATCGCGGCTGCAAAGACAGCGCAGCTG
>OGCG01001728.1_pt1 | contig 10310 bp, 12 predicted proteins | sample 1570061 | NCBI WGS metagenome assembly OGCG01 (sample SAMN06268698, study PRJEB24515) | hot springs metagenome | isolation source: Joseph's Coat, Yellowstone National Park, Washington, USA | place: USA:Joseph's Coat, Yellowstone National Park, Washington, USA
ATCTCTATATCCTATACTTGGACAATTGATTTATATGGCTATAATTTCGTTAGCTGTGAACCTTGCAGTAACGTTATTGGGAACAGCTATTGCTTATGCTATGGGATGGAGACCTAAGAGCAACATAAAAGAAGAGGAAATAGCTACTGTTATGCAAAGAAAATAATTTTTTAAAATAATTTTTAGAATTGAAACATATCAAACATTAATCCTTGTAACATCATCATATCTATCATTGATAGTGCTAACATTAAAGGAATGTAGTTTTCAAAACTTTGAATTTGACTATAGTCTCCATTCTGTATAGCTTGAATCAGTTTATTCGCTTTGTTCTCAAGGTCTTCCTTAGCTTTTTTGGCTTCTTCTAAACCAGAGGGTGTTAATCCATAGACCTTCTTCTTAAAGATCAAACCTTTCTCTTTCTGCATTACTAATCCTTCTCGTTCTAATCCTTTAAGTAGAGCTTCGATTTCATCTACTTCTTGTCTTAATACGTCAGCTATCTCTTCCTTGCTTAATTCCCCTTTCTCATAGAGTAAAACTAGAATGTTGTCTCTTGTGTTCATAAGATATAATAAGAAGAACGAAATATAAAAATATTAATCGTATTCAACGGTCTTAATTACTCCTTTTATTCTCTTAATTAGCTGTTCTTCTCTCCTAGTGTAGAAAGTTATAGCAAAACCTTTTCTTCCCATTCTTCCAGTTCTTCCTACTCTATGAATATAAGTTTCTATATCCCTTGGCGCGTCAAAGTTTATTACCTCGTCTACATCTATTACATCTATTCCTCTTGCGGCTAAATCAGTAGAAATTAATACTGAGGCTTCATTTTTCCTAAATTTAGTTAAATTCCTGTTTCTTGCAGACTGAGGCAAATCGCCATGAAGCACTGTAATATCAAACTCATCTGATAATTCTCTAGCCAAATCATCGACTTTAGCTTTAGTATTAACAAAAACAATAGCTTTTCCTTTTATTTCTTCTTGAGTTTTCTCTACTTTCTCTCTCCATCCTCTTACTAAAAGGAATTTATGTTCTATTTCTACAGGTTTATATTCATCTACTTTTAACATTTTAGCATTAGGTGCAAACTCAAATGCCAGATCTTCTACTTCTTTAGGTACTGTAGCTGAATAGAATCCGAAATTCTTTGCGCTAGTGTGAGAAAGTATCATTCTTACGTCGTCTATAAAACCCATGTCAAACATTCTATCTACTTCGTCTACTACTGCTATAGAAAATCTAGAGAGGTCAAGTATACCTTTACCCCATAAATCTAGAATTCTTCCTGGAGTTCCAATTATAACGTCATTATTAGCTTCTTTTTCTTGTTTTTCGTATCCTACTCCTCCAATAACTAAACCAAAGGTAGTTCCTTTATATTTTGCAATTCTTTTTCCCTCATAGAGAACTTGTTCTGCAAGTTCTCTAGTAGGAGCTAATATTATTGTTTGCTCTCCTCTTTCAATTATAGGAATAAGGTAAGATGCAGTCTTACCCGAACCAGTCTTAGCCTGAACTATTACACTCTCTCCTGCTAAGAAAGGAGGAATAGCTATTTCTTGAACCTTAGTAGGCTTGTCATAATGTATTTCATTCAAAGCCTTCTTGAGTTCATCGCTCAAATTACTGAACATAACACGTTACTTGTCTCTCTAGATTATAAATTTTCCTTTTTTAAAAATATACGAACTAATACTTAAACTATCACTCGATGTTAAATCTAAAATAATATACAGTTATTTTTCTGTACACGTTATTCTTTCTAATTCAGCTCGCATTCTTACCCTTAAATCTACTTCAAACGGTAACTGAATAGTATTAAGTATTCCTCTAATCTTTGTAGATAACCAATTAAGATATATGAATGAATAAAGAATTTTAGACTTCTCCTCATCATATATTGCACTTGAGAGTTTTCTTAGTATTGGTTCAAACTCTTTACAGCATAAATTTATTTCGTTAAGTTTACAGAATTCTTCTGGATTATTAAGCATGTCTTTTAATGGATTAATTTTTCCATCAAAGATTTCTTTAATAGAGAATTTTTCTGAACATTCTGAATTTCCACACTTAGAATCTATAAGGAAATCAAATTTATCTAGTATGTCTGAAATTTCATCCCAATCATCAATTTTGAATAAATTTTTAAGTTCTATTCTAGTTGAATTTTCTTCAAGTTTTGAGCCTTTTATGTCTTGAGAAATAGGTAAATCAATGTAATTATAAAGTTCAGAATCTCTTATATTACCATAGTGTTTTTGGAGAAAATGAATCTCATCAAGTACTTGACAATTTTCCTTCTTTACTTCGGTTAAAGAGTAAGAATTACAAATAGAATTAATTATACTTTCAATATAATTTTCATATCTTTCAAAACGAGGATCTTCTATTTTTAACGAATTTAAATCTCTAATTAATTTCGAAACATTTTCTTCAAGAAAGTTGATAGTCTCAGATTCTTCAGGATTTTCTATAGAATTCGCGAATAAATTATGAATATATACAATACATTTAATTGGATCTTTGCAAGTTTCGTTAATTTTTTCTCTAAAATTAATAATATTGTTTATTTCTTCTAGCATTAAAGGCGTTAAAACTTCATGTAATCTTATAGTTGAATCCCTCATTTGTAGACATTCTTGGATTGAAGATTGTTTTTTTAATTCTACGATCTGAGTTTGTTGAAGTTGAGTTTGTTTCCTGTAATAATATATTGTAGCAATAAGTGCAGCAGTAGATATTGCAGAGCTTAAACCTGAAGCATAGCTGATAATTTCTGAGACTACATTCATAGACTTAAGAATTACTTTTACATGTTTAAGTGTATTGCATGCTGTAAGGTATAAACATAAGAAGGTTAAAATTGTTATGTATTGTTAATCAAAGAAGGTAATATAACAAGCTACAGTTATTTAAACTCTTAATTATAAATACTCAAATTAAATTTTTCTTAAAAATTAACTTTTCAAGTAAACTTTGGAACTCTTAATACATAATGGACTATGGTGACTGAAGAATTCACTAAACTATAATTATGATGCTTTATGGTTTACTTCAATTATTCTCTAATGTTAAACTTACTTTTAATCAAACATCGAATTTAGAATTTACATTGAACTAGTGAGTACAGACTTAAGAGAATTCAGCTAGTCTACAAAGTACAATAATGAAAAATCTTTAAAATCCAGAAGGAAGTCCTACTTTCATGAATAAAAGCTTTCAAGGCGTCCATGTTAACCCTCAGCAAATAGCTTATTTTCTAGAAAATTGGTTTTCTTCTAAGGGTTATAAGACACAAGTTCTAGGTTCAGGAAGTTCTGTTATTGTACAAGCTAAAAAGGAAGGGTTTTTTAGAGCTTTAGTAGGTGCAGATAGAGCTTTCACGGTTAGATTAATGGGAGGACAAGGTTATTTAAACGTGGATATTGGAATGTCAAATTGGGTTAAGGCTGCAGATGCTACTGAAGACGTGATAACTGCGTTAGTTTTTTGGCCATTAGCAGCTTTTCAAGGTATAGAAGAGATCTATGATTTAAGAATAGAAGAAGACACAATGAAAGAAGTAGAAAGACTAATTATGTCTAGTCAACAGTTCCCTCAGCAATTTTCTTCTCAACCTTATCAATCATATCCTTATCCACAAACATATCCAGTTCCACGATCTCCTCAAATGACAAAGAGATGCCCAGCTTGTGGATATGAGAATCCCAGTAATGCTAGATTTTGCATGAACTGTGGATATAATTTAGCTTAAGATTTTTTTGAAAATCTTTTTAAGAATTCTAGATCTCCAGGAGAAGATAAAAGTACGGCGTCACAATAACCATCTAGTTCAGCTAACACATCGTAAACTTTGTTTTCATCTATAGTGGGTTGAGTTATTTCCTTAATTATTTCTTTATTTTTTTCAGTTTTTACTATTATATACGGTATAACATTTCTTCTTAGAGTTTTTATTTTATCCTCGGAAAAGTGTAGCGCTAAGAAAAAATCTGCGTTGGATTCAATTCTTGCGAATATTTCGTTTTCTGATTTTCTTAAGCTTAACATCATGCCAGCTTTAATTCCAATGTTTTTTGCAATGTTAACTGCTTCCTCTGAAGATAAATAACCTACCTCTTTACCTATTTTTGGTTTATCACCCTTTGTGAACGCTATATCAAAATTGAAAGCTCTAGCCGTGTATGATAAAGAGTTAACAAATAATTCGTTCACGTCTAAAAGTCTTTGATTTACTATTATCCTCTTGTTATCTCCTAGCTCTTCTCTTATCATTACCCCAATTGAAGATGGTAAAACTGAAGGTAATCCTAAAGGAGAGTCTGGAATATCGAAACCATCAAAGGACTGCAAAGCGTTTATTTCACCTTTCAGTTTTTCCCTCTTAGATTTAGGATGTACCTCTGCTAAAATCTGCATGGTAACAAAGTCTTAATACCAGTATTTATATACTTTTCCTGTGAAATGCTCAAAGTGTGACGAAAAAGCTATTATAAAAATTCCATATGCTAATATTTATTTATGTAAAGAGCATTTTAACGAATGGTTTGAAAATAGATTCGAAAGAATAGTTAAAAAATACAAAATATTTGAGGGAAGCAAAAAAGTAGCAGTAGCAGTATCTGGAGGCAAAGATAGTACTACACTTCTTCATCTTTTGAATAAACTTTCAAAGAAATTAGGATTCGAGATATTTGGAATAACAATAGATCTTGGAATTGATATGGGTAAAGGTTATTCATCAAAAAGTGTAGAATTTGCTATTAAAAATTATGAGGCTCTAGGTGTAAGATATAGGATAGTTAAGCTTAATGAAGAATATGGATTTACAATAGACGAAGCTAAGCATAAAATAAGGAGGCCAATTTGTAGCACATGTGGTTTAACTAAAAGATATGTTTTAGACGAAGTGGCTAGTAAAGAAGGAGCGGATACTCTAGCTACAGCTCACAATTTAAACGATGTAGCACAATATGTTTTTATAGGATACTTTAATGGAGACGTAAATAGCTTAGCAAGATTAAGAGTAGTCTCTCCTGCAGAATTAGGTTACATAAAAAAGGTTAAGCCTTTGTTCTTAACTCCAGAGAAGGAAATAATGACGTATGCATTAATTAATAATATACCGTTTATTTATGATTCTTGTCCACATACTTTCAGGGTGGGCGGTCCAACACAAGATAAGATAAGAAGATCATTAGAAGAAATGGAAGACAAAATTCCTGGTTTTATGCTGAATTTAGTCCAAAATTTTGAAGATAAAATAAGACCATGGATAAACGATGTACCAAAGCTAACTTTAGGTAAATGTAAGATATGTGGAAGACCTACTAATAATGATAGGGATATATGCTCATTTTGTGCGATAAGGATAAAGCTTAATAAAATTTCTACAAATACTACAATTAATGGTTCAGAGTAAAAAGATAAAGATTTTGCTTAACTATCCTGACGATACTCCTGCTGGATACTCTATATATGACGGAATTTTTTCAAAAGTATATGATGAAAAGGGAGAATTACTCTTTGAGGTTAATGGATTATTTCCTCCAAGAATAACTACAAGAAACTATTCTTGGATAGAGAAAATATTAAATTCTGGGTTATCCGATGGAAGAAAAAGGTTCATATTATATGTGGCTTCAAGGTATCTAGTTAATGTAAAGAAAGTTGATGAAGAAGAAGCGTTAAAAGAACTGAAAGATTTTTACTATAAGAACGGTTCAGGAAAAATATATGATGCATGGTTAAGATCTGTAATAAGAGGAGTTCAGGAGAAAAAGCTTCTTCCTCCTTCTCTTAAAAATATTCAAGATAGAGATAAGGAATTATATGAAGAGATTACAAAGATTTTAGAAAAAAGATAATCTTGTAATATTCAACTAGTATTAGGTTAAAGAAACATATTCTAGTTTTTATGGTAAAAATTTATAACTAAGCTCGATATATCTAATCCTATGTCAGAAAAAGAAGAACAGAAAAAAGATAGTAAGTTATATAGCAGATTTACTTGGGTAGTAGTTGTAGGTCCTCTATTATTCTTCTTTGGCTTAACTATGTGGGTAGCAGATTTCTTAGAAGATTTTGGTCCTTGGAGAGAAGTTGTTCCAGTAATAATATTGTTTGCCGTAGCATTCTTCATAGCTGGTGTATTTTTGAGAAGTAAATTCGGAAGATTAATGTTGTGAATTACTCTAACGATGGGCTTCATGCTTCAAAGCTACATCTTGTCGACGGTAGAGTCCATAGGTACTAATGGTCTTTCAACCTATATAGGTAAATTCTATTTTCTTTGACCTATAATTATTGTATATGACGCTATACTTATTATAAATCCTAGTGACATCATGTAAGAGAATATATTGTTTGAAAAATCAGAGAACATAAAGAGTAATCCAGAAATTCCGGCAAGAATTATGGCTAATAGTCCTATAGAAGAAAAAATTACGATATTAGAGTTTTTTGACATAAAACTAAACGCTAGAATTATAAAGCCTAAAATAAGTAGAAGAAACCCAGACATCATATGTAACATAAAAATAGGTCCATAATTGAACATGAAACTCATCATATTCATAGCATTAAAAGACGAAGAAACTTGAGGAAATACTGCAAAAAGGTTTAACCACATACCATCTAAGAATTGGATCACTAGTATTGCAAGTATTACGTAACTAAGATAACTTATAGATCTGTATCGGTACATTATAAAATATAGTGAAAAGTAATATATAAGAACATCTAGAATATTTATTAACTTTTACGCTAGATTAATTAAAATTAAATAATTATTGAAAATATTAAGCGCTTTGCGTCTCTTTATCTTCCAATTTATCTAATAATTCGTCAACATATCTTTGTTCTCCATAAATCACTAAGTCATCAATGCTTTCTTCATAATATTTATCAATTATTTTCTTTACATTATCTACATTTCCAGTCAATATATCTACTACATCTCCGCCTTGTAATTTATCATCCTCAAAAATCGATATAGTCATGTTCTTATACATTTGTATCCTGAAAGCAGAAACAATTTTACCATCTTCCACCTTTTTATAAAGGTATACTAAGAGTAAAGGTTCAGTTAAAGAATGCCTTGTATATTCTGCGTATTTTATCATAAATTAATTAATCTTTATCTATAATAAAAACGTAATGGATTTGGAAGATCTTTACGAATTTCTAAAAATAGATACTACTTCTGCTAAGGGAAAAGGAGAGGAAGGTGCGAAATTTATCTTAGATTACATGAAAGACAATGGGATAGAAGCTGAACTTGTTAAACATAAGGCTATAAACCCATATATAATTGGAGAAATTGACGTCAATTCAAACAAAACTCTATTGATTTATAATCATTATGACGTGCAGCCGGTAGAACCTTTAGATAAATGGAACACTGATCCATTTAGACCAGTAGAAAAGGATGGAAAAATCTTCGCTAGAGGTATAGCAGACGACAAAGGCTCATTAATGGCAAGGTTGCAAGCTATAATAGAGCTTATGAAAGAAAGAAAACTAAAGATTAATATAAAATTTGTATACGAAGGAGTAGAAGAAATAGGAAGTCCTTACATTGAAGATTTCCTTAGTGATTATAAAGATAGGTTGAGCTCAAATTATGTTTTATGGGAAGGTTCTGGTAGAGGTCCAGACGATTCTCCAGAAATAGTATTAGGAGTTAAAGGGCTGCTTTATGTTGAGTTAAGAGTAAGGACCGAAAAAGATCTTCACTCAATGTATGCTCCTATAGTGAGAAATCCTGCATGGGAATTAGTGCACTTTTTAAACACATTAAGAACTCCTGAAGGTAAGGTGAATATTAAAGGATTTTACGATAAGGTTAAGTGGTTATCTAACGAGGAAAAGAAGTATCTAAAAGGAGATAAGAAAGGAATGGAAAAAGCACTAGGCCAGGAAGTCCCTGATGATTTTATGATAAGAGTAGTAGAAAATCCAACATGTAATATAGACGGTATTAATTCCGGATATACTGGAGAAGGGTCAAAAACTGTTATTCCTTCTTACGCTTTTGTAAAACTTGATTTCAGACTTGTGCCAGATCAAGATCCCATAGAAATACTAGATAAATTAAATTCAATAATTCCTAGTAATTTTGAAATTAAGGTTTTGGGAAAAGTCAAACCTTATAGAACGTCTTTAAAGAGCGAAATAGCTAAGGCTATTATAAATTCTGCCAAGAAAGTTTATGGCGAAGATCCTACTGTTCTTCCTAATAGTCCTGGTACAGGTCCAATGGAAGCTTTTGCTAGAATTTTAAATAACAATCAAATTGCTGATGGTGTAGGAGTAGACAATGCAGGATCAAATATACATTCGTTTAATGAAAATATAAACAAGGAGGATTATTTCAAAGCAAAAGAATGGATGAAAGAATTACTTTTTGAATTAGAGAATTTTTAATCCTGATCCTGTTAGAACTAGGACGTTTTTTTCTCCTTCTTTTCTTTTATCTTTTTTATATGCTGCAAGTGTAGTAGCAGAACTATACTCTACTAATAAACCTTTCCTAGCTAATTCCTTCCATGCGGTAAGTATTTCATCGTCTGAAACAACAATACAATCACCAAATCTTCTTATTACTTCTTCCATTTCTTGAAGAAGGAAAGGTTTGGTAGAAACTAATGCGTCAGCAATAGAGGTCACTTTTTCTGGAGGAGAGTAAAGAACTCCATTAATTTTTGAGCATAAAGGCATAACTTGTTCTGTTTGTATAGAGACTAGTCTAGGCATCTTTTCTATCATTCCGTTATTAAGAAGATGATTAAAGCCCTCATATACTCCTAAAAGTAGAGTTCCAGCAGAAGTGGGTAAATAAACACTGTCTGGAGTTTCCCAATTTAAATCTCTTACAATTTCATAGGCTAATGATCTTATTCCATCTCTAAATTGGGGTTGTAAGACGTGAGAGGCATAATAATATTCTGAACTTTCAGCAGCTTTTGCTACATCTTCTCTATTTCCTTCTATCTTGTTTACTTTTGCACCATAACTTTCTATCTGTTTTAATTTTCCACCACGTGCATTAGACGGTACAAATATTGCTACTTTCATTCCCGCTGCAGCTCCATATGCAGCTATAGAAGCTCCTGCGTTTCCTGAGGAATCTTCAGATATTTTCTTTATTCCCTTTTGTCTTAGAAAAGAAATTAGAGTTACAGATCCCCTATCTTTATATGAACCAGTTGGATTTAGGAAGTCTAGTTTATAATAAACGTTGCTTTTTATTGTTGGTGTATTCCACTCCCCTAAGCTTGTCCATTCGCTTATATAAGGAAAGTTTTCTCTAAGATTTTTTGAAAATGGGAAATCTATTTCTATTTTAAATGGTCCACCACATCTTTTACATCTTAACTCCAAACCTTCTCTTTCCTTATTGCAACGAGCGCAGACTTCTCTAAACATTTAAATGACCATTTCTTAAATTATGCTATGAGTTTAAATTATCTGTTTAGACCATCGTCAATAGCAGTAGTGGGAGCTTCAAGAAATAGAGAAAAGATTGGAAATATTATAACAAGAAATTTAATATCAACTTTTAGAGGGAAAATCTATCCGGTAAATAATAAAGCTACAGATAAGATAGAGGGATTAACAGCATATAAAACTTTGAAAGATATACCTGGAGATGTAGATCTAGCTATAATTTCTGTTCCTAGGCAATTTGCTATTTCCGTCATGGAGGATGCCATAGCTAAAGGAGTAAAATCAGCAATAGTGATAACTGCAGGATTTAAAGAAGTAGGAGGTGAAGGAGTAAAACTAGAAGAAGATCTTATAAATACTGCTAAAAAGGGAGGAATAAGATTCTTAGGGCCAAATACTATGGGTATAGTTTCCCCCGATTACAATGGAACCTTTGCTTACGCAAATATCAATAGGGGAAACATAGCGTTAGTTGTTCAGAGCGGTGGAATAGGAGCTTATATGTTAGATTGGGCTCAAAGAACAAGAACAGGGATAAGTTTTCTTGTAAGTATGGGAAATCAAGCTGATGTAAAAGAATATGAAGTTATAGATTATTTATCAAAAGATCCTGAAACAAAGGCAATATTTGTCTATTTAGAAGGAGTTTCAGACGGTGAAAAATTTATTGACACATTACCAGACGCTACTCAAAGAAAACCAGTAATTTTCATAAAAGGAGGAGCTACATCTAAAGGTGCAGAAGCAGTAAAGACGCATACTGGAAGTTTAGCAGGTTCTTATGAAGTCTTTAGATCCGCAATAAAGACAGTAGGAGGAATATTTGTTGAAGATCTTAGCGACTTCTTAAACCT
>OGCG01001729.1_pt1 | contig 10308 bp, 8 predicted proteins | sample 1570061 | NCBI WGS metagenome assembly OGCG01 (sample SAMN06268698, study PRJEB24515) | hot springs metagenome | isolation source: Joseph's Coat, Yellowstone National Park, Washington, USA | place: USA:Joseph's Coat, Yellowstone National Park, Washington, USA
CCTGCAAGCACTCCTATTGCTGATGATACAACAACCCATTTGCCAGGCTTAGTGCTCCATATGTGCTTTCTGTTTCTTATACTGTATAGAAGCATTTTGTCTGTTACAACAAACATGAAAAATATGAAAGTCTGAAATTCGCCCAGGTTTTTGGTAATATACAGACCGACTGGTATAAAGAGCATTGTTAATGCAAGGAAGGTAACGCCGAGCATGAGCGACACATAGGAGATGCTTTTAACATTCCAAGTATCGGGCTTCTTAGAGTACTGGTCGTTATCTGTTGCTAGTGAAATATTCACAATGTCGTTTGTGAATATCAGAAGTATAAGCTCAAATGGCAGTATTGGTATTTGCTTTATAAGCACAAAAGCAAGCAGTATAAAAAGAACTATCTGTATGACTCTAACAACCTTTAGCAGTGTATATGTCATCATTCGCTCAAATATTCTTCTGCTTTCCTTTATAGCATCAATTATAACGCCCAGCCCGTTTTTTATAAGCACTATGCCTGCAACACTTTTAGCAACATCTGTCGCATTTTCAACAGCAATTCCGACCTCTGCCTGTTTTAGTGCAGGGGCGTCATTTACCCCGTCGCCTGTCATTCCTACCCTATAGCCGTGTTTTTGGAGCGCTTTGACAATAAGATATTTGTCTTCAGGAAAAATCTCTGCAAAGCCGTCTGAGCTTACTATGACCTTTTCTGCATTTTCCTCGCTCTTGTCCCTTAATGCAGTAAAGTCTACAATCTTGTCTCCTATTCCAACTTCCTTTGCTATTTCTTTTGCAATTTCAAGATTGTCTCCTGTAAGCATCTTCACATTAATGCCAAGACCTTTAATTTCGCTTACAAGCCTATCTGCACCTTCCCTTGGCTTGTCGTAAAGCGCGATAATTCCAAGCATTTCTGGCTTTCCATAAGCTCCGGCAACTGCAAGGTTCCTGTAGTTTGATTTTGAAAACTCATCGATTTTCTTAAGCAGAATACTGCGTGTTTTTGAATCAGCCTTACACAGCTTTATTAGCACGCTATACGCCCCCTTCATCGCTGAAAAAGTTTTGCCTTTGTAGAGGGCTTTTGCGCTTGACATCTTTGTCTTAGGCCTAAACGGCTTGAACTCCTTTATGCGATACTGTGCAACACTTATTCCATTTGCCATTGCGTAGTCTATTATTGCATTGTCTATAGGATCATTGTCTTCGCGCCTTGATGCAAGCACTGCTGCAGTAAGCACTTCTTCTTTTGTATGCCCGTTTACAGGAAATACCTCTTTTACTTCTAGTTTGTTTTCTGTAAGAGTTCCTGTCTTATCAAAGCATATTGTATTGAGTGTGGAAGTCTCTTCAATTGAGTCAAGCTTTGTAACAAGCACAGACTTTTCTGCAAGCCTCTTAGTGCCAAGCGCCATAGTAACAGTAAACGCAGCGGGCAGTGCAACAGGCACAGAAGCAATTATAATGACAAGTATAAATGGCACCATTATAGCGTAGCTTTCCCCAAGCACAGCCAAGCCGTAAATAAACACTATTGCTGCGATTACTATATCAAACACTATTAGATATCGTGCTATCCTCAAAATAACATTCTGCAAATGCGACTTTGCGCCTGCTAGCTGCACCAGCTGTGTTGTGCGGCCGTAGTAGGTGTTGTAGCCTGTAGCAACCACTACGCATGTCGCTTCGCCCTCCTTTACTACTGATCCAGAATATGCTATGCTGTTGCTCTTTTTCTTTACCGGCATAGACTCGCCGGTAAGAACTGACTGGTCAACTTCAAGGTCGCTTTCACTTATTACCTTCACATCTGCAGGAATAATGTCTCCTATTCTTATCCTTATTATGTCTCCAGGTACAAGCTCCCTTGCCTCAACAACCTTCCAGGTGCTGTCTCTAAGCACCCTTGCATTTATGCTAAGCCTTTTCTTAAGCAGCTCAACAGCGTCGTCAGCCCTTTTCTCTTCGTAGAAGCTTACAATTGCATTGAAAATAAGAAGTGCAAGTATTACATAAAAGTCCTTCATATCCCTTATCAGAAATGTTATTACCATTACGATTTCAAGCATGAAAGGAATAGGCCCGTAGAACTTCTTCAAAAACTTTACAAGTGAGCTCTGCTTTTTCTCTATAATCTCGTTATAGCCGTATTTTTCAAGCCTGCGTGCAGCGTCGCCACTTGACAGCCCAGATGTGCTTGTATTGAGCCTTTTCAGTGTTGCCTCTGTACTTTCTTTTTCTATATCTTTATCCATCTACGCACACCTTAGCTATGCTAATTTCTGTACAATGAAGCTACTCCTGCAAAAGGCTTTTACTTATTATGCATTTAAGTTATAAGAAATTACGCATAATAAGCAGCATTTTTCCTTTGTTTATCACGCTGCATTCTTTAAATAAACTTTAAACCCATACGAAAAGCAAGACTGCAATAAGTATGAATAATATGCCTGTAACAAGGTGCAAATACTGCTTTATGTCCTGCCCTTTGCGCTTTACTGCTTCTATCTTCTCCATTCCAAAGTAGAGAAGAAGCGTTATGATGATAAGAGGCAGCACCATAAAGAAGTTGTAAATTACTAAGAAGAATATAGCCGCTGCACCAACTATGTAGTTAGTTCTTAGATATGTGTCATAGAAAAGAGTAAAGCCACTTGCGCAAGGTATATCGCCAAGTGCAACCAAAACCCCGAGCGCAAGTACTGCTGGCAGCGTTGCCTTTTCTATAAGCTCACCTGCTGCAGCCTTCACTCTGTGAGGCATTTCAACAACAATGCCTTTGCCTGGCATCAAAAAGTTTTTTATTTCAAGGGCGCCCCAGATCACAAGCACCAATGCCACAACTGCCTTTATCGCAGTTGCATAAGGAAATAGGTCAAGTGCATCAAGCAGGCCCACCATAAACACAAAGTAAATAACTGCTATCATGAAAGAGTAAAGCAGACCATATGCTATGACTTTTTTCTTTGAATTGAGCTCGATCATATATGCTATAAGGAAGATCAATACACTTATTCCACAAGGGTCTGCTATACCATCTGCTATTCCTGTGCTTATTGTTGTTGGCCATATTCCAATTCCAATCATTGCTTGCGCCTCGACCTAAGCCTTAATGCAAGAAATACAAAAGCCAATGCCAAAATAACAACAATTACCACAGAGGCTATGGCCCACACGCCAGAGTCTGCTGCTAAACGTTGAGCCTGCTGTGGCGTAACCTTAGTTGCACAGCTAGTCGAGTTTATAGGACAGGAGTAAGGAATCGGAAGCAATGGGCACGCATTTGAAGAATTTTGTATTGCTGCGAGTAGTGCACCGCTGTATCCTAGCTTCAGTCTTGGGTTGACATTCACCGAGCTGTTGCCATATGTAAAGCCTACAAAAGCAGAATTACCTATGAATGTTAAAGGCACATCTCCTCCACTGCTATAATATTGCGACAAATTAGTGAATAAAGGAGTTACGTTGCTATTTAATACGTCATACTCGTTTATAGTAAGGTTGTAACGCCCGCTAATGTTGTACAGAAAAGATAATTCCTCATCGCAGTGCGGGCATGTTGGGTTGTAAAAAACATAAACACAACGGGCATTTGCCAAGCCAAACATTAGAAATGCTAGCCCGAAAAGTACGGCTTTGCCTCTAATTGCTCTATCCATCTAAACACCGATCCCTGCACGCTTTCTATAGTTAATAGCCTCTACAGACTGACTTGCAATGCTAAGATTGCAGCTGTTGTGTGTGCTGCACCAAGCCTGGCATTTTTCAGCCAATTCCTTGCTTGTGTAGTGCAGTTTGCATACTTCACAAAAGTATGTACCTGTCGTTTTATCAAAGCCTACCATAAAGACACAAATTTACAACTTGTTTTGCTTGCTGCACTAGCACTTTGCACGACAGCACTGTGAGTCTATTTAAGATTTTGAAAAAATAAGTTAATAAAATATACAGCGTGCAGCAGGCTATGAAACAGCAATAGGTCTGGTGTAGCCAAACCTAACTGCTTTTCTTATGCCAAGCCAGTAAGAGAGTATTCCTATTACTCCCACAACAACCACTACAAGGAAGAAGCCAATGTCAAGGTTGTGTAAATTATGTATTTTTATTCCAGTGTTTATTCCTATCCCAAGAATTTGAGGAAAGGCAAGAACGATAATACCAGCAACTATAAAAGCAATGCCACCGTAGTATAGTACATTTTTGCTTATATACTTCGACACGAAGGCAATGCCTTCACTAGTAAGCCTTTTTGTCTTTGTAAGAAATGTGCCGAAAAATGCCCCGAATATTATCTGCATAGTCATTGTGCCTATTCCAAATAAAAATCCTGGAAGCCATGCGAGGTACATGTTTGGCATTGCAGGCACCATTACAGTGTAAAGTATAAGGGCAAAGGCACCGAAGCCGAAGCCTGCAATGAGCCCGTGCAAAAATGCAAGCCTAAGTGGCACTTCGCGCAGCTTTGGAATAGCGTCGTTTGAAGTAATTGGGTTCTTTTCATGCTCAAACTCCTCAGCCTGCTGCTTGCTATTCTTCTTGTGAACGCCTAGCCATTGGCCTAGCTCCTTTTCCAGGAAGTGCCAATGCAGGTATTTGCTGTGCTCTGAAAGATAAAATCCTGCAAAAGCCATTGCAGCGCCTACTGCAATGTATGTTATGCCAAATGCGGCGCTTGTAGTAAACAGTGCTATAAGCGCAAAATAGGCAAGCTCAGATATGAACGCTCGCTGCAATGTGAATCCGCTTGAAAATATAAGCCCGGCCTTCATGCCCTTCTTTGTGCTGTAGCTTCCAACTGCGTATGAAAAGGTAATAGGCCATGTGTGCTCATCGGGCGTTATGCCGTGCACTATGCCAAGAAGAAAAGACAAGATAAGCGCTTCAATGAAGGTAACATTTGTTGGATTCCATAGATTAATATTTATCCCAAGCAGAATATTGGTCAAAAGCGCATACATTTAATCACCATAGATAAAGCAGAATACAGACAGAGAAGGCAAGCTACGCTATAGTAACCACTATGGGCTTACCGTGTGGGCAGTTTTTAGGATTGCCTAAATAATTAAGCAGCTTTCTTGCATATGCAGGTGCTATAAGATAATCGAGCTTCCTTGCCTGCCTGCAGGCGCAATCTGCAGGTATTCCTGCCTTGCTGAACAATGTTTCAAGGCACCTGTGCGCAAGCACAATGTTGCTATATTCTTTCTTTCCTGCCTTTGTAATAAGCACCTGACCTCTTTTTTCACTTGCCAATCCTTTAGCCTCCAGCCGCCTCACAAGATTTAGCGCTGTTGGCGGCTTTACCTTGAGCTTCCTTGCAATATCTACAAGCCTTGGCGGAAAGCTCCCAGTCATCTCGCCCAAAGCAAGCAAGCAACTTCTCTCCTTTTCGGTAATCTCAATCTGCATATTTTTTATTTTGTATAATCAGATATTTATATCTTACTAATTAAATTAGTATAATACTAATATTAATAACAAAAATTAATAGCAAAGAGATAAATAAGTTCATAACATAAACAAAAAATAACATAAACAAAAAAGACAATAAAGCTGATCTTATGAGGGTCCTTATACCTGTTTTGCCGCAGAAGGAAGGCCTGCTGATAGCACAGCACTTTGGACGTGCACCACAATTTGCAGTGTTTGAATCTCAAGAGCCAGATAAGCCACTAGATGTTTATAAAAACCCAGCACCTCCGCAAATGGCAAGCGGGACAGGTAGAGGTAGAATCATAACCGAGTTTATATCAAGCATGCATGTTAATGCAATAATAACAAAGGAAATGGGGCCCGGTGCTTTCTACTATTTTCAAAGCAATGGCATAAAAGTTTACAAAACAAACGATAAATATCCCAAAGATGCTCTTGAAAAGCTCGCCAAGAACAATTTAGAAGAGATGTTAGAGCCGAACGAGCATGATGAAAACAGCAAATAATGCACCAATTCGTCAGGTATTGCTACTACTTTTTATTTCTATGTTGCTTATTTTTTATCGGAGTTGATGGATGCGTTTGAAAGAATAGTAAGAAATATAAGGTCATTAAAAATACAAGGCGCCGAAAACGTGGCAAAGGCTGCAATAGATGCCTGGAGTCTTGCGAAAGACAAGCAAAAGGCAACGCGTATACTTTCACAAACAAGGCCTACAGAGCCCATGTTGAGAAATGTGCTTAAGTACTTGAATAAATACGGCAAGCCCGAAGAGCTTAAAGCATATATAGACTCAACACTCAACCAGATTGCAAAATACGGCAGCAGGCTGATAAACAACAATTCAATAGTATATACGCACTGCCACTCTTCTACAGTTGAAAGCATACTAGAAGAGGCTAAAAAACAAGGAAAAAAGTTCAGTGTGCATGCAACAGAGACAAGGCCGGATATGCAGGGTAGAATAACTGCTGCAAGACTTGCCCGTGCACATATTCCTGTAACTCTATTTGTAGACTCTGCGATACTAAGTGCTCTGAAAGATGCTGACCTAATGCTTATTGGTAGCGATGCAATAACATCCTACGGCGGTATAGTAAACAAAATAGGCAGCCATGCGTTTGCAAAGCTGGCAAGAGAGCAGGAAATACCTGTTTATGTGGCATCGCACGCCCTCAAGTTCGACCCAAGCACTATATATGGCAATCTTGAAAAAATAGAGCAGAGAAGTGATGAAGAGGTTTGGAAAAACAGTCCGAGGGGAGTGCACATATTCAACAACGTCTTCGATTTTGTTCCAAGTACATATATAAGTGCTACAATAACAGAGTTTGGTGTATTAACGTATGATGACCTCCTTGACAAAATAAAAGAAAAATATTCATGGCTTTAACTGCATTGTGTTCGGTGAAAATATGACTATGAAAGACCCATACCTGGATTTTATAGACCTTGGCTATAAGCCAAGTGATAGCGACCTAGTATGCCTTTTCAGAGTAGAACCTGCAAAGGGCATAAGCATGAAAGAAGCGATAGGAAGGATAGCAAGCGAGAGCAGCAACGGCACATGGACTTCTCTTACTACGCTGAAGCCGCATATAAGGGCTATACGTGCGAGGGCGTTTTCGATTAAAGGCAATTATGTAAAGATAGCATACCCTATTGAGCTATTTGAAATGGGAAGCATACCGCAGCTGCTAAGCTCGGTTGCAGGCAATGTATTTGGTATGAAGGCGCTTAAAAATCTGAGGCTGGAAGACATAGAGTTTCCAAAGGCTTACATAAAGCACTTCAAAGGACCTAGGTTTGGACTCGATGGCGTATTCGACAAGATATTTCACATGAAAGAGCGCAGGCCGCTGCTTGCGCATGTGCCGAAGCCGAAGGTAGGCATGTATACCGCAGAGCATGCAGAAGTTGCAAAGCAGGCTTGGCTTGGCGGCGTTGACCTGCTAAAGGACGATGAGAATTTAACAAGCCAGAGCTTCAACACGTTTGAGAAGAGAATGAGGCTTATGTTCAAGTACAGAGACTACGCTGAGAAGGTGACCGGCGAGAAGAAGAGCTACCTTGCAAACATAACAGCAGAGACCAATGAAATGATAAGGCGAGCAAAGCTCGTAAAGGAGCTAGGAGGCGAGTATGTTATGGTAGACATACTTACTGCGGGCTGGGCTGCTGTACAGACAATAAGGAATACATGTGACGACCTTGACCTTGCACTACATGCACACAGGGCATTCCACGCTGCGTTTACCAAGAACCCTAAGCACGGAATGAGCATGCTGCTTGTTGCAAAGCTTGCAAGGCTTGTAGGCGTTGACCAGATACACATAGGCACAGTAGTAGGCAAAATGGAGGCATCGAAAGAGGAAGTGCTAGACATAGATGAAGAGATAACAGAAGGCAAAATAACAGAGCACAAGGACGTGCTTACAGAGGAATGGGGCAACATAAAGCCAGTACTGCCGGTATCTTCAGGAGGTTTACACCCTGGCCTTGTGCCCTATGTCGTAAAACTGCTTGGAAAAGAAATAGCAATACAGGCAGGCGGGGGCATAGACGGCCATCCAGACGGGGTAAAGGCAGGCGCGACTGCAATGAGGCAAGCGATAGAAGCCAGTTTAGAAGGCATAGACTTAGACGATTATGCAAAAACACATAAGGAGCTTGCCGCAGCGCTTAAGCACTGGGGCTACCTTAAGCCAAAATAACACCGGTGATTGAATGCTGCTAAAAGCAAAGAGACTCGACATAGAAACAGGTGCAAATGTAGCCATATTCAACATCAAAGACTGCGAAGCAATGGGCATACACGCAGGAGACAGAGTAGAGATAAAAAGAAAGAACAAAAGCACAATAGCAATAGTAAATATAAGCGAGACAATGCCACGCACACTTGTTGGCATTACAAAAGACCTTGGCGACGAGTTCGGCGTAAAGGATAATGAAGAGGTTTCAGTAAGCCCTGCGGTACAGCCATCGTCGCTTATTGCAATAAGAGAAAGACTAAATGGCAGAAGGCTTGACGCTGAAAGTGCTTATGAAATAATAAGGGATATTGTATCAAGGAAGCTTGACAAGGAAGAGATAACAGCCTTTGTTGTAAGCCTGCACATATACGGTATAGACCTTGAAGAAGCGGCATACATATCAGACGCAATGGTAAGGACAGGCAGCACTCTCAACTTGAACAAGAAAAGAATATTTGACAAGCACTCAATAGGCGGAGTGCCAGGGGATAAAACATCAATGCTTGTAGTGCCTATTGTAGCTGCAGCCGGGCTTACAATACCAAAGACCTCTTCGCGTGCGATAACATCTGCTGCTGGAACAGCAGACAGAGCCGAAGTGCTAATGCCTGTAACACTTAGCATAGAAGAAATAAGAAGAGTAGTAGACAAGACAAACGGCTGCCTTGTATGGGGAGGTGCAGTGCACCTTGCACCTGCTGATGACATACTCATAAAGGCAGAGTATCCTTTCTCCATAGACCCGTTCCTGCTGCCTTCGATACTTTCAAAGAAAAAAGCCGTTGGCTCCACAGACCTTGTGCTAGATGTGCCAATAGGCAACACTATGAAGGTCAAGAACGAGCAGGAAGGCAAGCAGCTCGTGAAGGACTTTGCCGCACTTGGCAAGCGTCTGGGAATAAATGTAGAAGGCGCACTTACAAACGGCACACAGCCAGTAGGCATCGCAATAGGCGCTGCCGCTGAGGCGAGGGAAGCACTTGAGGCAATAACGGGCAGAGGCAAGAATTCAAAGGACCTTATTGAAAAAGCAACAAGCATAGCAGGCATATTGCTAGAGATGAGCGGCAAGCATAATGGCAAAAAGCTTGCAATGCAAATACTTGAAAGCGGCAGGGCTGAAAAGAAGCTGAGAGAAATAATAGAGGCGCAAGGCGGTGATCCTAAGGTAAAGCCAGAAGATATAGAAATAGGCGATCATGCTACTACAATCTACGCCAAAAACGAAGGCAAAGTACTTGGGTTTGATAATATAGCACTAGCCACTGCCGTAAAGCTCGCTGGCGCACCAGTGAACAAGAAGGCTGCACTAATACTAAACAAGAAGCTGTTTGACAACGTGAAGAAAGGCGAGCCATTGTTTACCTTGTATTCAGATAGTGCGCCACTACTCAGCGCAGCAGAAAAATATGTAAAGGAGAACATGCCTGTGGTAATCGGCGATGCAAATACAATGCTTTTGAAGCACGTAGTGTTCAAGAAGCCTGAGGCGCACGAGATAGTAATTGAAAGATAAAGTTTCAACAATACTGTCAAGCTCATAAGCGAATCAAAATTTACAAAATCAATCCGATGCTTTGCACGTATTGCATAAGCATATGAGCATTGAAGATGCATGATGCATGCAATACAAACAAAACAAAAAGGTCGTGTTATGAAATACTTGCTTGTTGTACTAGATGGCGCGCCAGACAGGCCCAACCCAATTCTTAATGGAAAAACGCCGCTTGAATACGCAAAAATGAAAAACCTAAACAGGCTTGCAAAGAAAGGGCTTGCTGGAGAAATGTACAGTGTTGGCAAGGGCATTGCTCCAGAGTCTGACGCCGCTGTGTTTTCCATACTCGGCTATAACGTAAAGAAATACACCGGCAGAGGGCCTCTTGAAGCCCTAGGCGCAGGAATAAAAATAAACAGCAATACACTCGCACTTAGAACCAACTTTGCAACAATTGACAGCAAAAGGCACATAATCGACAGGCGGGCGGGCAGAAATGTAACAGCAGAAGAGGCAAAAAGGCTTGAGAAGGAAATAAACACAATTAAGCTAAACACAAGCAGCGTATATTTCAAATTTAAAGCGACAGTAGGCCACAGAGGAGTTGTTGCGTTTTATCCAAAAAA
>OGCG01001730.1_pt1 | contig 10306 bp, 9 predicted proteins | sample 1570061 | NCBI WGS metagenome assembly OGCG01 (sample SAMN06268698, study PRJEB24515) | hot springs metagenome | isolation source: Joseph's Coat, Yellowstone National Park, Washington, USA | place: USA:Joseph's Coat, Yellowstone National Park, Washington, USA
GTAAACTAATAGATGATAAAAAAATTATGAAAATGATTAATGCAATGATTAATGCAATAAAGGAGTTTATATGGTTCTTAATAGTCCATTTAAGTCCATTCTTGGATTAGGCTCTTTATAAAATCATTCTCTTTTTCCTCATTAATGAAGACGTCTCTTATTGGTTGTTAGGAACTCAAAATGGGATTAAGGCTTTTGCTGGTCTTAACGGTCTTCCATTAAATGACCCTCAAAACGGTAATTTTGTTAATTTAATAACGAGCCCTTAGCAAGACATTCCCTTACCTTCCCATACGTACTCTAGCACGGTATAACGAAAAATTTTATAAAGTTATAATGATTTTTTTCCTTCTTATGAAAAAGTTAAAAGTGTTCAGCATAGTTCTAACTGTTGTTTCAGCAATATTTTTAGGGTATTCCTTATATCTTCATCGGAATTACGCTAAAGTGAATGATAAAGCAATAGCTATCGGCAACATGTATACTGAGTTGGATCCTACATATACGAAGTATTTTTCTTCCCCACCCCCGTCCTCACCTTGGTACATTCAAATAGCCCCAGACTTAATTCTTCTAGCGGGGATTACAAGCGTAATTCTTGCTTTTTACCTATCCCCTGAGCTTAGAAACGGTTTCAAGACCTTAATCAACAAGTACCTTAAATAGCCCCTTATAAACTCACTCTCTTTTTTACGCTTAATGAAGTGGAGGCTATCTTTACCACTACTAATACTACCTATAATTACAAAAAGCATAATGATTGCGTTGGACAGTGAGGATAATAATCCCACACACAGGCTCTTTATAAAGCCACTATCTCTCTTCGAACCAAGCGTAAAATTACACAGCTGTTGCAGATACAGCAGATGAATTAATAAATAAGGTAGACAATCGCCTTCAGAGCTTAAGCAAGGTAAGTCTTAAGCTAGAGAAATAGTATATCTGCAATTGAAAGATATTTACTGGGCAATGAATTAAGATAAATAGTTTAAGAGGCTTCCAATAACCAGTTACCAAGATTTGGTATCGACGTATTCGTATTAAATACCTTAGCAGACTTGTTTTTAAACTATTTACATACTGTCCAGCTCTGCGGATCTGCTTACTCTGATTTTCTCGCATTTCTGCAATTTCGTGATCGCTTAAACACTTGCTCGTTTTAACTAGGTGATGAGACGATTGAGCAAAGAAAAATAAACTCATTATATCTTACTGTATCGTAAATGCTATAACAAATAGTGAAGTCGTTTCCGTGTTCACATTCCCTAACGGGATTACGGTCCCGTTCACTACCTTGTAATTACTGAAATAACCTCCAATAGGGGACTGCAGATGTTTAGCAATGTTATATATCTTAAGAATTAAAGGCAAATACTCCATCGCAAACGTCTGGTTATATTTATCTATGTACTTCCACGCTATGATAGCCAAGGCTAGCTTATAAGAAGCGTAGACGTTACTTGTAACGCTTTCATCCTGAAATCCGTAACCATTCCAGAAGTCGTTAATTGTAGTTTCAAACACTTTCTCTGCAAGGGTTATGTTCCCGTTTTCAAGCTCGTAAATAGAGAATAAAAGAGAAGTGTCAGCGTATTCGTACCAAGCAAGGTAGCTTGGAGAATCGTTAAAACTTGTAGTACAGATGGGTCCCCAAACTTTCTCATTTACGGGGTCTTTAAACATCCACGTGAAGTTGTGTATTCCTGCTAATACCAAGTAAGGTGACAAAGTTATGTTACTCTTGATGTTATCCCAAACCGTTTCCCACAGGGAGTCATTTAAGTCCTTTAACGCGATCACTGCCAACAAGTTGTCGCTTTCCACGAAGTACTTATTAACATAAGGACATTCTGAGAAGAGCTTTACCGAAGAGTTATATGTGATGTTATAGTAATTCATTACTAGTCCCAAGGATATTGGAGAGGTTAAGTTGGAGAGTTGTGTAGAGGAAGGGGTTGGAGGTCTGGTGAGGCTTGGAGGACTTGTAGTAGGTGAAGAGAAGATTGAGGGGTTTATATTAACTTTATAGTGGTAATATATTACCAGATATAGCTCTGTCACGATCAGTAAAACGAGGACTAACGATAAGACAGTTAATGTTCTTTTGTTCATAGGTAGTGATTGAGTTTCAGTCTGAAAAACTTTTTCTTCACATCATTTCTCTCTACTACAACGGTGCATATATTATGAAAGTAGCCGTAAGGATAAAGATCATCACTACCTACGTCGTAGCCAATATCTTACTTTTATGCCTCCAGAATTACAAATGGGGGTTAAGAAGGCGGAAACCTCGCCAAGGTGATGGATAGCCCTATGTTTAAATACCTCATTTCTCTAATTTTCTCTTAATGACGCTAATGATGCTCCTCCCCTAGCTCGATAGAGGGCTTAACAGGACTGCGGGAGGAGTACTTAGTATCTCCTTCCTTTAAGGGACTAGACGTTAGAGATGAAAGCTCCCTCTTTTCATGTGAGGGAGTTTTAGTTAACCTCGACTGCCCACCAAATGTAATCCTGAATCGGTGGTGGGAACGACGAGAAGGGAACCCTTGCCGTTCCAGAGCGTGGATGAGTCGGTTATTGTGACCATGTATTATCAACAAGTGGAGTTCATAAGCGTCTCTACGAGTAAGGTCGTGGCTATATATATAATCTTTGTCGTCAGATACGGGAATATTTTGTTAGTCCCAAATAATTTACGAACTAACTGACGACTATGTTTATTCAATAGTTCACCATAAACTACTCACTTCAAGAAAAACACTTGGATTAAAAAGTAGAGAACTTCAACATTCTTTACATATAATTGAGAAAAATTATTGGAAAAACACTTGGATTTTAAAAAAAGGAGAAAGGGCTTAAAGGTGGTACTCGTTTAAGTACTCTCTCCAATACGTACCTTCCATCATGGGGTTTAGAACTCTTATATAAGGACCGAATACTAAGGTGTCTAACACTTTGTCGTGTATCTGCCTCACCTCAGGGTGTATTAACACCCTACCTAAACCGAACATCAAAGCGTTGGTATCACTCCACTCCGTGTGGACAATATACCTTTGAGGTTTGTTCTTAAATTCAGGAGCTTCGTATATAGTGACTGGGTCGGGTACGTCCATCCCGTTGGCTGTTTCCAGTATCTGGTGGAAGCCTTTAGCGTTTAACTGTAAACTTCCTAAAGGTGAGACACCTATCTCTTTAAGTATCATTCCTCCTAAGAAGCCCGGTGCTGATTTGAAAGCCTCTAGAGTCTTTATTGCGTTTTCCTCAAATTGGTTCTCTAACCCTTCTTTCACGATATGTTCACCGAAAGCGACGACTCTCTTACCGTAGGGCTGTGAAATTGGAGGAATTGAAACTGCCTCTCCTGCGGCGAACTTCTTACCCACCACTACTGTGAAGTCGGTCATCTCAGTGTTCAAGGGCATATTTGCATAGACTATCTCGTATAAGGGCTCGTAGGGTCCCCAGATCATTTGATCTGAGCATTGTAGGCATAGCCTGAACAAATTAGCCCAGTTCTGCTTATGCATTTCCTCATGATCTTTCCAGTTTTTCCAGAAGGTGTATTGGAACAGGAAGATGCTGTGCATCTCTTGGCTCATTTCCATCTTCGCTCCTCCCCATCTTGTCCCTAAAGGTACTGCACCTATCTGTACATGATTTTGGAATCCTACAAAACCTGGGTGCCTAGCTGTCACCATACATACTTTAGGTCCTACTTTGCCGAAGAGTTCTAGGGTTTTAGGATCGTTTTTTACCTCTGCCATGTTTATAGCTACATAAGGTTTTGCCATGGTTTATCACTAACAAGATCTGAGCTAGAGTTAATTAGCATTTTATTCTTTGATATTCATTGTCGTTAAAGTAAGAATTTCTTTCATCAACAGAATTTTATAAATATTATTTTTTGTATACATAGTAAATTTCAGAATTAGTAGATAAACATAAAAGTGTAAAAGTGTACACATAGTATATGAACAAGGAGTTCTACGAAAGATTATTAAAAGCTGAGAACAAATACGATAGACTGGACGGGTGGAAGAAGGCTGAGATATTGTATAAGAGCATTGACATGAGATCGCTTAAGAACTATTTTTTGGAGATGTTAGACGACGAAGATATTGACGTAGCTTTACACGCATGGCAGATGTTGCCACAACTCGTGAAATTGGGTATAGTGGACAAGAGAGACTACGACGAGAGAAAACTGGAAAGAGCTTTAAGAGAGGGTGATATAAATGCTTGGTGGATAGCCTATGACCTATGGAAGGAAGGGATAATAAGCCTTGACGTCTTAAAGTCTAATGTAGAGTATTTCGAGAGGGCTTTGAGGGGAGACCCCTATACTAGGATAAGCGCTTGGAGCTTATTACCCTACTTTCTAGAGATAGGTCTGGTGAAGAAACCTTCAGACGATTACTTGAACGAGCTTTTGTATCAACCTTTGAACATCCACGTTAAACTTAACGTAGTATATTTATTGTTGGAACTGAAGGAGAAAGGGGTCGTAAATAAGATAGACCTTGAGGCAATAAGAAAAGTGGCGGAACATCCTGAATTCATAAAGCTCTCTCAAGCTTACGAGAAGAACTGGAGAAATGTAATGGAATTAATGGGACTGTCTGACCGTAAGACTGTTAGTTAAGAATTAAAAGATTGATCGTGTTTTTATACATGTGAAGTATAATAAATGATATTCATAGGTACGTCTGGATGGCTATACCCGTGGAACCCTAAGAAAAACCTGGATTGGTACGTTAAATATTCCGGTTTTAACGCTGTTGAGCTTAACGCCTCCTTTTACAGAATCCCTACGCCCCAGCAAGTTGAAAAGTGGAGGAAGTACGAAATCACTTGGGCTATCAAGGTTAACAGGAAAATTACCCACGTAAAGAGGTTAAAAGACGTAAATGACGAGGTCAGAAAATTCGTTGAGATATTCGAACCATTAAGACCCCGCTTCTACCTATTTCAGCTACCCCCTAACTTTCGTAAAAGTGATGAAAACATAAAGAGAGTTAAGGATATATGTCTGGAGTTAGGAGATAGAGGAGCAATAGAGTTCAGGAGTTTGGACTGGTTTAAAGATGTTCCACAAACTGAATGCGTAACTGTGTCTATAGACTCTCCGATTGGCAATTACTACTTTAAGTCTCATGACGTAGTTTATTTGCGAATGCACGGTAGGGACAACTGGTACTTCTATGAATATTCTGAGAAAGAGCTAGAAGAGGTAGCGGATAAGCTGATACAACTCCACGCTAAGGATGTATTTGTGTTCTTTAACAACGACTTATGGATGTTAGATAACGGGAGGAAAATGAAAGAGATCTTAGAGAAAAAAATTGACAAATGATAAGAGATTAAGACTGAGAGTTTTTCTGATCTGACCTGAAAGGGGAAAACTAAAAAAGATCGAGAGATAGTGAGATAAAAAGATAAAAACTCTCTAATCTATCTTTACACTTTGACCCCATGCCTAAACCTAGTAGTTATGTCCTCAATCATTAGGTTGTTATAAGTACAAGCTTCAACACAGTCTCCACAACCTACGCAGGATATTCTATTACTATAGCCCTTCTGGAGGACGTCAACAGAGATCGGTATCTTTACTGGGCAAGCACCTTCGCAACTCTTCGTCTGACAAGTCTTACAAGTCTCTACGTCTTTAGCTCTTATCTTAAACAGAACCTTGTTGAATATACCTGCAAATGTCCCGAAACCGCACCAACCTTGTCTTGCACAACTATACGCTCCGAAGACCGGTGTTAGGAAGTAGAAGAACCACCACACGTAGTTGAGTACGAACATTCCGTAGAAGTTTAGTGGATCTATTTTTGCCATGCCTAATTTAGGTGGAGTCCACATTTTGAGCTCCATTAGCACGAACAGCGAAAAAGCTATAACCATTGGCACAAGGAATACCCACCTCATATATTCCCAAATCTTACTCGTCTTCTTAGGCTTGAACTGGTCGTAAAATACATTAGTCCACATATGGGCTGCCATACATACGGTATTACAGTAAGCCCTCCTACCGAATAGTGACGTCGCTAATGCTATCGCGATGAGCGAGACCACGAAAGGTAAGAGGGTCACTGGGAAGATCATTCCGCTCATGCCGAACACGTAGAAGTTAGTGTAGTAGGGGATTGCAACCACGAAGAGGGGAATCCCCACTAGGATGACTAGAGCCCATTTTTTAACTTGCGAGTTCTTACTCACCTTAAACCTCTCATACACTAGAAAAGCCATTTCAGCCCCCATCATTATTACGTAGAAGGGAGACATGGTAGTCGCCATAACGAACATATAGGAAGTCATAAAGGCGTTTAATAGTAAGTTACTGCTTGCATGCAAGAACATCGTACCCATAGCATAAGGGTTGATGGGGAATAACCACCAGAAAGGATTCGTGAAGGGACTCCTCATCATCATCCCTGAAGACATACTACCAGACATAGAATGCATACCTCCCATTGTGTTCATGGAACTGCCCATAGAAGACATCGTATGCATCGCTTTAGCGACGAATAGGGAGTTAGTTATGTTAAAGCCTAAAACACTTTCACCAAAACCCATGGTTATTTCGGCTAGGTTTATGAGGACAAGAAGTAAGAATGGGTACCTTAATTTATAATCTATTTTCTTTGCCGGGATGTCTCTGATCACCAAAACGAAGTACCAAACCATAGAGATCAAAATAGAAAGCGAAATAGTCCACATGTCGTTCAAAACGGCAAAAGTACTCAACCCTATCATCATAAACAAGTCGAAGGCGGCTAACGAAAGGCTAACTAAGACTCCTTTGAGGTTTATTCTCCTTATCGCGATTAAGTAGAGAGTGATCACGTTTATTATCATGATAGTCGTGGAGATCAGAGAGGCTACCAATTCTATTTCCTTCGAGAACTGGATAAATATCGACGGTAAAAACGCCATGGAAATAGCGAAAGTCGCAAAAGATAACTCGAAGATGTCCTTCACTCTGCTTAAGACTAGGAAGAATATACCATCGACAAACATCATTATCCCGAAGGCTATGTTGCTGACCGCATCGATGACCGGGTTATACATTCGTGGGCCGAAAGCTGAGGAATATAAGTATCCCATACTAAACTCGTCGAAGATTACCGAGATTGCTAGTAGTAAAGATGATATATTATCAGATTTAACCCTTATAATTTCACTCTTTACTGTCGCTGAAAGTAATAAAGGAACAGAGGCGATCATCAATAACAAGGGCTCTATGAACAGCGTACCGCCGTAAAACACTATGTAGCCGAAGGCTATACTCTCAACTCCCATGTAGAGTATTATCGAGGCGATGAAAAATATTGCCTTTTTATTAACATATTCCTTCCTGAGAACGTAGGCCAAGATCCCAAAATTTACTATCATCATACCGATAATGTAAACTAAAGCCGTTATTTGCTGAATTGTAATTATAGAATCCGTTTGCATAAATAGTTTCTCTAGTTTCTTGTATAAAAACTCACTTTATATAAATCATTATAAAATGTTAAATCTTTAGGAGAAATGAAATATGTGTGTTAGAACAATAAGAAACTGGGAAAAATAAAAGGAGTCCTTACTGAGGAGGGATAAATTAGTTAATATGTCGAATAGATCAAATCGTGTTAATGATAATTGTTTCTTCATTATTTATTGATGAAAGTAGTATCTTTACGCATAATGACTTTCCTACTACCATCGCGAATACCAAAATTGTATCACTAACCTTAGGAGCTTTTTCTTAAACTTACTACACTTTTCTTTCAAAATCATAGTATCTGTCACTTCATCAGATTTTACCCATTAACTCCTCTCCACTTCATATTTTAGAGATCAAAGTTTAGATAAAATCATATATCCTTCTCTAAGTCTTCCCATCTACTTATCTCTGTTAAGTATATCCGTGAAAGACAAAGAGGTCATATTACCCAACCGCTTAGATGACCAACTCTTAGGGGTGGAATTCGGAGAAGCTAGATGCCAGGTTTAATTAATTAGGGAAATCGAAGAGGGAGTAAAGGGTTATAATATGTATATAATGAAGACCTTTCATTCCTCATTATCCTCCTCTTCACTTTCTTCCTTTTTCTGATAAGTTTTCGCTTCTTCAACAGCTTTTTTCATCTCCTCAACTTCCTTCTGCGGTAAAGGCTCTATCTCTGCCTTAAAGTTCGTAATCCTCAAGTATTTGTCCCATTGTATTACAATACCTTCATCAGTGATTTCCATCGGGTGCCTTACCATTGAGATCTTTGTGTCCCTCATCTTCCACACTATTATCGACCTATACATCTTGCCCTCGAACTCGTCTAGGTCTAACCTTATTATACCGTCAACAGCGTGTTCTACACCTGGTCCGCCGAAACCCCTCTCACCAACTGAAACTTGGCTAACGAAGAACGCTGTACAGCCTAGACCAGAAATTACCCTCTTTAGCGTCATTACTATTCCTCTTGCCATTGCAGGTTTAGTAAGGTATAATGTACTCACTGAATCAATAGCGACTCTGTTAGCCCCAGTCTCTTTAATTGCAGTTCTCAAAACTTCGGAGAATTCCTTTACATCATCCACATTTTTAACAACATATTTCTCCTTTTGGGCGGTTGCACCGTAACCGCCCGTAAAAGCGTCAACTACAGCAAACTTTCCCTCTCTTTCATACTTGGTAATATTCCAACCAAAGTGATGAAAACTCCTTATGACTGAAACGGGATGTTCTTCCAAAGTAACGTATATACCATTTTCACCCTTTGTTAGACCGTTATATATGAACTGCTTCGCCATTATGGACTTTCCAGTCCCAGGTCCACCAGAGAGCAATACAATGTTCCTTTCTGGTATTCCGCCATAAAGGATTTCGTCTAGACCGGGTATATATGTCCTGACTCTCTTTACTTCCATAATTTCCTTATTTCACGTAAGGATTTATTATTAATTGAAGCTTTTGTAGAAATATAGATAGAAACAATAGAACTAGTATGTAGATAATGAGCGACCATCCTAAAGATATAATTAGTCTATTTTGATTATAATCAATTAATATACGTGGTTAATTTTTATAAGACTTCGTGTTCCTTATTCTTTCTTTTGTATTTTTCCCAGTAATTCTATGTATTTTTCTATAATGAGTTTACCTTTCGGTGTTATCTGAATGATAGTTCTAGGTCTCGTAATTGTAATTACGTCTCTTATTATTATAAGCTCGTTTTCTTCTAATATTTTAAGGTGGTAATATAATGAAGATTTAGGTATGTCCAGAGATTTAAGAAGATCGGTAAATGTTATCTTATCTACTCCTAGTAATATGAGAAGTATACCTATTCGTACAGAGCTGGTGAATACTGGCGATTTTATAATTTCAATAATTTCCTTAAGTTCTCCCGTCATTTACTCATCACCAATTTTTTCTAAGTAAACTTAATCCAGCATACATCCACGATATAGAAAACACGAAGAATAAATAAGAATTAAATATGGTTCCACCTATAAATCCTATAATAGCACCTATTAATGCTATGTAGTCTTCTTTGTCCAATTTATCAACTTCAAGTAAGGAGAAGAGATAATAAAAATACTTTATTATAAGTAATAAAATTACAAAATTTTCTACTATCTCCACAACTTTTCCTACTTCTCCGCCTACTAATAGAGCGTAAAACCCTAACGATGATACGATTCCTATAGAAAGGAAATAGTAAAAGTAGGATGAATAGAATATTTTACTGGTTCTTGGTTTATTCGATTTTATTTCCCTAATTTTTTTCATTACTGACGGAATTTTTCTTAACTTAAATAACAGAATTGACGAAAATATTATATATATTGAATAGACTAATGGAGAATAAATAATAATTCGTATAACTGGATCTATGATAGTTAGAGAAGTATGAAAGTTTAAATAAATAAGTGTTAATCCAAACATCAAAGGAACATAAGTAGATATAAATAGATAGAATAGTCCTATTATTCTCCTTACTTGCCTTAAGTATACTCTTCTAGCCATTTCACTGCCTTCTATAAATCTTCGTGAAGAATAAAAATCACTCATTCTTTGATCACACTTTAAAGTTAAAGTCTACGCTGACCTATAAATTAATTAATGGAAGGTACATTAATTGAACAATCATAATAAATATATAATCAATGATAACGTTGCTAATTAAGATACTGACTTCCTTCCCGCCTTGGAAGGGGCAAGAGTTCCCACCTTATCGTTCCCACCATCGATTAGGGTTTACATCTGGTGAGCAGTTGAGTGGCTCAGAGAACCACTCCCATTTGAAAATAACAT
>OGCG01001731.1_pt1 | contig 10298 bp, 18 predicted proteins | sample 1570061 | NCBI WGS metagenome assembly OGCG01 (sample SAMN06268698, study PRJEB24515) | hot springs metagenome | isolation source: Joseph's Coat, Yellowstone National Park, Washington, USA | place: USA:Joseph's Coat, Yellowstone National Park, Washington, USA
CCCGATAACGTTAGTGTTTACTAAGTAATTATTATAGTCATTTAAGTTAAAGCCATTATAAAAGAAGTTTGCGTAACCGGATGTAAATTCCGGGCTTACACCAGCTGTGAAGTAACCTAAACTGAGCACTACATATCCCGGGTTAGATAATTGTATGTTGTATTTTTGCCCCGGCGTGAGGATTACGGCGTCTAGCTGTACATAACCCCAATTGGCGTAAGTTACATTAGTTGCGTTTGATGGAGTACAGACAGCTTTTGTGTCATTAGGAATTGGCTCGAGTAGTGTGTTATAAAGTTGAATCATTTCATTATATTTAAGGGGCTATGGGCATTTAAACCAGATGAAAATATGAGCATTTATTATAGTAATGCTTATAAACTAAATGTGATCATATTTAATATGACCAAATATGTCCGAACCAAACGAATTACTCAAAAAGTTAAATCAAGTCAAAAAGGAGTTAATCCAGCCCGTCTTAGGTGACGTAAGCATAGAGCCCAAACAGATCATAGACTTCCGCGTAATAAAGACGTACACCGGTAGGAGCAAAATAGGCGTAATCTTCCAAGGAGATGACGGTGAATTAAAGGAAGTACAGATAGGTGCACTTCTGGTAGGCAAATTAGAGGAGTGCATAAGGAAGGGCAAAACGATCAGTATAAAGAGGAGTATGAAAGACGGCGTGCCACAGACCCAAATCACTTGTTAAGGCGGTACACGTGGTTACCCTATACGTGGAATTAAAGGCATACGGGTTTAGGTTTTTTTTAGAGGGTTCTCACGAGTCCTACTTCATTAAGGACAACAACGGTTCGTTTGCCTTTATAGTTGAGCTGAACCGTAACGCGAAAGATGTGGTTGACGAAAAATACGAAAACCTAGGCGTTAACGACTTAAGGCAATTGTTGTGCCAATTAGTAATTAGCCCTAATGAGGTGTTAGGTCTCTTGGGAGTTCAAAGTGAGCCGGTTGATAAAGTAGTCATCACGTATGAATAAAAATAAGTTACCTTATTTTTTTACAACCTTTCTTGTAAAGCCCTAATAAACCTCAGCACGTCTTCCGCGTTCATGTAAACTATGTCTACCCCATTAGTAAGTGCGAACTTGTTTTCGTCTTCAAACACACCTATTATTTTGTATGCCCCTACTTTAAGCCCTATAAACTGCTTTAAGTATAAGTTCTTCTTCATCACCAGTAGGGCTTTACGTTTATCGTTTTTCTCCTCGAGATACCTAAAGTAATCGTTAAGGTAATAAATGTTCACGTTGTTTCGTATAGTGGTGAACTCTTTCATAAGAGACTCCTGAGCTCTGCTATAGTCCTTACGTATATTATATCACCGTCTATTGACTTTAGGACGATTGCCCTTTTTGAATCATCATAACCGGCTACTATTACCCTCTTACCTTTATATTTCCTCTCGTGTTTCATCAAGAGGGTACCTACACATTTTAATAGTTCGTGTTTCCTTTGGCTTATGTACCTCATATTGGTCATATGTAATTTGTTCAAATCCATATAAAAACTTATATACTTATTATGTACGCTGTTTCGCGTACCTTACTAACAGACCTAAAGCGATACCGCCTATTAATGCTGCTAGTAATAAGAGTATAGGGTTAACCCCGCTAGATGAGGGGTTTACGGGCTTAGTTTCGCTCTCTGTAGTTAATAGACCTTGGTTATTTAGTATCAAGTAGGACAATTGTGATGGCACATATGCGAATGTCTGTTGAGGCGTAAAACTGATTTCGTCTATGTTGTCTCCAGAATCTAACCCCGAATTAACGTACCATCCTTGTTCGCTATATTGTTGTCCTTGGTTAAATATCACCTCTTCATCTAGGTCTAAGATGATCCCTACAGTGTTTTGTGGTGGGTTTTGGACTTGTGCTAAGTTATACGGCACCGGCACAAAATAACAATTATTGCCCACTAAGTACATATCGGGTTTAAACACCACTGTGTAGTTACTGTTATTACACACTGTTTGCCCGGGGGGCACTACGTATAACTGGTTGTTCTGTGTTATGATAAACCCGCCTACATTCGTGCATTGGTTGGGAGTTAGCACAACGGGTTGGTTAAACTGTGCATACCCGCTGACCTGACCTACCCCTTCAACATTAAAGTTACCGTAAGCGAACACGGGGTAAATACTAAGTTGTGTACTTTGGTTCTGTAGTACTATATCGTTAAGTATCGTGAATAAAGTGCCGGCTTCTTGTGTGGCTATAGACGGGTTACAATTCGGTATATTGATGTTAAATACTATGCCGTTTATTACGTCATAAAGCTCTTGTTGTGTAACCCCGTTAGTGTGGTAGTATTGCCATAAATAATCAGCATACCCCGTTAGGTCTAGGTTCTGTAAGAATTCATAGTATTGGGAAATGGCTTGGATTGAGAGGTAACTTGAGACACTTGATGGTGACGCGAACATCATACTCTCGTTAGGGTTAGATGATAAGTTGAAAACTACCGCTATGTTATTCCCTAAATTATATGACTCGAAAGTGGCTGTTTCCCCCATACTGACTTCACCATCGTTATTTAACTTAATGTTTAAACCATTAATCATCACGGCTCCACTGTTTTCAGCATATATTAAATAAGGTAAAACTACTGACAACCCTAAAGGCACTTGTTCAACTATTACTCCAGTGAACTTTATAGGGAACTGTGTCACCGGGTTACCGTTTTGGTCATATGTTACGGCTTGGTAAGTCTGTGTGGGGTCTCCTAAGAGGTAGACTACGTTAAACATATTCACATTTCCACTAATATTCACGGTAACTTGTGTACCGAACCCCGCCGGTATAGGGGTATTAGGGAAGAACACGACTAACGGGGTTACTGACTCTATGGTGGCGTAAACAGTACCGTACCCACTAGTACTCATAGACATTTGCCCTAAATTAGCGATATTTTGCAGAGTTATGGCATACGCTTCAGCTGATAATATGAAGTTCTGTATGAATGGTTGTAAGGAGTTATTGAACTGACCTATCACATATTCTTGGTAATTTTGGACGCTCTGGATATATGCATAATAATCATTATAATTTAGGTATAATATTTCCAATAAGTCGTACTTCAGCCCGGCTTCAGCGAATGACATGTTGTTTACTGCTGTTGCCACAGCGTTGTTCAAGTCATATAAAGCCCTAACCACGTCTTCAAATTGTGCCTCGTCTTCGTTAATTATAGTGGCAAACTCATTTGACTCTATCGGCTGTACAGGTTTCCCGCAAAAATAGTTACAGAACACACAGCCGATAAACGCACCAGCCATTAACCCGCCTATAGCTACCCACGCCGGTGGTGCCGCACCTGATGCTAATATAACGCCTCCTTCAACCAAAGCGGATATACCGAAACCTTCTTCAGCACCTTGGATACAATTACCTATACTCATACAATATAATCATGGGTACCGTGATTTTTAACATATCCAAAATGTGGTCATATTAAATTAAACGAAAAAACGGTAGTGCTCCTTAGAACCTTAAGGAGTAAAAGCAGTATTACGGCGGGTAGTGCTAACTGTACTCATTATAGACCACGTCTAACGCTAGCCCGGCGAACAGTAATGCCACTAAGATCCATATAGGGTTAATGGTCTGTTGTTGAGGCGGTTGTATTTGCTGTGGTTGTTGTGGTGGTACTGAAGATGATGAGCTGTACTGTTCATAAACTACCGGTGACGCTTCCACCGGTTGTGCGTTTTGGTTATTGTTCTGGATCCCTTGACTGCTTAATACCAAGTAGGCTAAGTTAGACGGTATATATAATAGGCTCTGGTTAGGCGTGAAATTGATTTGAGATGGTGGTGTATACGCGTCTAATTGAGAATTAACAAACCATCCTAATTGGCTGTAATTTTCTCCTTGAGTAAACATCACCTCATCATTAAGGTCTAACACGATACCTACAGAGTTCTGTGGTTGGTTACTTGTAGAGACCACATTGTATGGGATAGGCACAAAATTACAGCTATTGCCCGATACGTATACGTCTGGTCTGAACACTACGGTATAATTAGACACATTACACAGAGTTTGACCGGGTTGGACTAAGTGGAGTTCGCCATTTTGGTCTACTATAAACCCACCTACATTTGTACACGCACCAGGCGGTAGGGCTATTGGTTGATTAAACTGTGCGTAACCGCTTATAACTCCACCTCCTTGGATTTCGAATTGCCCGTATGTATAGACGGGGTAGACATTTATTTGAGCGGTCTGGTTACGTGAAATTAGTATTGCCAATATTGAGGACAGTGTTGAGGCTAAACTGATAGACAAAGACGGGTTACATGTGGGTATGTTCATGTTATAGTTAATGCCGTTTAGTAACTGGTATAACTGTTGTTGAGTCACGCCGTTTTGGTGTTCGTAATCCCATAAATAGTTAGCGAAATTAGATAAGTCAACATTAGCCAACACTTCATAATATTGTGTTAGACCAGCTAAGGAGACAAAATTAACGAAATTATTGGGGTTAGTAAACACTAAGTCAGCTTGTAGGTTTTGTGAATTGTTAATAACGATAGCCACGTTACCTACTATACTCGAAAGACCCTCAACTACAGCACTCTGGTCTAAATAGACGCTGTTATTCACGGTGTTTAAGTACACGTTAACCCCGCTAAGGTTACCTTGTATCGGTTGTCCTCCTAAAGTTGAAAACAGCTCTAAGACTAGATAAGGTAAAACGGTAGTTATACCGAAAGGTTGTTGTTCAATTACCACGTTATTAATTGTGATAGTTGATTGGCTTACTGGAGTGTTATTAGGGCTATATGTTACAGCGGTATACTGGAGATTAGGGTTACTGAAAAGGAAGACTAAATATAGGCTAGCTGAACCAGTACCACTGTAGTTCATGTTCTTACCAGACAACTGGATATATACGCCGAAACCAGCGGGTATAGGTGTATTAGGGAAATATACCACCACAGGTTCAACGTTTATGATATTAGCAGTAACGGTGAAGTTGTTGAACGGGTTAGCCACCGTAATCGTGCCCTTTGACTGTATATTTTTGAGGGTAGCAACCAACGATTGAGCCGAAAGGATAAAGTTCTGTATGTATGGTTGTAATACTTTCTCAAACATTGAAACCACGTATTGATAATAGTTCTCCACAGACTGTAAATAAGCATAATAGTTGCTGTAGTTTAAATAGAGTAGTTGTAACAAATCGTAGTTAAGCCCTTCATTGATAAACGACAAATTATTTAGTGAGTTAGATAAAGCGTTACTTAGGCTAGTTAACCGCATAGCAACAGTGCTGAAATTTTGTTGGTCTTGGTTCACTATATCTGTATATGAATAACTCAAAGAAGGAGATAACGGGCTGTCACACCAATAACTACACACCAGACAACTGACAAATGAACTGGAAGTTAGCCCACCTATAGCTAACCACTGTGGCGGTTGAGCTGACACCGATTTAATAATGCCATTATCCACCAGGCTAGGTATGAGGAAATTTTGAAACACGTTTTGTAAACAGTTTTGAAACAACATACCAGTTATAAGTACACATTTAAACTATATAGCATAACCTATTTATGACCAAATTTAAGTAGGCACTTTTAAAGTAGTCATATTTATTTATCTTGATGAGCCTAGACCCGATAAAGAATATACTCTCGAGTTATATCACAAAAATAGAGGTAATAGGGCACAAAAAGAGCCTAGTCGTGGAGATACGATTATACGCGAAAGACCAAGAGGCGTATAGCTTTTTATATAACAACGCCACGCTACTAGGGAGTATCGATAATATCGCACAGTTGTCAAAGGTGGCGTACGATTACTTTAAACAAATTAACGGTGAGGACTTAGCTAAAAAAGCAGAGAATTTAATAAAAGAACAACAAAAACAACAAGAACAGAAAAAATAAATCAATCGTTTTTTTCTTCTTTTCTTACCACCGGCTGTTCTCCTTTCATTTGGTTATATACGTTTATAACCCCTTTGAGCATCTGTATCTGGTGCTCTAATTCTTTACCGTCCGATAATATCTCATAGAGTATATCGAGTACCATCGCTTTAAATAAGTACCTCCTGATTCTACGGCTGAAGAATGGGGCTAGGACTATAATATCGAAAAAAATACTACTTATATTTGAGACGTCTTGTAACGTTATCATCTCCTGACACCTAAGATGGTTATGGTATTTGCAGCCAAAGAAGAAGATAACATAAACCAGTTCATTGCCTTTTTGTTAGCTAACCTCACTGTAGTCAAGTTAACCATATAGCCGTCCGGGTAGACGTGTATCATTTACCGCACCACCATATTCTTTATTACCCTTTCTGGTATTAAACCTTCATTCGCCAATATCGTGACGATTTTACGGTATTCTCTACCGCCGGTCAAATTACGTTTAACGAAATTTACGCTAGCGTCTAACGCGTTATCCCGTTCACCGCTTTTCGCCTTATCTATCATGTCATTAATGAACTTGAAGTACTCCTCTAAATACTCCTTACGCGGTAGTACAACGGGGTGTAACGTACCGCTCTGGTATAACGGGTACATTTTAACGTACCTGAAGGGTATCATATACATGTCCGGGTAATGGTATTCTAGGTATGTAGGAATTGGGTTACTTATCACGGGCTTAGACAAATACGTCATCTCGAGAGCGGGTAAGCCGAACCCTTCCAGCCCGGTGAGGTTCAGCATCACTGAAGAATTATACATTAAATTCTTAAGAGTAGTCTCGTCCATACTACCGAACCCAACGCACTTAACTAGCGGGTTCCTAATTTGGTTACATACCGTCAGGTCAGCTATCACGATACCCCTATATTTTTTGTTATATTCATTAATGTATTTTAATAAGACCGCCGGCGTTTTACGAACTAAGTTATAGGACATTGCTATGAAATCGTATTTTTCGGGGCTTTCACGCACCGGTGCCCTAGTGAACTCATGGCTTACCTCATGCATTACCTTAGGGTATTTATAATTCCTCGAAAGGAATTTTACCCAATCAGAAGCAGGTATGAGGGGTTTAGGGAAATTATTCACTTGTACAACTTCTTCATCACTCAATACCCATTCTACCACGTAGTATATCCACTTATAACGTGACCTATTGAAGACGTTTGGGTTCCATACCCCCATGTAACCGTCAACGAGAACGTAATGCTGTAACTTCACCATGAGGTCGAACGCCACTTTCATGGTTGAACGTGCGGGGAAGGAGTAGACTTTCATCTTCTCACCTTAAGTCTCTTATTTAATTTATCGTATATCTTATTAAATTGGCTTACGTCTACTACCTCCGCATCATTTTCGCCGGTATTAACGGGTAAATTGCCCATCTCCATTAAGTCCTTTACATACTGTTCTGGTACGTTAAATATCTTTATCGTCCTTTCGTTTATGTGTCTTAAATGGTTCGTCATGCCACGATAATAATAAAGATGAATAAGAATAAAAAGAATAACACTAACGGGTTCGTGAGTATTTCCGCAATATTATTCAAAGAAAAATTTGAGAAAAAAGAGCTCATGACTTTCACCTTTACAAAATCGCACCATTTGAGGCTAGCTTTATTAACTGATATAGACCATAACCGGCAAGACCTATTCCTACGCCGTTGATTAAACCCATTTGCGGAAATAACACGAATATAATGATACCCACTACTAAGCTGATAAGGGCTCCAGAGCTTTGAGAAGGTGCCTTATAAGTTATATAGGCACCGCCAATTACGCCTACAGTTACGCCTATTAATTCGCTTAAATCACCGGTAAGCCCAGTGATATTGAAACGCGTTACGGATTGCGGTAACTGGAATTGTTGAGACATTTAGCTCACCTTGGCATGGTGGTTGTTACAGTAGTGGCGGGTACGGTACCACCGGTTGATATTAGCCCGATTCTACGGTTATAATACTCCGCACGTGCTTGAGCCACAGCGTTGGCTATCTGAGCCCTTACATTACCGCTCCTCATCACTTCAGTCCACACAGTTACTCCACTGACATACCTAGCTTGGGCATCTTCATCTCTGGTGAACCTTTGCATGGCATTGGTATAGTCTTGTATCATAGTGGGTATTTTGTTGATTAGGTTAGTGAGTGCCTTATTTGCCACTTCAGATGGTCTCATATTCCTATATTTGCCCATGGTTCTCCAGTATATTAGACACCTTACGGCTTATAAAATATACATCTTTTATGTGCACATAGACAACTACAAAATGTGGACACATTTTTAAAAAGCATAAAATTTTCGGGGCTAACCCTATCTTAATGAGTCAACCCGCGTCACAGCCACAAAAGCAGAGTTTCGGCGAAAAGTTGATTAAGGTAATGGTGTTAGTAGGGGGTATTATAGCATTACTAGGGATCCCTATCGGGATTTACATGGTATTTCAATTGATCGCAATGCATATGGCTTTCAGTGATTTGTCTAACACGGTCTCACAGTCAGCCCTAAGTCAGATCGCGTATAACGTGACGCATATACGACAATACGGGTCTCTAGCCCAAATGGAAATGGGTTACGGCATAAGCATGGCGAATAGTGATAACAATATCGCGTTATTCGGTCTGTTAATCGGGTTCGTAATAGACGTACCGATAGCTAAGTTAATATATCACGAGTACAAAGAAGAAGATTGATGCCGTACTACGATAATTTCATGGAGTACATCAACCGAATAGTACAACTAAAGAAGTCTTTATTATCGCCTGACGAAATATTACAGTACCTCCAAAATACGATCAGATTAGGTGGCGGAAATATTAACATTAACGCGAAAGAAGTGGACGATTAAAAGGTAATTTTCTTTTTTGGTAAGTCTTTTATACTTATGTGATCATATTTTATATGACCAAATATGCCACAAACCGTAAACGAACCGGAAGTAGATGAATTAAGCAAATTTTTATATAAATTAGCCCTAATTTACGCGAACCATTATAATACACCATCGCTATACGAGTGCACAACGAGGATTAAAAACGCGAAAAACATAATAATACCGGACGGTAGTGCACTAGGTTGGCTGGTTCTACGTAAAGGTATGGAATACATGTTAGAAAAGACCGAACTAATCGCACCTGACCCACACAGGTACGCGTTAACGTTTAACGATAGCGTAAGCAATATAGCTAACGCCATTAACTTACCGGCTAAGATAGACGTTGAGAAAAACTACTTAATAGTGTTGTACACAGAAGGCGATAAAGTCTCAGTAGACATAGGCGAACTGGACGACGACACGAGAAATAGGGTAATTGATGAGGTGTGCTACAGACCTTCACCATTTAAATAAAGGTGATCGTATGTACGCGAAAATTGAGATCGAGATAATAGAGGAGAAAGACGGTAGTTTATTGTTTAAGCTAAACGGTAAGGAGTTAGGAAATATAGACCACGTAGACCCATTAAGCGAAATAGAGGTAATACAGCTGATGGCTGAACTTATAGGTAAAATAAAACAACAAGACGAATTGCATAAAGACCTACTTAACGATATACAGGCTAGGTTAGCTAAATTATTGGCGTGGTATTACGTTGAGCCTTGATTCCCCCCACCTCCTTGTAAGTTAAATTGTTTTTTGATTATGTCTACTATTTGTTGGACTAAGTCCGGGCTTATCCTGACCCCTAATAACGAGAGTACGGTGGCTAATATAGCACCAAGATCCGTTTGTTTATTAGATTTAATTATGTTGTAACGCTCTAGGTTAGCGATTATATCTCCTAAGTACTGTGGCATTAAATTACTCGCTAGACCGCCGTATAAGCCCATCTCTGTAGTAAGTACGTGCTTACTGAAGTCATAGAACCACCTCTCGTTAAAGCCTATGAGCGTTAGGTAAATATTCGTGAGCTCTTTAAGTTCATTAATCTTATCTTCTTTGCTCTCACCGTTAACTATGTTTAGGTCTATAAGCTTATCGTAAATCACGTTAGCGAACGCTGAAGCCACTTTGAGCCTCTGTATTAGCCATTGTCTGTATATATCCGCGAATGTCTGCATGTCTTGTTCGTTAACCCCAAAGTCTGGTTTTTTAACGATTGTAGGCATAATAGTTACTATGGCGATAAGTTATTAAGTTCATACACTGGATTTGACCACATTATATGTGCACATTAATATACATTAAGCTGTACAGTAGGGGGTTTTTACTGGGTTTTGCATTATATTATATTACCCCTCTGTGATTTTCTGATACGTACCCCCGTTTTTATCTCACAACTGCTGAACTAATTTGAATTTTGCCTAACTGCTGCAAGTACACAAATTCAAC
>OGCG01001733.1_pt1 | contig 10294 bp, 6 predicted proteins | sample 1570061 | NCBI WGS metagenome assembly OGCG01 (sample SAMN06268698, study PRJEB24515) | hot springs metagenome | isolation source: Joseph's Coat, Yellowstone National Park, Washington, USA | place: USA:Joseph's Coat, Yellowstone National Park, Washington, USA
GATTGGTATGACTCGATGGAAAAATGCGCAAGGCCACCCAGCTACTGACCTGGATCGGCACGCGGAAAGTCACGTCCTGTTCCGAGCCGTCGGCGACGATCTCCTTCCGCGCAACCGCTTGGCCGTTGACCACGACCTCGACCGGCGTCCTTCGCGTGTCGCCGAGGCGCGCGCGTTCAATGTCCCAGTACGGTTTCTGATTCAGCGGCGCCTTGCGGATTTTTTCAGTCTCTGCCGTCGGTTTTGATTCCAAGAGCGCGGCCGCTTTTACCTTAATCTCGATTTCGCCTGGTTCGGCTAACTTGATCTCGCAGTTCTTCTCGCCCAACCGCAAGCCGTTGACCGTGAAATCCATCAGGTGGCTTTTGCCGTCGCTGACATAACAGCGGCCACGCTTGATCCCTTCAGTCCAGGCATCAAAATCGAGCTTGCCGTCTAGATGAACATAGCTGCGCCCCAGGCCGACGCGCTCGCCGTAAATGCAGGGAAAATCGGTCTCTCCGCTGATCCGCGTGCGGTAACCGCAATTCAGAGTGTGATACCAGATGTTCAGCTCGTACAGCGCCGGGGTATCCACCGTGGAGATGAAATCACAGGCGTCGTGTGTGACATCCACAATGTACTCATTGGCGCCGATGCCGTCCATGAGGGGGAGAAGGTAATTGGGGAGCTTCCTGGCTGCGGGATCAGCTGAGTTCTCGGGCTGAAGTCCCCAACCGCTGTGGGCGAAACCCACAACGGCGCCTTGCGACTTGGCCCATTGGAGAATGGGCAGATCCCAGCTCGGCCAATCTTCTATGAGCTTGGTGCCTGGATAATCCTGTTCGCGCAACCGCAATAAGCAGATGTGGCCGCAGTGGCTTGAGGGGAAACCAGATACTTCCACATCGTAGCGGAGCAGGTGGTGGGACGTGGACAGCGGATTGACTTTGCCCTCGAAATAGCGTTTCTGATGATACCAGCACGGCCCCCAGCTGAGGCAGCAGCCAACATTGAGATCTTCGCCGAGAACATGGCGCATCATGTCCTGTGGCGTGACGCCTTCGGTCGGGCTTTCGTAATGGGCGCATCCCGCCGCGTGAATGTGGTGATCGCCGGAATACCACCCCTTGGCGGCAGGATGAATCCAGCGCTGCAGGCGAAACACCTCGGTGTGCGTGGCGCGAGGCGGCACGATGATCGTCTTTTGCAGAAAGCGATATTCCGGCCCTCTTGTATAACTGACAAGATACCGGCCCGGCTGCAAGGCGACGCTTTCGCCGTCAGCCCGGTAAACTTGATAGTGAAAATTAAAATCAGGCGCGAGTCGGCGGCTGGGTGCGGGATAGATGCGGCCGAGTTGATCGCGGAAGGTAAATGCGGCCACGATTGGTCGACCGTCGCGCTGCGATTGGCCGTCATCATCAATTACGCGCAGCCGCACCAACACAGCTGGGACGGACTCAAAATCGATCCGCAACGGCTGCCCGGAGGCGATTCGCTTTTTGTCGTCATTCAAGTGGAATTGCAGCGTCGCTTCCTTGCGGCCCGAATCGCGGCAATAAATCTGCACGATGCGATATTCCAGCTCCAGGCCGGACAACTCGCGAACCAGCGGCTGACCGTGAAACATCATTATGTCGAGGAAGCGCTTGCCAACCTCGCCAACCGAGAGGACTTTCGGATCGGCTTTGCCGGTGGACGACTTAGTCAATGGTAGAGCATTGGGGCTGCTCGCCGTCAACTCGACGTTAGCGAGGCCCGCTTCATTGTGGACCTTAACGAGAAACACGCGCCAGCCCTGCTCGGCCAACTGTGGTTGGGCCGGGCCGATGCGTGTTTCCAGTTTCTTGTCGTTGGAGATGTGGACGCCGACTAGGCACCGTTTATCGAGAAGATCTTGGATAGTCTCGACGGCCTTGTTTTCATCCGACGCCGCGGCTGCATCACGGATGGCCTGGCGCTCGGCATCGGTCAGCGGTTCGCCGAGCAAGGCCAATGCCTCGCTAACGCGCTGCGCCTGGGCTGCAAGCGGCTGCCGTTCCACTTTCACTTTTGGCAGTTCGTCTGCAAAGGCAACAGAGGCGAAAGCAACAATAGGGACAACAATCCATAGACGCTGTGTGCTCATGGTGAGATCCAGGAAGAGAAACAAAGCGGAATAGGGCCAGAGTCGCCAGGTAGATGCGACGTGGATCGGTTTTTCCCCCGTCCGCAGCGCCCGCGGGGTATTGCTCCTTTGCTGGTGCTGCGGCGTGGGGGCTGATCTTCTCGTAACCCTCTTCCCCCTAAGGAAGGGAGAGAAAAGTTTGCCAACTCTATTTATAGAAGCAATCTCCTCAAGCCCCCCATGCTATGATTGGGCTTAGAGATACCGCCCTTGCAAGGGCGGGCTTGAGAAGTTGCCTTTTGGGAACAGCTTCTTAGCCAAGCAGTAGGCTGGGTTCCCAGCCGACGCGCTCGGCAGAAGCGCGAAGCTTTTCCAGGGCGCGATTCTGAATCTGCCGCACACGCTCCTTGCTGATGCGGAGCAGATGACCGATTTGACGCAGGCTGTGCGTACCATTGCCGGTCAAGCCGAAACGCAAATCGAGCACTTTGCGTTCGCGCGGCCGCAGGTTCTCCATGAGAAACTGTATCGCTTCCTGGCGTTCGGCGTTTTGCTGCTGCGTGGCGCTGTCATTGTCCGGCATTGCTTCGGTCAGTTTGAAATCGCTGTCGTCGTCGAGGACGGCGTTGAGCGAGACCGGCGTGCGGGTGGCGGTTTGCAAATGAGTCAGGTGTTCGAGGCTGCTGCCGGTGCGCGAAGCGAGTTCTTGTGGACTGGGCAGGTGCTTGCCACCATGGGCCAGCGCCTCCGACTCCTGCTGGAGCAAGCCCAACTCCTGCAAATGGTGTGGCGACAGGCTGACCAGATGGCTCTGGCGAGCCACCGCGATCTGCAAGGTCTGGCGAATCCACCAGGTCGCATAGGTGGCCAGGCGAGTGCCATGACTGACGTCAAAGCGATCGATGGCCTGCATCAAGCCGCAGACGGCTTCCTGAAGCAGATCGGCGTAACTGAGGGCGTGGTGGCGAAAGCGTTTGGCCACGTGGGCGGCCAAGCGAATGTTGGCCGAGGCCAGACGATGTTTGAGATGAATGTAACGGTCGTGCAAGCGGCGAATGGCTGCAACCTTGCGGGCGTTGCTGTCGCAGTGATCGCGGATGAACTGAGCCATGGGCCAAGGCTCCAGGGCGGGGCGATGTTGGCGGAGGCGGGAGAAGTTGCGGATGAGCACCCGCACCAGTTCGCACTTGATTTCCCAGAAGTCGGCGAGCAATTCGCGTTCTTCCTCAGGCGTGAGCAGATCCGAAGAGAAAATTTCCGGGGGTGTTGCCGCCGATTTCTTCTCTTCAACCACTGGTTGGCGCTTCCGGCGTCGTGTCTTCATGGCCGTCGTTCCCTTCCCTACTTCTAGAGGCTAATCGAGTCTCGTCCCCAAATAACGACTTGCTGCCGCTCCCCGTGAGCAGCAACAAAAACTACCTTGAACCCCAAATCGCGGAACAATGCGGAGCAGAAATAGGTTCGCAAAACCCATCCATGCAATGGATGGCCTCGAAGATCCCTTCCGTTTAAACTCTTCGCCGCGTCGGCCACGCCTGGGGTTGGCTTGAGTCACTATGCGGTCAAGGCATCATATCCTCAAAAAACACACGCCTCCTTTGAGGGTTAGGCTAAAGGTCATACACCACATCTCCTCCGTGAAAGCAGCCCCCTTCAGGACGGCGTACGGGGCATCTGGATACAGACCCTACCGCATTGGGAGAGAAGGCCACCCGGTTCGGTTCACAGTCCCTTGCGACCGTAGGCGGGCATAGGGGGTGGTTCCTCCCTGTTCTTCCTAACATGTCGCGTTATTGTAAAGTCCCGATGAAGCCATATCAAGATTTATTATCGAAAAGTCCCAAAATACTTTTGGGAACGCTTCTTCCCATTTCACCCAGAGCGCGGCACGAAACAGAAATGCAAAGGATGAAACCCTGAAAACCGTTGCTTAGGACTATGGGTTAGCGGACCCATCGGAGCCGCGACCGGAAAGGAGCGGTGAGAAGGCCCAAGCGACCGCTCCCTTCTGGTGACGGCTTGGATCGGCAGATCGGTTGGGTCCGGTAACTCTCATCCCTTGCTAATCATGTAACGCAGCAGATCGACGCACCGATTGGAATAGCCCCACTCGTTGTCGTACCAGCTTATCAGCTTGAAGAAGCGACTGTTCAGCTCGATGCCGCTGCCAGCGTCGAAGATGCTGGAATGTTGGTCGTGGATGAAATCGCTGGAGACGACCTCGTCTTCGGTATAGGCGAGGATGTTTTTGAGATAGGTCTCGCTGGCCCTTTTCATGGCAGCGCAGATTTCTTTGTAGCTGGTCTCCTTGACGGTGCGGACCGTCAGATCGACGACGGAAGAGGTGGGCGTGGGCACGCGGAAGGCCATGCCGGTGAGCTTGCCCTTGACTTCCGGGATGGCCAGACCGACCGCTTTGGCGGCGCCCGTAGTCGAGGGGATGATGTTGATCGAGGCGGCTCGGCCGCCTTTCCAGTCCTTGCGCGAAGGGCCGTCCACCGTCTTTTGCGTGGCCGTGAAGCTATGCACCGTGGTCATCAGACCCTCCTCGACGCCGAACCCTTCCTTAAGAAGCACATGCACGATCGGGGCGAGACAGTTGGTGGTGCAGCTGGCGTTGGAGACAATCGAATGCTTCTGAGGATCGTATTTGTCGTTATTGACACCCATGACAAGGGTGATGTCCTCACCCTTGGCAGGGGCAGAGATGATGACTTTGCGGGCGCCGGCTTCCAGGTGGCCGCGAGCTTTGGCTGCCTCGGTGAAGAGGCCGGTTGATTCAATGACGTACTCGACGCCGAGCTGTTTCCACGGCAGAGCGGCTGGCCCCTCCTTGACGGCGAGGCACTTGATTTTGTGATCGTTGACAATCAACAGGTCGTCCTCGGCGACCGACGGCGAAGATTTGGCGCTGGCGACGCTGCCGCCGAACCGGCCCTGTGTGGAATCGTACTTGAGCAGATAGGCAAGATTGTCCGCCGGGACAATATCATTGACAGCCACTACGTCCAACTCCTTGCCTAGCAATCCCTGTTCCACCAGGGCGCGAAACACCAACCGTCCAATACGCCCAAAACCGTTGATGCCAACTTTCACAGCCATCGAGGAAAACTCCTTTATGTTTAATTACGATGTTTAGCCGCGAGCTGCAGGCAAGCACGCGCATGCTCGCCTGCAGCTCGCGGCTAAACGCAAACCGCTTTTCGCTTGCTTTCCTAAGTTATAACTTATGGTTGTGAGAGCGACCGTCGAGAGTCTCAAAAAGGGAGAGCATTATGGGGGAGACGATTCGCGTAGCGGTAACCGGGGCGGCGGGGCAGGTGGCCTATGCGATGCTGGGCCGGCTTGCGTCCGGAGAAGTTTTTGGGCCTGATAAGAAAATCATCTTGCAATTGTTGGAAATTCCGCAGGCGCTGCCGGCCCTGGAAGGCGTGGCGATGGAGCTGGATGATTGCTCCTTCCCTACGCTGCAAGAAATCCTTTGCACCGACGATCCGAACAAAGCGTTCGCCGATTGCAACTGGGCGCTGTTAGTCGGTTCGTTCCCGCGCAAACAAGGCATGGAGCGCAAAGAACTGCTGGGCATCAACGGCAAAATTTTCGTCGGCCAAGGTAAAGCGCTGGCGGCTCACGCCGCCAAGGACGTGCGCATCCTTGTCGTCGGCAATCCGTGCAACACCAATTGCTTGGTCGGCTATCACAATGGCAAGGACATCCCGGCCGAGCGTTGGACGGCCATGACACGCCTGGACCACAACCGCGCCCGCACGGCCTTGGCCAAGAAAGCCGGCGTCGCCAACGAAGACGTCAAGCAGGTGACCATCTGGGGCAATCACAGCAACACGCAGTATCCCGATTTCACCAACGCCAAGATCAAAGGGCGACCGGCTACGGAAGTCATTACGGATCGTCAATGGCTGGAAAATACGTTTGTACCAATGATCCAGCAGCGTGGGGCGGCGGTCATCAAGGCGCGAGGCGCTAGCTCGGCATTGTCGGCGGCCAACGGGGCACTCGATCACATCAAAAGCCTGCTGACGCCGACGCCGCCCGATGATTGGTTCAGCGCCGCCGTCATCTCCAAAGGCGAGTACGGCGTGCCACCGGGATTGGTATTCAGCTATCCCTGCCGTAGCGATGGCAAGGGCAACCTCAGCGTTGTCGAAGGTGTCCAACTCGACGCTTTCGGGCGGCAGAAATTTCAGATCACGTTGCAAGAATTACTGGAAGAACAAGCAGCCGTGCGGGAATTGTTGAGCTAAATCTTTAGAAGGTTCCGGTTGATCGATTGGCAGCCGGCGCTGTATAACTTGTCCGGTTAGCCGCGTTGGGCAGCAGTGCGCAGGATAGTCGCACACCGCTGCCCGGCAAAGCTAAGCGCAATATCTAAGTTGGTGGAGGCGCCCTTACCAGGCAAGGAGGCCGAACCATGCGCATCCGCATCCGCGCTGTCTTGCTGCTGGTCCTCATCGGTGGTATGACATTCTCACTGATTCGCGGCCAGGAAGACTCTTCGGCTAACCGGCAAGGTGCCGCTTCCTCGGCCGCTGCCGATTCCCGTTCACCCACCCCGCCTCTTGCCGTCTCCCCGTCGTCCGCCCTGACCCCCGCTTCACCGCGCCGGTTCTCCAAATTGGATGCCTTCGGCAAAGAGATGCTCCTCAGTTGCCAGCGCGGCGGCGAATGGCTGTGGCGCATGAACGACACCAAAGGGCATTTCCTGCACGGTTCTGTACCCGCTCTCAACAGCATCCTGGACGGCGATAACTATCTCCGCCAAGCCGGTGCCGCCTTTGCGCTGGCTCGCACCGCCCGTATATTGGGCGAAGACCGTTACGCCGTTCGCGCTACCCAAGCCATCTTGGCCCTGCTCGATGACACGGTAGTCGAGGACAACGAGACGCGACACACTTTGTTGCCCTCGACGATCCTCAATCGCCTTGGTACGGCAGGATTGCTTGTGTTGGCCATCAATGAGTTGCCAGCGCCTCAGGCGGACCTACTGGACAAATCCGAGCAGATGTGCAACTGGATTCGCCGTCAGGTCCGTGCGGACGGCTCGCTGCGCTGCAATGACAGCTCCCCTTCTATTCCCTCCCCGGAGGGAGGAGAGAAAGGGGAGGGCAAAGAGACGGACGACGATGCCGACAGCGTCAACGAATATCCGGGGATCGCTCTTTATGCCCTTCTCCGCAGCCAGAAACATCGGCCGGCCGAATGGAAGACGGCGTTGGCCCGCAAAGCGGTCGGTTGTTATCGGGCGTGGTGGAAGGACCATCGCAGTATGACCTTTGTGCCGTGGCAGACGGCAGCCTATGCCGAAGCCTACGTGCAGACCAAGGAACCAGCCTTCGCCGAGTTTGTCTACGAGATGAGCGATTGGCTGTGCAGCTTGCAATACGATCAGTTGGACCCGCGCCGCCCGCTCTGGCACGGCGGTTTCATGCAGTGGGCGAACGGCAAGGCCGTCGAGGCGCTGCCAACTATCGCTTCCGCCCCGTATGCTGAAGCGCTAGCGGAAGCACGGCGGGTGGCCCGTACAGGTAGCGATGCGACGCGCTATCAGCATTACACCGAGGTGCTGCACCGCTGCCTGCAATTCCTCGTGCGTTTGCAATACACCGACGCCAATACGCAGCATTTCGAGGAGTGGTATCGCCCCCGTCTGGTTGGCGGTTTCCACGCCTCGACCCAGGACGGCAACCTTCGCATTGATTACACGCAGCATGCCTTGTCGGCGTTGGCGACGTATCTGGAGGATTGCAGTAATCCGTAAAGCCCGTGGATGACCACGGGCGCTTTGAGACGAACTAGCCAAAAGCGGCAGAGGGCGGTATAGTACGACAAAGGTTGCCCTTACGCCCATTCTGACGCCGGTCCCTCAGAACAGGCGGTTCGATTTTCATGAACGAAGAACGCATTCCCTCCCTCCCGCGACCGCGTTGCCGTAGTCTAATGGGAGTACGAGTAGTGGGGACCGGCAGTTACGTGCCCGACGCCGTCATCAGCAACGATCATCTGCATCAGCGGTTCGGTTTCGATTCGGAGTGGATCGTTAAACGCACCGGCATTCTCGAACGCCGCCACGCTCTGCCCCATCAGGCCACCAGCGATCTATGCTATGAAGCCGCCGTTCGCTGCCTCGATAATGCCGGCGTCACGGCCAGCGACATCGATCTCATTGTGCTGGCCACTTTCACGCCGGACATGTCGTTCCCTTCGACGGCCTGCCTGCTGCAAGATCGTTTGAAGATCAGCGGAGCGGCCTTGGAAGTGCAAGCGGCCTGCGCCGGCTTCATGTATGCGCTCATCACCGGAGCAGCCTATGTCGCTTCGGGAGCCAGCAGTATGGCCTTGATCGTCGGCGGCGATTGCAATTCGCGCATCCTCAATCCGCGCGACATCAAGACCTATCCACTGTTTGGCGATGGTGCGGGTGCCGTAGTATTGACGCGCGGCCGGCCAGAGCAGGGTTTGCTCAGTTTCAGCCTCGGCTCCGACGGCTCCGGCGGCGACATGCTGAGCCGGCCCGCCTGCGGCAGCCGTTTGCCGCCCACGCCGGAATTGATTAACAAAGGGCTGCACTATATGCACATGGATGGCCGGGCCGTCTTTCGCTGGGCGGTGGCCATCTTATCCGATACCATTCTCGACGTCTTAAAAGCCAGCAATCTGCGGCCCCAAGATGTAGATCTGTACATTCCCCATCAAGCCAATATCCGCATCATCAACGCCGCTATCGACGTGTTGCACATCCCCCGCGGCAAGGTCTTCCACAACCTCGATCGCTACGGCAACACGTCCGCTGGCTCCGTGCCGTTGGCCCTGGACGAGGCCATCGCTGAGGGACGGCTAAAACCCGGCCAACTCGTGGTGCTTAGCGGCTTCGGCGCCGGTCTGGCCTGGGGCACTGCCGTGATGCGCTGGTAAAACAGAAAAGAAGCCCCGTGTCGGGCAAGCAATACCCCCGTGTAGCTATTCTCGTTCGCTTAAGGCACGCTCAGCGATTGGCCGTTGTCGCTGCGACCAAGCTTGAGGATAAAGGGCGCCGCACGCTTGGCCCATTCGGCGGCCGAGGGATACCGGCCCGCTTCATCGCCAAAACAGCTCCGCAACATCTCCGTATCGATAATGCCAGGATTGAGAGGGATGGCGGCCATGCCGTCCGGCAGTTCCTGGGCCAGCGCCAACGTCAGTCCCTCGATGGCATATTTGCTGGCGCAATAGGGCGCCACTCCCGGCGAAGTCGAGCGGCCCCAGCCGGAGCTGAAATTCACGAGGACGCCGTGATTTCGGGCCACCATCGCCGGCAGAAAACTCCGCAACACATTGGCTACACCTTTGATGTTGATGTCGATAAGACGGTCGAAGTCGTCGGCCGGCACTTGCCACAACGGTGCGTTGGCGTTGATGATGGCTGCGTTGTTAAGAAGCAAATCGGGCGCTCCGTGTTCGGCCAACAGTCGCTCGGCCCATGCCTGCACCTGATCGCGTCGCGCCACATCGACGGCGGCGAAGTCGTGCGGCGAACCGAAGCGCCGCCTTAATTTATCCAACTCGACTGTGGAAAGCCCACAGCCAAGGACAATGTGTCCCAGCTCGATGAAGCATTCGGCCAGCGCCCGACCCAAGCCGCGCGTCACGCCAGTCAGCACGATTCGCTTCGGTTCTGTTTTCATAATAATAAGATCTTTTATATATTTTTTCTATTTCCCTTGGGCTACTGGGGTTAGTTCTTCTTCGGTGCAGTTACTGCTTGCAGGTAGGCGATCAGGTCTGCAATATCTTGCTTGCTCAGTTGCATCTCCAAGCCTTCGGGCATGAGCGATTTGCCCGTCGCCTGAATCTCCTCAATTTGCTCACGCAAAAGCGTGTCCTCGGCCTTTTCGCCGCGGCGCAGTGTTATGCTGGAAGCTGTATCGGCGGCGATCAGGCCGCTGAATACCTGCCCTTTCTTAGTAGTGATTTGATAATTCAGATAGCGCGGGTCCACTTCGCGGTTGGGATCGAGGATGTCGTTAAGCAGCTGTTCGGCGGATTTGTTACGCAGTGCGGACAGCAGGTCTGGGCCGACCTCGAACCCTTCGTCTTCCAAGCGGTGGCAAACGGTGCAATTCTTCTTGAAAACGGCCTTGCCGCGTGCTGCATCGGCTTTCCGTTCGAGCGCCTCGCGATAAGCGGCGACGATCTTCTGTCGTTGCAGCG
>OGCG01001735.1_pt1 | contig 10285 bp, 8 predicted proteins | sample 1570061 | NCBI WGS metagenome assembly OGCG01 (sample SAMN06268698, study PRJEB24515) | hot springs metagenome | isolation source: Joseph's Coat, Yellowstone National Park, Washington, USA | place: USA:Joseph's Coat, Yellowstone National Park, Washington, USA
ATACGGCCAGTCTTTTCTCTGGAATGCCTATTTACACAAAGAAGCTGATGATAGGCGCCTTTGCTGTGGAAACGCTGCTGAGTCTCACTGTTTATATGCACCATATGTTCATGTCAGGAACAAACCTTTTCTGGCTTGACGTCTCCTCTGCGAATACGCTCGCCATTGGTATACCTGCTGGTGTTCTTGTGCTCGGGGAGATTACTACAAAGATAGACGGCGTCTTCCGGCTTGAGACACCTGCGCTTTTCACAGTTGCTGCTGTCATCTCCTTCATAATTGGAGGCGCAAGCGGCATATTCCTGTCCTCAATTGCACTCGATTCAGCACTTAATGGCATGTACTGGGTCGTGGCCCACTTCCACTACATATTCGTGGGCACAATACTGTTTGGTATCTATTCTGGCCTTTATTACTGGTATCCTAAGATGTTTGGAAGGATGTACAATGAGACACTCGGAAGAATACACTTTGCCATCTCGTTCATAGGCATGAATCTACTCTATTTCCCCATGTTTCTGATGTTCAATATGCCCAGGAGATATTACACATATGCTCCAGGTCTTGGACTCACACTTCCGAATCAGATAGCGACTATCGGAGGCTTTATATTCGGATTTGCACAGCTTATATTGATATTCAATATGATTTATTCAAAATTCAGGGGACCTGTTGCTTCTGACAACCCGTGGGGTGGGTGGTCTTATGAATGGCTCGTTCCTACCCCTGTGCCAGAATTCAATTTCAATGGAAGACCTGAAGTTCGTGGTAACCAGCTTCTAATACTTCCTGAGGAAAAGCACGAAGTCCACTCGCCTAATGCTCACCTGAGTATGTGGCCGATGACCATTTCCCTTGGCACATTCCTAACCTTCCTTGGAATGACAATTGTTCAGTCAGGCTACACAAATGCTGTGATGGCACTTGGATTGATTATCTTTGTTATTTCAGCACTGGGCTGGATGATAGATGATATACACGATGCCTTCCCTGAGGTTGAACCAGATGATGGTACAAAGGAAACATGGCCGTTCAGAAATATGGATAGCAGAAGGCTCGGCATGTGGGTCTTCCTCACTGGAGATGTATTTGTCTTCCTCGTTGTTATTGCCTCCACATCCTTTATTGGCTGGCAGTTGCCCTTCTTCCACAAGGCAGATCCTCCTGTTATTGAGAATATGAACTCCTTCCTTGTCTCATTCATAGTCCTGGCAGGGAGTATATTCAGCATGTACGCCGCTGTTTACGGCTCAAGGAAGAAGAGCAAGGAGACGGTTGTTGGAGGTCTTGCACTTACAATAGTCTTCGCCCTGATATACATAGGCGTTGTGCTTGGAGACTGGAGCTCATTGGCTGCAAGAGGCCTGAGCATGGCAGCAATTTCCTCAAGCCCGATACTTTCTGAGTTTTATGATGCCTCCATACTGCATTTAGCTCACATAGTTGCACTTGTTGCAGTGCTCCTCTTTTTTACAATCAAGGCAGCGAAAGGCAAATTTGCTACCGGAACTATACCTTCAAGTCTTGCTTCTGTCTTCTACCTGTGGGTGTTAATTGCAATCGCGGGGATAATCATAACAGGTATGTTCGCCATGGTGTGAGGTGATGATGTGAGGGAAAGTCTGATAAGTGATAATCTCGTGCTTGTGCTTCTGATAATCTTTACACTTATGATTGGAGCCTGGATGTTTGTAAATATGTACCTGGGGCGATGGATATGAATTCTATCGCAAATGCAGTGTCAGCGACTTCAGCCGCATGGAGCCATCTATTTTATCTCTATCTCGTCCTCGGTTTTGTGCTGAGCGCAATCTTCGTTGCATGGGTTCTATATCTTGTGGTTTCAACGAGGGCACGGCCAGGAAGGGAGAAAACAAATAATATAAAACCAGGTGTTATTCCATCAGCAGATAGGGGCAGGAGGAGAAATGTCGTATTTCTTGTGCTATTCCTTGCAATTGTCTTCTATGGTCTCTACATCTATCAGTTGCCTGTCACAAATTATATGAGGGATGTGCCCGACACCTCTCATGTCCTTGTAATAGATGTCTACGCACAGCAGTGGTCATGGACATTTCACTATCCAAATGGCTACAATGTCACTGGCGCAGAGACAATTAAGAATTATACCATTGAATTTCCGACCAATACAACCATCATATTCAAGGTTACGAGCCGCGATGTTATGCATGAGTTCTCAATCCCTGCGCTTGATGTCAAAGTCGATGCATATCCAGGTGTATGGAATTCGATATGGACAGAAGTTTATCAGCCAGGAACTTACATAGTCTTCTGCACAGAGCTCTGCGGCCTTGGACATGCCACAATGTGGGCCCGTCTTAACTTCGTCTCTCCTGCACAGTATAATGCATGGATAAATTCAAAATGAATTAATATGCGTTAAAGTGTTGTTCATCTATGGAAGACCCGGTCTGTCACATGAAGGTGGATGAGAAGGCACGCTTCCGCACAGAGTTCAACGGAAAAACGTATTATTTCTGCTCTTCCTCATGCAAGAGCAGATTCGACAGCAACCCTTCCAAGTACGTGTGATATGCCCAAGGACCCTATCTGCGGGATGTATGTAGAGGACACAAGCACCCTCATCTCCAATGTAGAGGGGAGGACATACTACTTCTGTTCCGCCGACTGTAAGTTTCAGTTTGATGCTCCCTATCTTTCTCTGCGAAGACATGAGATTGAGACTGCAGTTGCGTGGGTCATTGCCGTTGCGGTGGTGCTCCTTCAATATCTGCATCCACTCATTCCCGTTCTCATTGCGCTTGCCACCGTCGCTCAGTTCTATCCAGGGTTCAAGTTCTACAGGGGTGCATATGATGCACTCCGCAACAGAAGCAGCAACATGGATACACTCATAGCACTGGGCACTACCACCGCCTATGTCTACACTCTCCTGAGTGTGTCAACAGGGCACGCCCAGCTCTACTTTGATGCCTCTACACTGATAATTGCTCTCATTCGCTCCGGCAATCTGATGGAGGAGGTATCGCATGTAAGTGCTACAACATCCACACGAAGATTGTTAGAGCTTCAACCATCGGTGGCACGCCGAATCTCTGACGGTAAGGAGGAGATGGTTGACGCATCCTTACTCAATCCAGGCGATGTGGTGGAGGTAAGACCTGGTGAGAAAATACCTGCAGATGGTACTGTGTTGAGTGGGGAGGCATATGTTGATCTTTCAGCTGTCACGGGGGAGAGCGCTCTTTCCAGGGTTTTCCCTGGTGCGGCAGTTGTTGGAGGGACGTTGAATGTTGATGGAATGCTGCGCATCAGAGTGGATGCGCCAGGGAACGAAGGAGTTCTGAGCGAGATAATTAAAACAGTTAAGAATGCGGGACAGGCGAAGTCTTCTGTGCAAAAGCTTGCAGACAGGATCTCCTCTTTCTTCGTCCCCCTCGTGGTATCTGTTGCAGTGATCTCCTCTCTCAGCTGGTTTTTTATAGCTCATGCTCCGCTTTCTTTCAGCGTACTTGTTTTCGTCTCCGTGATCATAATTGCATGCCCCTGTGCAATGGGCATAGCCACTCCAGCTGCGCTGCTTGTAGGCGCAGGGAAGGGGGCGGAAAATGGTATGCTGATAAGAAATCCAGAGGCATTTGAAAGGGCATCCAAAATAAGGACGATTGTTTTTGATAAAACGGGTACGCTGACCACAGGCAGGTTCAGTGTGAAATATATTAGCTCACAAGAGCCTGATTTTCTAAAGTTGCTTGCCTCTCTTGAACGCTTTTCAACCCACTCCATAGCTCAGGGAATAGTGGAGCAATATCTGCGCACTGGAGGTGATTTTTTTGAGGTCACCGAGTTCAGAAATTATCCTGGACACGGTGTTTCAGGTAAGATTAATGGAAGGACCTACTGGGCTGGAAGATTGAGCACCGCAGAGAAACTTGGGTATGAAGTTCAGCACGATTCACCTCACGGCACGGTTGTCTTTCTCGGTTGTGAAGGGAAGGTGTTAGGTTATGCTGAACTTGAGGATACAGTGAGACCAGAGGCACGGAAGGTTATCGAAGCACTAAGAGGATACAGGATAGTGATGCTCACAGGTGACAGCGAATATGCAGCTTCCTACGTTGCATCTGCACTGGGAATAAGTGAATTTGCACATTCAATGACACCTGAGGGAAAGAGGGATTATGTCCTTTCATTGAAAAAAGAGGGACAGGTGGCAATGGTGGGGGATGGCATAAATGATGCGCCTGCGATGAGCGTTTCAGATCTTTCCATAGCAATGGGTAACGCCACAGATATATCAAAGGCCGCTGGAGACATAGTGTTGCTGCGCAATAATCTGATGGACGTCGTTTCTTCTCTTGCACTCGGAAGGAAGATTATATCAAAGGTGAGGCAAAATCTGGCCTGGGCCTTTGGATACAATTCTGTGCTGATCCCTGTAGCTGCCGGTGCGCTTGTGCCCTTGGTTGGCATGGGTATTTACAGCATCATGCCAGTGCTTTCAGCCCTTGCTATGGCATTCAGCAGCACCACTGTTGTTGGAAATTCCCTTCTCCTGCGCAGATTCGGCATTCCAGGCGTTAGTATTTAAGTTGGACCCCATTTTCAGTGCAGGGGCGAGGGTAGCCAAGCCAGGTCAAAGGCGGCAGACTCAAGATCTGTTCCCGAAGGGGTTCCACGGTTCAAATCCGTGCCCTCGCACTCTGCCAAGAGTTCAATACTGTTACACTGGATTTTGCTTTGCTTCATAAGTAGAACTCAGGCAGCCAGGAAAAGAGTGTCTTGAGCAACATAACGGAGCCAAGTGTCTTCGAGCCTGCTCACATTTCGGAGGACGTTTATATCTGGAAAGAAATACGGCAAATTGCAGGGCATCTGAGTGAATATGCGATGATAGGCGTTCCAATCAACCTTGTCGTTACAGGCTCCAAAGGCTCAGGAAAGACAACTGACATCAGGAAGGTATCTGAGGAGACTCAGAAGGTTCTGAATGTTGACTGCGTGTACTTGAACGGGAGAAATAGTCGGACATCCAAAGGCATATCCGATGAGCTGACAGGGAGGAAGCGCAGAGGTTATTCTTAAAGGGCCTCTTGGAGGGCCGGGATCGAACGGGCAAAGGAGAGATTGAACCGAAAGCACATTGTAGCTATAGATGAAGTAGATCTTTTGAAGGATTACGTTGTGCTTTCCATCTTGGCCGAGGAGACAGGCCCCGACCTGATACTGCCCCGCCAGAAGCTATTTTGGCACAAACAACTCGACGCAAGTCTGAGGACATCGCTGAGCCCCGTACAAATGAATTTCAGGCCATAGAGCGCTGAGGAAATCAGGACAATCCTTGAATTGCGGGCTAGAGAGGGGTTGCACGCATACAGCTCGGAGGGCCCGATGTATTTGGTGTCCTGACATATGAATATTACAACAGCAATCTGAAAACGGCTATTGCTGGCGTCTACAAAGTAGGGAAGGTCAATGATTGATCCTTCGAGACCATTGAAAAATCGCTATCGGAGGTATAAAGGCTGATTCACGTATCAGTCATCCGACGCCTGAAGAATACACAGCTCATTGTCCTGTTTGCGCTAATGGAGAAGGGGAATATAAATCAAACATTCAAGATGGCATGTTCTCCGGAAGGCTGATGAGAAAGCTTTCGAAGGACATACCATTGTTCTTCAAGGACCTCCATTGTCATTATCCTGCGTGGCAACGCATCCACATCATAATGGACAAGACAAATAGAATATTCATAATGGTTCAGGTGAATATTCCAGATAAAGAGGTGATTAAAAAAGAGGATGTGAAAGTATTGGGAATGGATAGAGGAATAAAGAATATAGCAGTACTTTCTATGTTTTTCAACAGCAAACATCTAAGGGAAGTGAAAGGTAGATATCAATATTTAAAAAGGAAATTACAGCACTTAGGCACTCATTCCGCTCATAGAAAATTGAGGAAACTGAGCGGAAGAGAGAGACGGTTCGTGCGTGACGTGAACCATGTAATCTCTAAGAAAATAGTTTCACTTCCCTATGATGTGTTTGCTCTTGAAGCATTGAACCCCGCATATATGAGAGAGAATGGACATGGCAGTAGATTCAGGAAGATGCTTGGATCATGGTCTCCAGCTGAACTTCAGAGTTTCATGGAATACAAAGCAGTGGATGCTGGTAAGATTACAGTATACATAAATCCGAAGCATACATCACAGAGATGTTCAAGATGCGGTTACATAGACAAAAACAACAGATATGGCTCATCATTCAAATGTAAAAACTGTGATTTTGAATTGAATGCGGATTTAAATGCTTCAAGGAACATCGAAGTGCTCTTTACAATACTTCAGGCTGCTGTCAACCAGCCAATCGTTGCGGCTCGATGAATCTCCACTCACGGGTTGAGCAGGAAAGCAACAAGCTCCGATGCTTTAGCGAGGAGTAGTTGACTAAGTAAAGTGCTCGAGAGCAGCATGGGGAGTTAGACAGCGAGTGATGCAATAAACAAAGTGGCAGGTTGTATCGCATCCCCTATATTTCAGGAAGAAAGATTGGAAGGATGTATTATACACCGCATTCACGCAGCGATGAGAAGGAATTTAGAGGAGAATTTATCAGCACTGATCACTGAGCGTGAGAATAAGCTTGCAGTATGAGGCCACAGACACTCAAGGTTTTCTGGCCTTTGCTCCTTGTGCCCATTTCCACAAGTAACTCCGCGACCTGCTGCGACAAAGTGAGGGTGCTATTGCACTTCCATATGCACGGCATAGGTGCGCGTGTACACCTATGCCAGTTTCATATATCCAGATAAAACTGTGTGAGACAGGTAGCATGTATGACAATCATATTTACAGCTCCCCTATGGGTCGGCATCTTCTTTGGTGCCATAATCGGCGCGTTTCCTGAACTCTGGGGATATCCAATTCCGATGTGCTTCTCAGGCTGTCAAAGTGGGAAGGCAGGCTCTTCGTAAACTGCATTGCGATTGCGATTGGTGTCGGTGCATTTGTTGCTGCTGTGTTCGTGTCAAGGGGGTTCCAGGCATTCAATAAATGGGTACCAGGGACCTGGCGGAGGAGGTTCGGTGGGAGTGAATTGAACAGAGCCTTCGGTGTCTTTGCCGGCTCCTATTTCGTCCTCTTTGGCGCAAGGATTGCGGACGTATGGGCTTCTTGCCATATACTGGGCGGTGACCTTCGGATGGCGCTGAGCAGTATTGAATTCTTTGTGGTGGTGGCCACCACGCTGCTTGTATCGGGACACATCATATATGGAAAATAATGAGGTGAAATGAAATGAAGAGCGGGAAAAATGTTGAGGGACAGGAAAGAAAGAGTGAAACAGGAGTGAAATGGTTAATGGTTATCATGAGCATTCTGATGATATCTATAGCCATCCTCACTGTTGGCTCATTCAGCGGCTATCATCCGGACCCTGCATCAGTATCGCTGACAGGATTCATACTCATGGTAATGCTTCTGCTCACTGCCGTATGATACAGAGCAAAGTATCCCAGTTTCCGCAGGGGCAGCGAGAGGGAGATCTGAGTGCAGAAGGCTCATTGAAAATAAGGGTTGAGAGATATGGCATAAATACTAGCTGTAGTGATTGCAGCTAAGGAGAACATGAGCACCGAAATGGTCACCTTCAATTCTGCTGTGACCACTGCAAAAAATGCTGGAGCCACAGTGGAGATGCTTTTCCTGGGTGGGGGATACAGGCGCTCAACAGCAGGCAGGGGAATTCGGCGGAATTTGGCAGGTAGATTGAAGAAGCGAAATCCACAGGTGTGGCGCTGAAGGGATGCAGTGTGAGCATGAAGGCGGAGGGTTTAGGAGAATCTGACATATTCCCTGGCGTCGGGCTTGTCATGGGAGGGGTGGAGGTAAACGGAAGGGCAGATGAAGGTTATTCAATTCTGACGTTCTGATGAAGATGATACAACTTACAGATATCCAGATTTTCCTTTCGGTAATATCAGGCATACTCGTTGGCTTCTCACTTGGCCTGATCGGTGGAGGTGGTTCTATCCTTGCAATACCCCTGCTGATATATTTCGTGGGTTTTCACCATCCTCATATGGCGATCGGGACCACTGCAATTGCAGTTGGCGTCAATGCCTACCTGAATGTCATACCTCATGCAATGAAGAGGCATGTTAACTTCAGAGATGGTACAATATTCAGCATACCAGGAATTGCAGGTACACTGATCGGGGCACAGCTCGGGCTGGTAACACCTGGAAAAGATCTGCTGTTCATATTCGCAATTCTGATGATAGCCATCGCCATCTACATGCTCAGAAGGAAATGTGTTGACATCGCATCCGGCAAAACACTCCCCCACGGTGGGGTCAGCAAGATCGTGTTGATCGGTTTTCTCGTCGGCCTGTCGTCAGGCTACTTCGGAATAGGAGGCGGCTTTCTGATTGTGCCTGGGCTCATATATTCAGCCGGCCTTGATATAATACACGCTGTGGGAACTTCCCTAATCTCTGTCGGAACATTTGGTGTTGTCACGGCTCTTCGCTATGCGTTAAGCGGCGACCTCAATGTACTTATCTCCGTTCTATTCATCGCAGGGGGAGTGCTGGGTGGTTTCGGAGGATCTCATCTTGCATCAGCTGTTCCCAAGAGGAGGCTCACACAGATCTTTGCAGTTATTATAATAATAGTGGCGATTTACATGATGTATGCGAATCTATCTGTCCTATCATTTACCTGAAACAGGTCCTTCCGTTCTGTAGCCTTCCCCTCTCCTGCTCGGGGAGATACTCGGTTGAATCGCATTGAACATCCTTATTCTGTTCCCCTGAGATCCTCTATAAACACTGATGCACGCCTTCCTGATAGTCCAGCCATATCTCGCAATGTCGTCCTTCTTGGAATGCAGTAGTATCCTGGTTTCGAGGTAAGTGCTTAAGTATCAAGCTACCTGCCCATATGAATTCTGATTCGTTCTCCATGGTTGAAATGGCCAGGCACTCCAACCGGGAGTAAATCGGCTAAGCTGGACAACTTCGCTTTCTGCAGCAAGGTCTTGACGGGGAGATTGGTTATGTCCCCCTAAGCCATCCTCTGAATTCAGGATGTGTAGCGAATCGCTCTTTCTCTGGCAAGGGAATATCAGAAAGCCAATTGTTGCGTTTAAATGAAACTCCACTCACAGGTGGATGCAGAGGACAGCAACAGCTCCTATGCTCTAGTGAGGAGTAGCTGACATAGATGTTCAAAATCATGGAAAAATACAAGCAAGTGTTCGGCGTGCACAGACTGACTCGAGGACCTGGCACCATGAAAGTAGCGGTAATCGGTGGCAATAATTTCGGCAGGGTGCATCTTGAAATTCTGTCATCGCTCGATGTGGATTTACTTGTCTATGACAGAAGCGAAAGCGTTTTAGAAGAATATAGAAGGAAGGGCAGTGCAGTGCCTTACAGCAATATGACGAAGGCAATCGAGGATGCTGATGTTGTCGACATAGTCCTTCCTCATTATATGCACATGGATGTAGCATTGAAAGCCCTGGAAATGGGGAAGCATGTTCTGATTGAGAAGCCAATAGGCAGAAACTCCCGTGAAGGGATGGAAATGATCAGGATAGCGAAGAAGGTACGCAGTAAATTCATGGTTCTTGAAAATTACTTCTTCGAACCTCCTGTGAGGAAGGCATGCAGTCTGATAAGAGAAGGAAGAATAGGAAAAGTCCTTGGAATTAGATTCGCAAAGATCAAACGGGTTGATCCCACTCCGTGGGGCTGTAAACAGGAATTAATGGGCGGCGGCGCATTTGCGGATGACGGCGTACATCTTGTTGACTCATTCCTTAACATGGGAGGAGAATGCGAACAAATCAGAGCAATACGCTTCAATCTAGCACATTGCGAGATGGAAGGGGAAGACACGACATTGGTGACAGTGGAGTTCTCCAGCGGGGCTTTCGGCTCGATCACTCATTCCTGGGCGTTTGACAACATTCCGCCAGTCCCACGGTTTGAAATTCTGGGTACAGACGGCTGGATTGCTGAGATACCCAGTAGCAGAGTAGCGCCGAGGAAATTCGGCAATCTGGTGGTGAATGGCAATGAAATTAGTTTTGAGACGTACAACCCCTTCAGGATTGGCATAGAGGGCTTTCTTGACGCTGTAAATCATGATGGTGATGTTCCGATGCCTCCGGAGATTGCTCTGAGGGATATCATGTTTGTAGAAAAAGTGTATGAAGCATCACCTGTGATTTATAGGCACGCGATAAATCAATAAGGTGTTTCAGGACATGGCGGAAGCACCCCTATTGTGGTG
>OGCG01001736.1_pt1 | contig 10284 bp, 9 predicted proteins | sample 1570061 | NCBI WGS metagenome assembly OGCG01 (sample SAMN06268698, study PRJEB24515) | hot springs metagenome | isolation source: Joseph's Coat, Yellowstone National Park, Washington, USA | place: USA:Joseph's Coat, Yellowstone National Park, Washington, USA
AAGGGTCTCTCGCCGGCGCGGCGAGCTTATCGGAGATTACAATGAGATCATGTTGGAACATCGGGTCTTGCTAGTACGTTCGCGCACCCTTTCCTCGGTACAAGCTATTGTCGATGGCGACAGCGGTGCCGCCCTGGGTTATGCACGCTGGGAGAGGGAACCATCTCCTTGGTGGCGGCGTATGTTCCGCCGCAATGTATTGGCCGTGCGCGAGCAGGAAGACGAACCGTTGCTGCTAACTGTCCATCGCACCTGGAGACTCCGTGCCTGCCGCTGCGTTTGTGATGCCGAAGGACGACCCGTCGGCATTGTGCTTGGCCGGCTTATCCAGGATTGCCGCGGACGCCCTATCGCCGTCCTGGAAAACGGTGTCTTTCGCAGCCCGGATCGACGCGTGTTGGCCGAGTTGGTTCCGACGGCGGAAGGGCTGCAGTTGACGTTCAGCGACGACATTGCCGGAGAACCGTTCGTGAAAATGCTGTTGCTGGCTGCTGCGTTGCAGATGGGCAGTTAGAAGCAGTTGCAAAAAGTCCTAAGCCCATCCATTGCAATAGGTGGATTTTAGGAAACCGCTTCTTAGCCGAGTCGCGGTCTGTTGTGCGTCGCAGCTAACTATCTATCTGCTCCTCTGTAACCACTTCACCGAGCAGGCCGATGAGTCCTTCGCTGCCCAAGGCGACGATGCGGTCGCCGACCTGGATTTCGAACAGATCATCAAGCGGTTCGTGGGAGCGAAAATGGACTACTGCGCCGGGCGTTAAACCGAGGGTGCGCCAGCGGCGCAGACGTTCGGGACTATCATCCCGAGCTTCGCGGATGAGGGCTCGTTGGCCGGGGCGAAACGTATGCAAAGGACGCAGATCCCGACGGGCGAGGACGCCCTCACGTGTGGGGATAGGATGGCCGTGCGGATCTTCCAGCGGTTCGCCCAAATGAGCAGCGATGGCCTGTTCTAGGCGCGGCGAAATGGCGTGTTCGAGTGCCTCCGCTTCGGCATCGACTTCGCTCCAATCTAAACCGAGCACACGCGTCAACAGCAACTCCACCAAGCGATGGCGGCGAATAACGCGCCGTGCTTCGCTGATACCTTGCGGCGTCAGCTGGGCCCCGCAGCCCGGTTCGTAGGTGATCCAGCCGGCCTCGGCCAAGCGCTTGAGCATACCTGTTACCGACGGCGCGCGCACCTGTAAACGCTCCGCGATGGCCAGCGGCGACACCATCCGCTCAGCGCCGTCGAGGCTGTGAATTGCTTTAAGGTAATCTTGCACAGCTCGGCTTGGCTGCTCCGTCATTGTTTTCCATCCATTTGCGACTGAGTCTATCCGGAAAACCACATCGTCATTCTACAGGTTCGCAAACTCACTCCCGGCCAGGGTGGGGCCTAGACCAAACTGCTTTTGCGCGCTCACGGGCACTAGCCGCCGTATAAGGTCCGATGCAACCACGGAGCCAGGGCGTAGGCCAACCATAACGAGAGTCCGCAGGCAATGCGCAGGCCAGCCTGAACAACCACCCACCACAACGTATTGTTGAGCATTCGGCTGGTATTGACCAGGGCGTTGCGGACCTCAACGGTCACCATTTGGCGCGGATTGATGCGGCCCAGCGTGAAGAAACGTACGACCGGGGCCGTCCAGGGACACAGCCAATATTCGGCTTGATCGAAGTATTTCTCCAGCTGGGGCTGATCGATGGTCGTCACGCACACCAGCCCCCAGACATCGAAGGCGATCATGGCCGCACTGCTTACCAGCACCACCGGCCAGATCGGATGCAACGAGGCCAGCTGCGCCAGAGTGAAGGCGTCGGCCTTCGGCCATAGCCATTGACTCGCCAGCAAGTTTGCAAAAAAGATTACCAAAAGCAGCACAAACGGCAGTATTGTCCCCCAGGTGAGAAAAATGTGAACATGTTGTTTGACCAAAGCAAATAAGCGCGGCCAACGATTCGGCGCGCTACGCACCAATTGGACGAGCGCGGCGTATTGGCGTAAGCGCACCCAGGTCGAAAGCACAAACATGACGGCCAGGTAGAAACCGAAGAGGCGAATCAGCCGTAGTTCCAGCAGCCACGACATGACAGGTTTGGCGCTTGTGTTTTTGGGATCAAGGAGACGTTCCGGGGGCGTCCGCGGTGCTTTTACCATACTCGCAAGCGCCACACCGCGTCCAGAGGAAGACTTAAGTCAACGGCCCTCCTGGAGATGCAGGAGGGCCGTCGCCGTTTACAGCACTCCCCCCATCACTTCGCCGGATGGATGACAATCTTGGCCTTCTGCCGGGCCTCGGCGATGATGCTGTCGTGCAAGCGTGTGACAAAATGTCCCTTAACCACCTCTTTGATCTCTTCAAACTTAACCTCACGGCCAGGCTTGCGCTCGATCACGAGTATCAGGTGGTAGCCGAACGGCGTCTTGATCGGTTCGGACATCTCGAACGGCTTCAAGGCGAACGCTGCTTCGGAGAACGGTTCCACCATTTTGCCGACACGCTGGAACCAACCGACGTCGCCGCCCGTCTCTTTTCCCGACGGGCAGGCAGATTTGGCCCTAGCTTGGTCGGCGAATGCCTCCTCGAGCAGGGCTTGACGCTTTTTCTCGCGCGTCAGACTGTCCGTGTCGGGTGGCAGTTTGGCCAGGCCTTCGGCGACGCGTTTGTTGATCTCCTGCTTGATGGCTTGTAATTGAGCTGTGGCCTGTTCGCCGGCCTTGGCGTCGTTACTATCCGCCGCCAGCAGGATGTGGCGGGCGTGGACCATGCTACCGTCGAATAAGTTCTTTTGCGATTCAAATAGTTCTTTGAGCACTTTATCGGTGGCCTTCTCTTCGACGAACTTGCCCCAGCGGATGTCGGCGGCAATGTGTTCGCGCAATTCCGCCTCCGTTATCTTCATCTCTTCCAGCATCTTGGTGAAGTCCTTGTTCTCCTTGCGCAGGTCAGCCTTCATCTCTTCGATGTATTTGTCGATTTCCTTGGGATCGACGGCGATTTTCTGTTGAAGCATGTATTGATCGAGCAAAGCTTGATCAATAAGGAAATTGAGAATTTGCGGCCGGGCTTCTGCGTGTTTGATGGGGGGAACGTGTTGCAACGAGCGCTGTACGGCCGTTTCGGGAATAGGTTGGCCGTTGACGGTGGCGGCAACGGCGTTGGCTGCGGCAGCGGAAGCAGCGGGCGCAGAGGCCGGGGGAGTGGCGCTCGGAGGGGCCTGCGCAAAGGCCGAAACACAGAAAAGGGTCAAACCAAGGACCGCCCAGTAAGGGCGCTGCAGGATACGCATGGATTTGGCTCCTCTACAGGAAGAACAGAATGGGACCGCATCGCCCCGATTCGGGGCGCCGGCACTGCCAAGGCGGGGGCGGATTGTAGCGAGGACGGACCGTTGCGCCGAGACGAAAAAAGTGGAAACGCTCCCCGTACCCCAGCACCAGCAAGAAAGGCTTTCTCTGGAGTGCTGGGGACGGAGAGACGGAGAGAGGCGGATTAGTATCCGTAGTACGTTCGGACGGAGCGAAGCCGACCAAGCGGACCATAGCGATACGTTGTCACCGCAGCTGGGGCAACATAGTACGAAGCATACACAGGTGCGGCATAATAGGATACCACCGGGGCTGGGGCATAATAGCTCACTACCGGGGCCGGGGCGTAATAGGTTACCACCGGGGCAGGTTGGTAGCAGACGACCTGGGCATGAGCGGCACTTGCACTCGCCGCGACGAATGCCAGCGCTACCACCATGGGAACCAATCCTCGAAACATGCGCACCATAGATCCTCCTCCTGTTGCAAGAGTTCGCGCTGGGTCATCCTTAAGTATACGCAGGGCGATACAATCGGGGTAGTCCCTATAAGCCGTCTCGTGCAGGTCTCGTGCAAGGCGCGCTTGACGCATCTTCGCTTGTTGGCGTACACTACAACACCTTCTTCAACCAAGGGGAATGCCATGAGCCACGGGCACGGCGAAGATAGCGGGACCATCATACCCTATGCCACAGCGCGGGGGCGTGATTGGCCAAGTGTGCGACAGTTCAACGTTTTCGTGGAAAACCGCGTGGGCAATCTGCTCTCGGTGGTACGCCATTTCGAGTCTACGGACATCCGTATTGTCTCACTTACCGTTGTGGATTCCGCCGACTGCGCCATCATCCGCATGGTGCTGAGTAATCCCGAACGAGCTGCAGAGATTTTCGAACGCGCCCGGCTGCCCTTTACGGAGAGCGACCTGCTGGTCGTGCAGTTGCCGCAGGGTGTTCGGCCCCTGCTGGACATCTGCAAGGCCCTTTTGGGAGCGGAGATCAGCATCCACTATGCTTATCCGCTGCTGATCGGACCGCGCGGCTGCGCCGCTCTCGCTCTGCACGTCGAAGACCATGAAACCGCATCCGCAGTGCTGTCCCGCCTAGGATTTACCTTGTTCACGGAGAACGATCTGCACATCGACGAAGATTTGACGTGAACCGTTGCTTCCAGCGACACGCAGGGCGGCCGCGGCTTGCGGCACGGCGAACGATTAAACCAGGAGAACCAAGACCGTTTGTTCGAGAAGAAAGACTGGCCCGCCCCAGGAAAATCGACAGTTCATTGTATTGGCGATGTCGGAGGAGTTATCACGAAAAATGATTTAGCCGCGAGCCTATGGCTCACGGCTAAACATGGCGGAGTATCGTCCGGGTTGATAGTCCAGTACGGATCGGGGTCGGCCGTGCAGTGCCGCCGGAAAAAATGAGCAGAGAGGGGAAAAATAGCAATGCAGACGGTCTTGCCAGAACAAGGAGCGGACGGTCTAATTTAGTCTCTTGGCCGTCTTGCCCGGACAGGGAGGTCCGCATGAAAACTGCCATCGTCATTCCGGCTCGTTATGCTTCGAGCCGTTTGCCCGGCAAACCGCTGTTGCGGCAAACGGGCAAGTACCTGGTGCAGCACGTCTACGAACGCGCTTGCCAGGCCCAGCGCGCCGACCACATCGTCGTGGCCACGGATGATCCCCGCATTGTTGCGGCAGTGGAGAGCTTCGGCGGCAACGTCGTCCGCACGCGCCGCGATCATCCCAGCGGCACCGATCGCGTCGCCGAAGTCGCGGCTAGGCTGGAGGCTGAATTAGTACTTAATCTCCAGGGCGACGAACCGCTCATCGACCCCAATCACCTCGATCTCCTGTTCGACCTGCTGATACAGCATCCCGGCGTGGACTTGGCCACCCTGGCGACGCCGCTGCGTTCACGGGAGCAGTGGCAAAACCCCAACTGCGTCAAGGTGGTCTGCGACAACGCCGGCCATGCTCTGTATTTCAGCCGCAGTCCCATTCCCTACGTCCGCGACGGCCAACCGGATTTCACGCAACGTCCCGCTCGGTTTCTTCTGCACCTCGGTCTCTACGCTTATCGCCGCTCTTTCCTACTGCGTCTGGCTGCCCTGCCGCCGGAGCCGCTGGAGCAGCTGGAAAAACTAGAGCAATTACGCGTCTTGGCTTTGGGGCGTCCCATCCAGGTCGGCGTCGTAGAAGAAAGCGGATTCGGCGTCGATACCTACGAGGATTATCAGCGTTTCGTTTTTGCTTATCGTCATAATCCCACCCTCTGCGCCGCCTGAGGCGTCTGCCGCTATCTGGTTGTACCTGACAAATGGCGACGGATTCGCTATATTGCGATTGTCTCGTTTAGCCGCGAGCCATACGCGAGCGCGGCCGCGCTCGCCTATGGCTCGCGGCTAAATGGATCGAGATCCCTCATTCGGAACCAGACCGATATCATGACATCCGCCACCAAACAAACCAAACACATCTTCGTCACTGGTGGCGTGGTCAGCTCGCTCGGCAAGGGCTTGACCGCCGCCTCCATCGGCATGTTGCTGGAGCACCGCGGCCTCCGGGTGCGCTTGCAGAAATTCGATCCTTACATCAACGTCGATCCCGGCACGATGGATCCTTACCAACACGGCGAAGTCTACGTGCTTGACGACGGCACCGAAACCGACCTGGATCTAGGCCATTACGAACGCTTCACCAATGCCCCCTTGACGCGCGACTGCAATTTTACCACCGGACGCATTTACGAATCGGTTATCCGCAAGGAGCGCAAAGGCGCCTACAAAGGGCAAACCGTGCAGGTCATTCCTCACGTTACCGACGAGATCAAGGCGGCGGTGCGCAAGCTAGTCGCCGACGATGTGGACGTGGTCATCACCGAAATCGGCGGCACGGTCGGCGACATCGAGGGGCTGCCTTTTCTCGAAGCGATCCGCCAATTCGCCCTGGACATCGGTAAACAAAACTGCCTATACATCCATTTGACCTTGGTTCCCTATTTGAAGGCAGCGGGCGAGGCCAAGACCAAACCGACGCAGCATTCCGTGGAACGGCTGCGGCAGATCGGTATTCAGCCCGACATCCTCATTTGCCGTACCGAGCGTGAGCTAAGCAAGGAAGCGATCGATAAAATCGCCCTGTTCTGCAACGTCGAACCGCGCGCCGTCATCGAGGAACGCGATAAAACGTTCAGCATCTACGAAGTGCCGCTTAGTTTGGTCGAAAATCATCTGGATGAATTGATTGTCGAGAAACTCGGTCTGCGGGCACAGCCGTTGGACATGAACGGTTGGCGCACGCTGGTGCAGCGCATCATCAACCCGGTCCATGAAACGACCATCGCCGTGGTCGGCAAGTACATTAAGCATCAGGACGCTTACAAATCGATCTACGAAGCGTTGGATCACGCCGGCATTGCTCTGTCAACGCGGGTGGTGGTGCGGCGCACCGAAGCGGAGGAAATCGAGCGCGAAGGAGCCGAACGCGTGCTGGGCGGCGTCGATGGCATTCTGGTGCCGGGCGGTTTCAACTACCGCGGCGTCGGCGGCAAAATCGAAGCCATCCGCTATGCCCGTGAGAAGCAAGTTCCCTTTTTCGGCATCTGTCTGGGCTTGCAATGCGCCGTCATCGAATTCGCCCGCAACGTCGTCGGCCTGGAAGACGCCGATTCGACAGAGATGAATCCGCGCTGCAGCCATCCTGTCGTCTGCTTGCTTGATGCTCAGTTCGCCATCACCGAATTGGGCGGCACGATGCGTCTGGGTAGCTGGCCGTGTCATCTTGCCGAGGGCAGTCGTGTTCGCGCCATCTACGGCAGCGAGGTGGTCAAGGAACGGCATCGCCATCGCTACGAGTTCAACAATCAATATCGCCAGCAGTTCGCCGCTCATGGCATGGTCTTTTCCGGTACGACGCCGGACGGCAAATTGGTGGAGATGATTGAGTTGCCGAGCCATCCGTGGTTCGTGGCGGTGCAGTGCCATCCCGAGTTCCGTTCCAAACCGACGCAGGTGCATCCGTTATTCCGCAGCTTCGTTGAAGCGAGCCTGAAACGGCGCGAAGTGCGAAAAAAAGCTGAAGCCGCCCGCAATCGGGCGGCCGTTGGTGCTTTGTAAAGATCCTTGCTTAGCCGCGACCCGAAGGGGAGCGCGGCGCTTGCTTAGCCGCGACCCGAAGGGGAGCGCGGCGCGCTCCGCTGCGCGTCGCGGCTAACCGATTTTACCGCGGTTTGGCCTCGAAATCCTTGGTCGTCTCTTTATCCGCGAGGATTTCGATCACTTCCCCTTTGCCGGCTTCCTTATTCAGATAACCACAATTTTCATGCCAAGCCAGAACGCGCACTTTACCGACCGGCAGGTTCTTGATCTCGTAGGTGCCGAATCGGGGGTCGTTCTTTTCCACCTTGTCCTTGCCATCGAGGGTGTCTGATTTGCTGATGTCGTAATAGGGAGTATCGACGACGCGCAGATATCCTTTCATCCACGGGTGGATATTGCAGGCAATGGTTATTTCCTTCGTTTCTGGGACCAGATTATCGACAATCCGCTCCGTTCCTTTGCCAAGGATTACATTAGCGCCTGAGTTCTTAGCTCCCCCCGACCAATTGGTGTTGTGACTGATTTCGGCATCGTTGACGATCTTCAACACTTGCCCCGTCGGTTGCCATTTTCGGGGGTTCTTTGGATCGGGTTTGTATTGCGAAAAGAGAAAGGCGCAATGCGGGATGAAAGCACAATGCGGTTGACGGATCTTGACTTCTTTATCCAGTTCCTTAAGTTGCTTATCTTCGACTTTGAAGAAAGTGCCAGCGTCGGGGATGACCCACACAAAAACGTTACCGAGCGTGTTGTCCTTGCCAATGCGAAACACGAATTCGGTTGTCTCGCTTTCTGAACCTTTCATGCAATACTCGGTGTCTTTCTTTTTCATCTCTTCCCGGAGGTTCTTGGTAAGCTCCTCAAGATTGGGCGATCCTTTGAGGACGATCTTACCTTTGAGGATCCCCTTGCCGGGGTTGAGGACTTTCACCTCTTGTTTCACCTCGCCTGACCCAGCGCTTCCCGCACCGCCGCCGCTGGTGGAAGGTCCTGTGTCTTTGCCGCCGCCGCAGCCGGCGAGCATCAGGGAGAGAGCAAAGGCGGGCAGCACGGCCAGCGCAAGCCCGAAAGAAAATCGATGCATTGTCCTACCTCCTGGTTGGAAAAATCCGGCGAGTGGGATTGCGTTCGCGCCGCGCGAACACTTCTCTCGGAGCACGAACACGCTCCCCCTCTCCAAAGTCGCCCCGTAATTGGTCACTCTACTTTCATAGTAATTTTACCGAGTTCCGTTGTTTCTTTGTCCTTAATGGTGATGTTTTTGCCCATTTTACTCGGTTTGCTGTCGCCGACGACCCAGCCGCTTTCTTCATGCCAGATGACCAAGCGTAAGTTGAAGGCCGGGGCATCCTTGATCTCGAAGTTGCCGTCCGCATCCGTGACGGCGAAATAAGGGTGTTTGAAGACGGCAATACGGCCGCTCATCCACGGCTGGATGGCGCATTTGACCATGATCGGGAGGGGCCGCGCCTTTATGTCTTCGACTTGGAAATGCCCTCCTGCGGGTATGATTTGATTAAGGTTCGGGCCGCGGACCCCACCGATGAGATTGACATTGTGCGAAATCGTCGCCGAATTTTTGAGGAGCAACGTTTGCCCTTCGCGCATGGCCAGCACGTGCGGCTCAAATTGGCAACAGGGCTGATCCAATACCACGGTCTTGTTTTTGACTTCCTTGAGCTTGGGATGAATGGGCAAGTCTTTCTCGAAGCCGCTCACGTCTATCAGATAGACAATGCACCAGCGGACGCCCTTGTTCTTGGGATTGACCACCAGCTTGTCTTCCAAAAGTTTACCGTTTTTCTCACAAGCCTCCTGATCTTTGGTGACGTTGATCGGCGCGCGTTTCGGCGTTTCTTTGCCGCCCCACACCACCTGCCCTTTGACCGTGCCCCAGCCTTCCGCCTGGACGGAACCCGCGGCAGCCAGCATCACAGCACCGGCCACAGCCAACGTCAACGTTCGCGTACACAAAAGGTGCATTATTTACTTCCTCCAGCCGCGATCAGCGCCCGCGAGCGATTGCCCGGCATTTGCTCTACACGCGGCAGATCCATCAAAATGTCGCGTACGGCAATCACCTGATCGATGGTTTTGCCGACAAACCGTTCTTGATATTGTAGTGTATCGTTGGGGAAGTTCTGCGGCATGCCCGGTTTGTAGCCAAACAGCCGATCGGGATTGGCGATCCACTCTTTGACCCACTCTGGACGCAATCGTTCCGCCGTCAAGGCCAAGTTAGGCCCTTGCGGTGAGGCGATGACCACGTTGCCGACGTTGTGGCACTGCAAACAGAGGTTGCGATCGGTCAGCAGTTTGTAAGCGTCTGTGGCGTAGGCGCCGGTCTCTTCCCATTCGCGGCGCAACCGGCTGTAGTCCTTCTTGGCCAGCTCGGTCTTCCAGATCTTGATTTGCTCCTTCAGGACGTCGAGATCCTGTTGTTTCTGCTTTTGGGTTTCGGCATCCCTGGCTTGCTTGACCGCGTTTTCTGCGGCAGGAAGACTGGCCTCGGCCTCAGCAAGGCGCCGTTTGAGCGTATCTTCCCAGATCGGCCGCATCTCCTGGACGCGCGCGTCGTACTGTTTCTGTTCTTTGAGACGCTGGATGTATTCCGCCGTGCGCATCCGCCAGTAGATCTCCTCACGTTCGGGGACGTTGACGTACTCGGAACTGACGCCGGCGCCTGGATTGGTCAGCCGGGATACGCTACTGAAATAGTTGACCAAAGCGCGGGCCTCTTCAGGGCTCATGTTGAACTTGGGCATACGCAGCAGCATCCAGTTGGTTGGCCGCACCGGCGACGGATTAAGCAGGAAGCTATACAGCCAATTCGGCTGCACACGCTCGCCCTCGCGGAGCAACGGCGGCGGGACTTTGCCGCGCAC